>Ga0222715_10005232_pt1 | contig 11093 bp, 8 predicted proteins | sample C33_9DmetaG_FD_165056 | JGI IMG/M metagenome (GOLD analysis project Ga0222715, IMG submission 165056) | Estuarine water microbial communities from San Francisco Bay, California, United States - C33_9D | ecosystem: Environmental > Aquatic > Marine > Unclassified | place: USA: California... | reverse complement strand
GTTGGAGGTGCGTGCATGGATGAGATAGTGATGCGTTCGTGTGTGTGTGTGTGCTCGTTCGTGTGCGCGCGCGGTGTTGGATAGCGATGGTGTGAGACTGATTGTGTGTGGCGTGCGTGTGAATGTAGGAACTCGCGAGCGCGTTGAGTCGCGTCGGGCAAGGCGAAGGCGCGGCGTTGGGCGCGTTGGCGAAACGTCTCACCACTCGAGCGTTGATGACGCATGATAGTAAGAAGGTTCGCGCGCTCGTTGGGTTGTGCGTGAGTGATTTAATGCGTATTTTTGCGCCCGAGGCGCCGATTGAGGGTGATGCGGCAATGCGAGACGTGTACGAGTTGTTCTTGGATGCGCTGTCGAATTTGAAATCCATAGAGAGCGAGGAATTTGAGATTGCGAAGAGTTTGTTGTTGAATATTGCGAACATTGGATTGTGCGTACCGATGTTGGATTTAGACTGCGAAGGGGCGGAAGACTTAGTTCGTGACTTGTTCAAGGTGTTGTTGGATGCTACAAACTCGGCAAACGCGACGACTGTCTCTGAAGAAGTCATCAAGGTGTTGTCGACGATGATTGAAGAGAGCGCGGATGAGGACGTGTCAGTACCGTCCGATGTGTTGTACGAAGTGTTGTCTCGTTTGATTGATCCTGTGCGGACATCGAACCCGGCCGCTTTCAAGATTTCGTGCGAACTCGTGCGCAAATGTGAACACCAGCTCCACGCGCCGATTCAAACTTTCTTGACGCGTGCGATGCACGGAACGGTTGATGAAGACGACGAACTGAGCCCGTTGAGTAAGCGGCATGTCGATATCATTGAAGAGATTGCGGTGTGCGATCCCACGGCGCTTGTGACGGTTTGGCCGTCGGTTACGGATGATTTACAAGCGGATGATTTGAGTATGCGCCTGCGCGCAGTCAAGCTTTTGGGCCGCGTTTTGGCGTTCGACTCGTCAAAGATTGCCGAAGACTACCCACACTTGCTTCATGACTTTGTTCGTCGTTTCAACGATAAAGCCGTGGAAGTTCGCGTTGAAATGGTGAAGTGGAGTGCGTCATTCTTGAAGACGCGCGTGTCACCCGACGCTGCGTTATCTTCTGTGCCAGCGGCGACTGTCATCAAGCAAGTGCGCGAACGTTTGCATGATTTCGACGATCACGTACGTAGTGCGGCTATTCACACTTTGTGCGATATTGTTGACAAACCGAGCTCGTCCGAGTTGCTCAGCGTTGAAGTCATGCGTGAACTTGGCGAACGTATCAAGGACAAGAAGTCGGGCGTGCGCAAGACGGCGCTGAAGCGTCTGTGCATCGCTTACCGTGCTTATGCCCAACGATGCGCCGATGATGCTCCAACGTGGGAGGCAAAGCGATTCGATTGGATTCCGTGCGCGTTCTTACGCGCGATTACGATTCCCGACGTTCGTTTGCACACTGTCGAACCCGTATTGGCTGAAATTTTCCCGTCAAAAATGTCTGCGGAACTGAGAAGCACGTTTTGGTTGCGTGCGGTAACATTAGCTGATGACTTCACTATTCGGTGCCTGAAGCATTTGCTTCACGCCAAGTCGCGAATTCAGGCTGATATTCGCGAGTATTTTTTGTTCCGCGCAAAGTCAAGCAAGATGAACAAGAAGGAGGCCGAAGCGCAGTTGGTGAAAATCGTTGACTCTATTGCGGTGCACTTCGCAGAACCGGCGAAGGCAAGAAAGTCGATGATGGCGTTGCACGAACAAAAGGATGGTAACATTTTCAGATGCATTCAGCACGTTTTGAACCCTGAGACGTCGTTTAGCGACGCCATGAAGGCTGAGGAAGACTGCTTGAAGCGCACGAAATCCAGCTCGCAAGCCATGGATCACGACTTTGTTAAGCTATTGCTTTTGAAGATCCAATCTGCGCCTTTCGGACGTGAGCACGTGCGCGGGACACTGAAAGCGGCATGTAAGGCAACTCGCGCGTCTTCGAAAAATGCCATCCCAGAGTCGACGCTCAACAGCGTTGTAGTCGCTCTCGAACACCTGTGCATTCTTGCGGAGACGTTTCCCAAACTTTTTTCTGGATGTGGTGATGAAATCAATGAATTGTTAGACTCTACTGATGAACGAACTGTGACGCGTACGTGCAAAATCGTCTCTGAAGCGGCGATGGCGCTCAAGCTCACGCCGCGTCGTGGTTCCATCTGGGAAAAGCTCAAGGAGAAGTGCTCGACTGGAGACCGCAAGCAAGCAAAGTTGGCGACCAAGGCGCTTGGATTATTGCAAATGGACCTTGAAGAGCACGTCGACGCGGTCGATGCGCTGTCTGGTGCCACCGCTGGTCAGCTCAGTGCGGTATACTTGCATCTCGCAGAATTGCTCGCGGAGGATGCGTGCTTGGATTCCGATTTGCCGGCAGTGCTCGGATCTGTGTCGACAATCGGTGCTCGGTACCGCGACACGTTCGATTTACAACTCGCTGAAGTAGAACAGTACGTGACACATACGTTATTGACGCGCGTCCCATCCAAGGGTCGCATTGCCGTCGGTGTCGTGAGCGATGTTGCGTTATTACAAGCGTATGGTTTGAAGACGCTCGCCAAGGCCGCGGCGCACAAATCTGCCGCCGACACTCCGGCGCGCGCGTTCACCGCTCGAGTCATCGAGTTGTTGCACACATATGCCGACCTGCAAAACTATAAGCGAGGTGGTTTGTTCGAAGAATACTCTCCTGCTGATGGCATGCACTTGTGCTTCACCGCTTGCAAGTCGATTGTTATCATCGCACGTAACACGCCACTCGGAATGATCAAGCCAAGCGCTTGGATTACGGCGTCAATGTTTTTATACCATTGCGATTCTCCGGCGATGAAGCGCGAATTTGTTGGAAAGTTAAAGAAAGGACTCGTCGTGCGCGCGAGCGAGCAAGGGTTGCCGATGATGTGGGCCGCCACGCTTGCAATGTCTCTCGTCGACAAGGACAAAGCCGTTCGCGACGCCGCGAATGACGCATTTACGAACTGGGTAATCACGCAGCGTAGCCGTTCGCAATCTTTCGCCGCGCAAGAGGCAGCTAAAACGAATAGCGATGGGTCGTCTGCAAAGTTCTTGCTCGTGCACATGCCCGAGTACGTATTGGTGTACATGGTTTTCTTGCTCATTCGTCATCCACTCGCGCCGAAAACAGCCGAGGAAGGGATGGCTGATCGAGGGTCGTTGTGGCGACAAATTCAGTTGATGTTTTCCACCGCTGTGTCCACGTTGACGCATGGCACGAACGGCGACGGTATTCCGGCAACGTGTAAGATTCTTCGTCGTTTGAAGACAACTATGGACAAAGTGAACCCGGACATGTCGGATTTAATTTACTCCTTGAGTGACTTGGCGTTGTTTGTCGTCGTCGATCACGCTGGCGCGAAGGGCTGGGATACGAGCAAATTTCCAGGCCATGTCGTGTATCCGACACAACTCTTCAAAACGACGCAATTTATGGCGAGTGGTCCGCCGGTGAAGGAAGGCGCACAACCAGGACTTGGAGATTACAGTCACTTGCCCCGCGGGTATGTCATTGTGCGTTCAGTGCCAATCGCCTCGACAAACTCTGCGGCGGCGGCGAAGCCGGCGAAGCGCGCGCGAGCCAAGGCGTCCACATCAGATAAGTCAACTGCAAAGAATGGCAAAAATCTCAAGCAAACCAAGCTCTCGTTCGAAGCGCGCCCGCGTGGGCGTGAGATGCCCGACCGCGCCGCTCGTCGCGACGCAATCGTCGACGTTAACAACATGGACATTGAAGAAGAATTTGATGATTACGAAAGTGAAGAGGATTATGATACGGTGGATGAACCAAGTGGGGCGCTCGTTGTTGTTTCGTCGCCGCAGCGTTCTCCTTCGCCTATGACGGAGAACAACGATGTGGGGAGCCCGAAGCGCAAGCAACGCAAAACTGAAAAACCTGCCATGTCAGACGTCGACATGAATGCTGGAGTCGACGTCGGCGTCGATCCAGATGAAGGTGCGCGACGACGACGTCGTCGATGATGGTGCTTTAAAAGAAATGTATGTACGATACGCAACGAATTAGAATAGGAACATAACGCTTAACGCTCTTTTTTCAATACTTTACAAATGAAACACTCAAACGCCGCTGAGCCATACATACTTTCTACCCTACAGTTGTCTGCTCCGGACGTCGGCGACGAGCTATGGACATGAATACGCATATCACCGACCACGCTGCGCATACGATGCCGATAAACAAGTACAGCGCTGGAAGAAAGTAATTCTTCCCACCCATGAACGAATTCTCCGACAACACGATAGACTTACTACCGTCGAACATGTACGTGTTATATCGGTTGGTGATCGTAAACTTTACTTCCGTATTGGCTGGGATATCGACATCAATACGCCCCCACAATTTACGAAAGTTGCTCTTCGCCGCCATGCGCATCCAAGTGATGAAGTGCTCATCGTCGTCCACGTTACCTTGTATGGCCGACCCACCACGAGTGGCCGCATCCGTGTTCATATTCTCCGGTGCAAAGTCGCCAAATTTAAACTTCTGATCGCTCGGCCATGCAATGTTCGTCTCATCAATCGCCGTCGCGACGTTATCGACCTCTAACGCGAACGTGTCATTAAAGTAACTCCACGCTTGCACGCCACACGGAGAAATTGTATCCCCAGCCGCAGTCTGCTTATGCGGCACCGTCGTACACAAATCAAAACCGGACTTAAAGTTCCCCATCATCTTGAAGTAATCCAAATCGCGCGCGTACGCGCGATGGTTTTGGAAAAAGTTGCTCAGCTCGTAGTGCACGTACACCGGCGCCTTTAACGCTCGCTTTGTCCTCGCCGTCGCTGTGCACGATGTTCCCGCTCCGGCGTACGAATACCTTGCCGCCGCCTCCGCATCAGTCGGAAAGAAACCATCCACGCAGTCTCGGAGATTATCGTAACGAATCACAACCTCCTCCAACGAATGCACGGTGTTTAACGTCCAACTTCCGATCGGAATGAACACCAAGGCGATCACCGCGGTGATCTTCGCCGCGTTTCCGGGCGTCAACGTCGGGCGGTGCGCGCGCAAGTACTGCTGAGAAAACGCACTGTACGGAGGTTCGTTCGTTACCGGCGCCGACGGGGCCGAAGGCGCAGTCATCGCGGCGTTGCGGCGGCGAATGCGGTGAATTGTCTCCGCAAAGCGTTCGAGCAAACAACGACAACCGACAGCCGCAACGCCAGAGTGCGCCGCGTCCGCGCTCGCGAGCGACGATGAGCGAACACAAGAAGCTCATGCGCATGACTGCGCGCGCGTTCTACGCCACGTCGTACGCGAAAGAGCGATTAAACGCGCAGGACCGGAAGATTACGCTCGACGGCGCGGTCAAGGTGGACCGGAAAACAAAGTTGGATGACCCGAGAATCGTCGAAGTCGTCGTCGATGCGTTGACTCGACGCACGTGGACGCGAGAGGATGATTTAGCGAGTGATCTGAAGTTGTCATTTAAGCAGACGCGAAAGTTGTTGACGTATCTTGAGAGGGAGAAACTCGTCACGCGCGCGCACGTCAAGGAGAAGGATCGCGCGCGCGCGCAGGCGTTGGCGGAACGCGGCATCGTCGGGGCGCCGGATGTGAAGAAAACTGTATCGTGGGCGTCTTTGAACTATGGACGTATGTTGGATGTGGTGCGGTATAGGTTGCACGTGATAAAGAAGCAGGCGAGGCAACGCGTAGACAAGGGGAAGATTCATGAAGTGTACGTGTGCGTCGGGCCTCGCGAAGAGTGCGGAAAGACCTACTCCAGTCTGGATGCAGCGATGCTTCTCGACCCGATGGAGATGATTTTCAAGTGCTCTAACTGTGGGTGCGAGGTGAAGCAGGCGGGTAAGGATGGCGCACCCGAACCTGAAGGCGCGGCGCGCGAAACCAAGGAGAGTTTACAACGGCGCTTTGACGAACTCGAGCGACAATTTAAGCCGCTCGAGATGCAATTAGCGAAAGCGATGAAAACTCCAGCGCCATTGTACGGCACACTTACGGAATGGGCGGTGGCACGTAAGCGATATGCGGCGAATAAGGGTGGCGGTGGAGGCGGCGGTAAGCGAGGCGGCGCGGCGCTGGACGTGCACTTGGAAGAAACCAAATTCGTCGTCGAACTCGGTTCAACCGCTGAAGAGCAACAAAAACAAGCAGAATTAGAAGCTATTAAAGTCCAGCCAGAATGGGTCACGCGCAATCAATTTGAAAAGGAAGATGAAGCGCAAGAGGGACGAAAGAAGGAAGAAACAAAGGCAACGGCCGCGCCGGCGGATGCGGCTGTGCAAGAACAGTACCTCCAGGCTCTGCTGTCGGCGTTGCAAAAGCAGCAAGAAGAACAGCCCGCGGAGGAAGCAACGGTGAAAACTGATATCGATACCATTGCGCCGGAAGTTGCCGCAGCCGTAGACGAAATGGACTTTGATGAGTGGGACGACGTCGTCTAGTAGCGTAGAAATTTAGAGCAATGTACATTCATTATGACAAGAAACCATCGTTGTGTGCGCTAGTTATTTGTAAAACCGGCGTAGCGCGGTAGAGACGTCCGAAGGCGCGTGGGGCGCCGTCGATGCCGCACCAGCCGTCGCGCCCGGCGCCGCAACGCCTCCCCGCTTTTCGGTCACGCCCGCCTCGCGCGCCTTTTTCGCCTCCATCTTCGCCAGCGCCTTGTCATCAATAACGTTAAGTTGCTTTTTGCGATAGCGCTTGGATGTTCTATTCTTGCCCTTCATCTTCGTCTTCTCTTCATTCTTCTCGCGTTGCGCCTTACGACTCGAAATCTCGGCTGTAATGGCAGCTTGACGCCGTTCGGCTTGTACCTCCTTGGGTACGGCGCGCAACTTGCCAATCGCGTCGGGGTCGAGCTGAATCGTTTCTGACGGCAGCTTATCCAAAAGCTTGGCCACTTCGTTCTCACGACGTTGTCCTTTGGTTTCGAACGGGTTAGATACAAACGTATCGAAATTAGGCTCACCAGCGCCAGGCACGAGCAAGCTCGTAAAGCCTCGCGAGTGCCCGACACCCATGATGTCTTCGTACGGGCAAAACTTGATGGAGTTTATCTTTTGCCCGAGTGCAAACTGATGACGCATGTATGGCGAATTCTGTTTCGTGGCGAGGGCATCTTTCCACACTTGCACGGTACTTCCCCATCCAATGGCAAGCATGCCGCGCTGAGAAATTTCGATATTGGACGCCGGCTGCGCCGAGTAATACGCGTGCACGGGTTTATACATGCGCAAGTCCCAAACCTTGACTTGTGCATCGACACCACTCGTGACCATGTATTTTCCAGACCTGTCAATCGCAATGCCCTTCACGCACCCTCGGTGAGTGAGCATTTTCACCAACGGCGAGCCTTGATTCGGGCTCCACAGCGTCACCGTACCGTTTTTATGCCCGCAGTGTACCACGGCGTTGTAATTGCTATGCGTCATCGCATCGCACTCCCCGAGCTTGGTACGAAACTGTGCTACGATTTTCCCATACGTCGTGTCTTGATACCTCAAAATTCCTTGCGTGCCAATAGAAGCGAGCAAGAAATGTCTGGGTAAAAACGTCAATTTATTCACGTGCGCGTGATCCTCCAAACAATGCACTTCCAACCCGCGCTTGTCATAAATGTACGTGTATCGGTCCTGCGCCGCCGCATAAAACTGTTCGTTATGCAAAAACGTCACACACTTTATTCGTTCCTTCACATCCGTTTCCCCGAGCATGCGATGTCTGTTCCATTCCATCATACTCAACGCCCCTTCGCTCGACCCGAGCAACAACTCGCGGCCGTTGTGCGAATAATCGACGTAATACGACCCCGTATTCGGCACATCCAAATCAAACACCTTCTTCGCCGCATTCAAATCCACATTCTTCACGATGTCGCGCTGTTGAAATTGAAACGTCTTCTCGCCCTCATCCGCTTCGAGCACGCCCGGTTCGTCGATCGCCATCCATTTCTCTCGCGTCGCCGCCGCCCGCGCCGCCTCCTCCGCCAAGTTTTGCGTCTCCTTGAGCGCCGCCTTGGTCTTCTTATCCGCGATGCCCTTCGTCGGCACGCGTTCACCCGAGACTTTATACTTTTTCGTGCGCTCGCGCATGTCGCGTTCGATCGCGCGCTCGCGCGCCTTGGCGGTGAGCTGCGCCGCGGCGCGTTTTTTCGTCGCGCCGCCGCCGACATCGACATCGTCGACACCATTCCCGTTCGTCGTCGTCGATGGGAGCCCAGACGCGCGTTCGATCGCCGCCGTGGACGCCGTGAGTGACGCCAGGGCGTCGTCGAGCGCGGCGTCGGCGTCGGCGCGCGACCGACGAGGCATGTTTCCAGTCGACGGCGTCGGCGTGTGACGTGCGCGAGACTGACGCGGCGCGCAGCCGCATTGCGCGACGTCTCGGTCGAGCGCCACGGTCGCCATGGACGGCTCGCAACAGAGTCCAGAGATGGTGATGCATCAAGTCAAGGCGGAGTTGGCGAACGCGTACGCGCAGGTGCGACGCGGTGACGCGATTCTCGTGTGTCGCGTTCGGTGGTCGAGTGCGCGCGATGACGTTTACGTGGCGCTGTTCGGCGCATTCGCGCGCGCGCGCGCGCGTGAGGATGACAGACGCGTGGATACTGACGGTGTGTGTTCGGTGTGTGTGTGCGCACGCGTGCGTGTAGGAGTTTTTTACGACGACGCGCGATCGATGTTTTAAGTTGTGCGTGACGAAACCGTCGGGGTCGATGAGCTCGAGCGAGCAAGCGTGCTTGGCGAAGTGTACGGAGCGGTATGTAGAAGCGACGAAGATGATCTCGCAGGTTGTGTTGCAGGCGTATTCCAAGGGTGGTATGTAAACGATCGCGAAGGGCATTTTATTGTAATAATGCACGCTTTAGTTGAGAACGTCGTGTGTCCCCGAGCGTCCGTCGTAACGCTTGTACAAAAATTTTGAGTTGTATTACACATGGATTACACGACGTACCGGTACAAATGGTGGTGGTAAGAATATATCGGGCATTTGCTGACGACATCGCTAGCCGTTGTGCATGTAAAGCTTTTGTCGACGAGTGACGATGACGCGGCACACCGGGCAACGGCGCATACGCCTCGAGCACTTGCGGCACATGCACGCGTGACCACAAGGAATGAGCACGCACTGCACTGCATTTGCCATGCACACGACGCACTCGCTATCGGGGACGCCGCTGTGCTCTTTAGATTTCTTTGACAGCACGGGTTCCCCTTCTTCATCTTCAGAGACTTCGACTGAAGACGAAGCCGGGATTTCACCGTTGTCGACAATTTCACTCGCATCGCTGTCATCGCCAGCGCGAGTAGCATTTGCCGCGACGGCATCCACCAGCTCGACATCGCCGTCATCGCGATGATGACTGGCATCGTCATCGGTGGCGTCGTCGTCGTCTGACGTACTCAAATCGCTCGCCTCTTCCCACTCATCCATAACCGTCGCATTCGCCGCTGCGGCACGCCGAAGCAAGGGTTCTTGCATCATGAAGCGCTGCGCGCGCATCATGTTTACTTGTTCAATGTGCCGGCACAGCATGGCTCTGATGCAGCATCCGAGAATAATGCCGCTCAGCATGACGCCGTACTGCCAGACGTCGCCGTACAAGCCACCCGCGCTGCTATCCACTGATCCACAGTCATCCCCCATCCAACCCGCGTGACATTCACAATGTCCATCAATCACGCAATCACCGTGCGCGCTACAGAAATTTAACTGCGAACACCCATCGCTCAACGGTTGCGGCGCCGCGTCCTTGCTGACGCACGTCTTGCAGCACGTCAAAGGCGTAGACGGCACCCGCATCGGTGTCCCGAGCGCACCCATGGCATTAATAGCATTGGCAAACCCCGTAATCACTGCGCCGTTCTCCGCCGTCCCTCGCGCGGTGTTCAAGCCCCCACACGACACATCGACGCCTCGTTCGGGCGCGCACGAGCACGCCTCGGCGCCCAACGCCTCCCCGCTCGGCAACACAAACTTCACCTTACAGCACTCTCCCACGTCGCGAGGATAATAGAACGCCGCACTTCCACTACTCGCCTTATTCACGCGCTTGAATCCTTGTAAAAACGTCCCAGCAGGGCACGAGACGTCTCCACCGGTCCGAGTCGTCGACCGCGTGCCCACGCAGTCGACGCTCATCGCTCGCAACGCCCCAATCGGCGCGTCCGCGTCCACATCCTCCGTCACGCGCGCGAACACGTCTCCAATCTTCGCATCACCATCCACGACGCCGTCTAAACACGGCACGCAGCAGATCGCGCGAGAGAGCGGCACGAGACCCTCGTCGCCGCTCGCGCGTCCCGCGTACTCGCCGCTCGCCTCGAATCCCGCCACGATTGCCCCCTCCCGCGTGCACTCGAGCCCGCTCGCGGCGGTGGAAAACTCGCAGTGGCACAGTCGCAGCGCCACGGCGCGATCGGGCGCGGCGTCGGTGCCGTCTGCGGCGCTGACGGCGTCGTGAATGGGTGCGTGACGCGACGCATCAACCGTCGTCGTCTCGACGACGCGCGGCGTCACGGTGAACGTCGCCGACGGGTGCGGCGCGCGCGGTGCGCGGGCATCGACGTAAACGCGCGCGTGTGCGCCGCGCGCGAGCGCGGCGAGCACCACGGAGGCGACGAACGCGCGCCGTCGACGCATGGATGACGCGAGGCGCGAAGTGAAGCGCGGCGCGCGTCGGGCGCGTCGGGACAAGCGCCGCGACCGCGAGCGACCGATCGCCAGCAGGCGCGAGACGAACGCACACGACGCGAATGCATAAAAGGAGACGCGCGATGGGCGGTGTGTGCGACGCAGGGTGTGTGTTCGGACGCGACACGCGTCGCGCGAGCCGTGAACCTAAGAACTATACGCTACACATTAAAACATCATTCTTCACGCCTGCCCCGCATCGGCGTCGTACGGCGCGCCGTCACCGAACGTAAACGGCGTCCATTGCCCTTGTACGCTCGGGTGTTTCGTAAAATGCCGACTCTTGACCGGTTTCGAACCGGGTTTGCCCTTCTCCGTGCGCAACCATTCGCACTGGGTCGCCGTCGCCTCCGCCGTCGCATTCTTCAACCCCACGCTCT
>Ga0222715_10005225_pt1 | contig 11101 bp, 14 predicted proteins | sample C33_9DmetaG_FD_165056 | JGI IMG/M metagenome (GOLD analysis project Ga0222715, IMG submission 165056) | Estuarine water microbial communities from San Francisco Bay, California, United States - C33_9D | ecosystem: Environmental > Aquatic > Marine > Unclassified | place: USA: California... | reverse complement strand
ATTGCCACATGTATAACAAATAGTCAACCCTTCTGATACTGAATTTATAGTATTTGATTTACAATTATTACAAATAAAAGCATTACATTTTTGGAAGTTCTTTTTAAGACCGTAACATTTTTCCATATACTTCTGATAAGACGCCCCTGTATTAGTTTCTGAATCTAGAGAAATAAATTTATGAATTCCATCTTCTTTGTCTTCAGATGTAAATTTTTCTGTAGATTCTTCTTCTTTTAGAAAATCCACTAAATTAAAAAGATAATCATTTAAGTCTGTTTTTCTCTCTATATTAGATATTTTTTGCTGAAGATCACATTTTACTTGATAATTTTTACATTTTTCAAGTTTTTTACGATATTCTGGTAATTTATCGATTTCTTGAGTTAATTGTTTTATTTTAGTATCATGTTTTTCTAAAATACTTGATCTAGTGTCAGAATGTACATTCTTTTTTGATATTTTAAAGTCGCTCATTATATATATTTTAATTTCTATTCTTTTAAACAAATTAATTTAAAAATAAATTTTAATTAATTAAAAATGTTTATAACATTTAATTCGCTATTAACAATAAAATGTATAAGAAATATACTAAAGATAAGAAATATAAAGTACACTAGCGTTTTAAATAAACAAGGTTTACTTTTAGTTTTAAACGCAAATCAATGTTCTACAATAATTCAACGAAAATTTAGAGAAAAAATTAAAGAACAAACTGAATGTCCAATATCTCATGAACTATTGATTTATCCATTTATTTCATTTAAAATAAATAATAAATTTTTATATTATGATTTTAAATCAATAATCGAGTATTTTAATAAAACGAGAGACTTTAGAGATCCGCTTACAAGGTTTTTTATTTCAGATGATAATATAGAATCTATAAACAAACTTATAAGATATTATTATGGTAAAAATACAAACAAAGTTATAATATCTGATACTATGATTAAGAATGTAGAATTGAATATTATAACTTTTTGTCTAAATGATTTAGTCTCTGAAATAAATATAAATTATAAAATAGACATAGAAGACATATATAATAATTTTTTACCAAGAATAATATATTATATTCATAAACTCAAGAAAAATCATAGTCATAGAGATTCTTATATAATAATTACTGCTTTCAGAGAAAATATAAAAGATGATATAGTTAATATTCAGTCAATACTTGAATACATTGATTTATCTCTTCTATTTGACCTATGAATATTACTTTTTTTAAGTTATATAAAGAAATTTTGAATTTAAAGAATATAAACAATGGTAAATTGTTTAATATGCGATCCAAAATGTAAATATGAACAATGTATATGCAACAACTTAATAAAAAATTTCGAAGAAACTCATGAAGACATATTTGTACACCCTTGCGAACATTACTCTGTAATAAAAAACTGGACAATTTCAACTATAACTATATGTGCAAAATTTAATGCAGCAATTGATACTAAATTATACTTAAAAAACTATGAAATAAAAGAAACAAAGAGTAAGTTTTATAATTGTATTAATATATATCTAAGCGTTAAATATCAGAATAAATCTAGAGTCTCTGCTAAAATTTTTACAAATGGTAATATTCAATTGGCAGGCGTAACAAATGTTAAAACAGCTACGTATGCATTAAGAAAAATTTTTAAAAGACTTTTAACTCTAGGAGCTTTTGTCGGAGATGCTTACATTTCTGACATTAGAATATGTATGATTAATTCTGATTTTAAGATAGATAAAAATATCAAACAGACTGAATTTTGTTCTATTCTAGACAAGTGTGCAGAATCTAATGATTTTAATATTCTGAGATATTCTTTTAATTCTTCTAAATATCCAGGAATAAATATAAAATTTTTACACGATGAATCCCAGACAACGTGTTCTATCTTTCGTCCAGGGAGTGTAATGATTACGGGGGGAAACAACGTTAAAAACTACAAGACTATAATAGAGACTATTTGTGATTTATTTAAAAATAATTATCAAATATTATATTAAATGTTAATATTTGATAATAAAATTAAAGATATAAATATAGTCCTTTCGAGGGCTACTAAATTTTATACAAGAATACCAATAGAAGAATCTATTAAAATCGTAAGCTTAGTTTATTTAATTAGATACTTTAATGTTATTAAAGAAGAAAAAAGTAAAAATCTAAATGAAATATTTAAAGCTTGTTCTTCATTAGCTTATAAATTTTTAATTGATTCTGAATTAATATGTAATTTTAATATTTATGAAGAAGAAATATGTAAAAAAATTAATTGGAATCTTTTTGTAGACTTCGAAACTTATAATAATTATTCATCATTATCTTCTTCTATGGTCTCTAAAGATTCAATGTGTTCTTGAATCTTTTCTTCTATTGTAACTCCGCTTGGACCCGGATCTTGTATATTTTCATATGATTCAACTTCATCCTTTATAATTTCTCTAGTTCTTTGTTCTAATTTTTCGTCTAATTTAGAAATGCTATTAAATATTTTAAATAAGCCATATGCTAACAAAATAGTAATAAAAATTATAATATAACTATAAGTGTTATCAGATGTATAAACAACTTTTGCCATTATAATTATTTGCATTATAAATATTTTAGTTTTATAACGTAAATTTATTCTGGGTCATCAATATTGTTCTCATCACTCGGAATATCAATTCCCTTTAGAAACGTTGTTCTTTTAAGAACTGTTCCAGAATTTGGAGGATATTCATGTGTACCAGATGCTACAATCTTAATATTGTTATTAATGAATATAGCTCCATAAAAATCTTTTGTAAACTGTTCGCGCGGCAAATTATTTTCGCGACAGTGTTCATTAAACGCTTGTTGGAATATTTTCATTGGGACATATAGCTTCTTATCAAATACTACCTTTCCAGACTTCAAGAAATTTACTAATGTATTAGTGGTCTGTTCCATCTCTTCCTTATTTTCATGAAAGTATTTTGGAAGTATATTCCAGATTCCCTTCTTTCCGTACTTATTAATAGCATGGTAATAACCAGAAATACAAAGCTTCATGATAATAGGCATTTCCTTCTTAAGCTTTTTGTCTAACTCCGTGTCTGTATTTACTACCTTTTTCCAGAAGTTAACTACAGCTGTTCTACGAGATACACTTTCTGAATTATTTTTATATCTCATGATTTTGTTTCCTCCCATTGTCATGTGTAATTTCCATTCAATTGTTTCATCGCTCTTATACTTTTCTGCGTAAGTGTTTCTACCTCCTTCTACTAGAAGCTGCCAATCAGTCTGTTCCATTTTAAAATTTTCAGAGATCTCAGGCGCAAGTACCATCATCTTGTTAGCATGTGGTTTAATACCGTATTTGGTGTCAATATTATTTGAAATAATACCAACGTCTTCTTCGTCGTACCACTTCTGAAGAATATTCATAAGAATTGTACTTTTTCCGGCACCGGCTTGACCAAGAAGATACAAAAGAACTTGCCAATTGTCTAAATCTCCGATTTTAAAAGCTTTACGACCCATAAAAATACAAAGCCATTGTTGAACTTCTTCTGTAAGCTCTTGATAATCAAGAAGGCTCTTAAAAGTTGGACAATGGTCCATTATCTTAAACCATTCATCTTTTGAATACTGAGGGAATTCTGTAAAATCAGAGTCATGATATTTAGCGGCTACAGAATAATTATTTATATATGGATGAGGTGTTCCATATGGAACGAATACATCTGTATAACAAGGTGTTTCACCTTCTTTTGCAATATTGTACATAGCGATGTAATTACCATTTTTAAATGCAAATAGGTAACGATCTTTTTCAAGACACGGAAGTTCTGGACCGATGTATTCTGTAAAATACTTTTCAGTGTTATTAATATTACTCGAACCGTTTGCAGTAGCATTTTTCCACTGGAGATAGTTAATTTTATGATCTGTTTTTTGATAAATGTATTCTTTAAGACTACATTGTTTCTTCCAAGCATGTGTGTTGTACCCATTTTTAATAATTGGTTTATAAAGATTCAAACCATTTCTTGTGAATCCTTCTTCTGAAAAAAGTTCAAAGAAGTACAAAAGAAGACTTTGATAAGGCGTCTTTGGTGAATCGTCTGTAAATCGCGCATATTTAAACAAAACACCTGGGTCCTCATTTAGCAATGGATTATGGCTAGGTTCATTTGTTTTATTTAGAAGTGCTACATCTCTTACTAGACGTTCACTATAAAAAATAACTTCATAAATTCTATCCCATTCACTTTTATTTTCTTCATAACATTCCAATTTTTTAAAACTTTCATATACATGGGTAGCTTCATAAATAGCTTTTTCAAGAGCCATTTGAAGAATACCCATGTCTAATGTTTTTATATCTGTTATTTCAAAATTTCTACATGTTTGTTCAATTATATCATCTTCGGAATCAATTGTCCATTTATTTGATAAATCTTCGAAGTATTCTATCAATTGATCTTCATCACAATTTTTAATCTTTTCTTTTAATTCAATACTCCATTCTGTGTTCTTATCGTAAATAGACATTATAATCTATAATAAAATATTTTTTTAAATAAATTTATTTTATGCTATTTACGCATAAGGTTTCCTCCATTTTTCTTTATTGTAATAATATTCACACGATGCTTTTCTCTTAGGAAAAGTGTGTGTTTTGTAAGGAGATTTTCTAATGCATAAAAATACTTCTATGTATCTTAAAATGTGTGATATCAATTTTAATAAAAATTTCATATATTATAATATTTATATTTTAAATACGTTATTTTGTTAGTAAAAAATATATAATATAATATAATAATGAGAACATATCTTGTTTTTCATCAAAATGGAGAAGTCTCTGAGAGACTATGTAATTGTAAACACTTTGAAATATCAAAATTTATAAAATTCGAAAATTTTATGACTTATGATTGTTATGTAATATTATATAATAATAACAACAACGAAGAATATAATATTACAAGTTTTAAATTCACGAAAGACAAATACAAAGGAGAAATTGGTTTAGTTAAGATAGATAAAAATAACAAAGTTATAGATCTAAATGTTGTAGATTATTACGATTCTGTTTTAAAACAAAAGGTAGAAAAAAATGATTTATATTACAGTTCAGATGATGAAACTCATGAATATAACTTTACTTAGATTTCAGAACTTTCTTTTCTTCCTTTTCTCTATTATCTACATAGATATAATTATGTAAAGTCTTTGCAAGTTCTTCTGGATCTTTTGATTGTATCTTTTTAATCTCTTCTGAGAAAAATTTAAAAATTCTATCGTAGATGTCACCCTTTGTAATTGGTTTTGTAGTCTTAGAACTTTTAACTTCAAAACTTACATCATCTGTGTTACAAGCGTCTAATTCATTAGAATTCATAAAACTTAGAACTTCTGCTTCTTTTTCCTGCTTAAGTTTTGTTAATTCTTTAATTTTATCTTGGAGAGGTTTCATCTGCTTCTTAAGCTTTTTAATTTCTATCTCTATTTCACTAAATTTTTCTACATCGGCTTTGAAGTATTGAATTTCAGTATCACTGACGTTTAACATATTATAAAATAAATAGAAAATTCTTTTTAAATTATTTTATATGAAGATAATAAACTATTGTCATTAATAAAATTATTACTAGAAGTAAATAACATTTAATTTGAAAAAAAGTTGCATTTATCGTTTTTTTAGAATCTTCGTCTAAAAGCGTAGATAACATCTTTAATATTAATTAAACATTTTTAATCGGAAGAATAACCTATGTCAAAATCTTCTTCTATTTCTTCTTCAGAAATAACTTCTTCTACATCGAATGTATAATTTTCATCATTAGAATTCTCAGAATCATTGTATTCAGATTCTGTATCATCTTCTGAAATAATTTCATACTCAAATTTCTTTTTAATTTTACTTTTTTTCATATTTTTTGTTTTTAGATTATCTGGTAATTCTACGAGAATAATTGGGAACTCTGTTTTCCTTTGATCTAGTTTATCTGGGTAACCATTTAGTCTTGTTTTAAGACAAGATAATTTTTCTTGCGGTATATATCTATAACCACATACATTCAAAAGATAAACTATGTTTCCAGCATAGTTTTCATTTATTCCAAATTTTTCACACATATCTATATAATTAAACAATTCACGTCTGTAATTTATATTCTTTGATAAATACATAATTTCTTCATTAGATATTTCTGAATTTATTTTCCTTTCTTCAATTAAAGTTTCTTTATAAAATTCGCAACTTTTCTTTTTACTAGTTTCTTTTTTAAGTCTTCCACATTTCTCTACTTTATAAACGCCATTTTGTTTAAATAAATTAAAAGTAAATGTCTCATCAGAACATGTACAAACCATTATACATTTAAATCTTTTATTTTTTAATACTCTTTTAAATTAAATAAGTATGAACTTTATAGACGACTTTTACTATTTTAAATGTCCTCATTGTGATATTATGTGCCAAGTACATAAAACAGATATTAGATGTACAATATTTAGACATGCTGTATATAAAAAAGACTCTTCTTTTGTAAACCCTCATGCTTCTAAAGAAGAATGTGAAAAATGGATAAAATCTGAAGAAATCTATGGATGTGCTAAACCTTTTATATTTGATGGAAAAAATATTAAGAAATGTGGATACATATAAAGACATGACTTATAATGAATTATAAATGAACCGTGTCGAACAATTTAAAAATATCCAAGACGCTTGTCGTGAAATTTTTGCTAAAAAGAATGCAGATTACGGAGATGCATTTACTTCTCATGGTACAATTGGAGTTCTTGTAAGAATAAATGATAAACTTTCAAGGTATACAAATATAACCTCAAAGGGAATAGAAATTAACGTCTCTGATGAAACTCTTAGAGATACTCTTATGGATTTGCATAATTATGCAGCAATGGCTATAATGTGTTTAGACGATTCTCCAGTTTAATTTTACAAAAAAATACATTATATAGATTCAGTTTAAAGCAATAATTGTATCTATATAATATAATGGACGTCAAGGAATTGATTAACAATGGAAAGATCCATGATATTTTTGGAGACCTATATATCAATATTCCAAAGAATACAGATTCTCTAAGAGATTTTCACAATAAGATTAAAAGTAGTCTTATTTTAGATGCAAAAAGAAAAACTAATGGAGAAAAACTACTCGATGTTGCAGTTGGAAGAGGAGGAGATCTTATGAAATGGTCTCGGGCAAGATTCAAGTATGTAACCGGTTTTGATTCTGATAAAAAGTCTATATATGAAAAACATGAATTTGATGGGGCAATTAAAAGATTTCAAGATGTAAAAGGTAGCATTTATACACCTAAATGTTTCTTTTGGAATATTTCCGCAACAGATCCAAATGTACTTGAAATTTTAAATGGAAAAGATCGCGGAGTAATTTATGATGTTGTTTCTTGTCAATTTTCTATTCATTATTTTATATCAGAAATAGACATTACTTTAAATATGATATCTAAAAAATTAAAAAAGGGAGGTCTTTTCATAGGCACTACAGTAGACGGAGACCTTCTTTTTAAAAATTTAACAGATGGGAATATTAATATTCCTTTTTTAAATGTTTCTAAGACAACCGAGAAATCATATATATACGAAATTACAAACAATGTAATTTCTTCTAAAACAGAAACTTACTATGAATATCGCGGGGCTCTATCAGAATACTTTGTTTTCAAAGAAGAACTCATTGAAAAATGTAAGAAGTATTCTCTAGAATTAGTACGCATGCAAAACTTCCACGAATGGAATGCACAAATTAAAACACAATTGAGTTTACATGAACAGATTATTAGCTATTTTAATTTTTCCTTTGTATTTGTAAAAATTTAATCAATATTTTTCTTTATAGCATATTTAAGATTTGCTAGTTCTCTCCAAGATGTACTGATACCCGGACAGGACGTCGATCCATACGTGTTTGATATTCTTATGAAAGAAGCATTTACATAATTTCTAAAAGTTTCGGCTTCTTTTATTAGATCATTATACTTTTTAAGTATATTATTTTCATTTTGATAAACAAACATTCTCTCAATTATACTCTGTAGTCCATTAGAAACTAAATTACGAACATTATGATAAGCTTTTTGTTTGTTTAGATTTTTATAAATCTTTTGAATATTCTCCTTCCATGTTTTCTTATCTATATCGTTCAAAAGAAAACTAATTCTTAGATTTTTGAGCTGTAAGTCTGCTGTAGTTTGGTGGCGCGCGTGCGCTACAACTGCTTCATTGTGTCTATAATATCTATATATACCAAGACACGCTGACAGAATCGTATCATCTGTAGGCGAAAAATTTCTTATTATTCTTACAAGAGACCTGTCTTCAAACTCGTGTCCACAAAATACATGTCTTTGTCTTCCGCGTTCTGCGGGATTTCTTGCAATTTCTTGTCCAGTTTCACGAAGCCATCTGAAATACTCCGGATTATGATTATAACCTTCAATTTGTTGTCCAGTTCTCCAAGAAAATTGGACATGGCACTTCACGCACCACATTTGATCACATCCATCAATTTTGGAAATCATTTCTCCGCAAGAAGGACATGGTTTTGCTTCTTTGCGAATAGCTTGGACAGTCGCAAGAAGTTCTTCGTCACATTCGTGATCTTCTTCCTTAACTTCGAGGCATTTACTACAAAATTTTGTATCACAAAGTTCGCAAGTGTAACGATTGTTTAGAAAACCTTTGCAGTCGTCTTTCTTACACTTATGCGTGAAGTTACATTTGCTATTTTCACTTTCAACTTGACCAGTTTTTAATCTATGTATTTGTAAATTATAGGCTTTTATTATATCTTGTTGATCTAATAATGATTTTTTAATTTGATTAAGAACAACATTCGCATTTGCCAATTCTTCTGAAATTTCTCTTACCTTCTTTTCATTTCTAGCAGCTTGCTGAGTCTCTGGAAGAAGAGAAATTTGTTGCTCTAGAAATACATTTTCTATATGATTCTTAAGAGAAGTGTTCACGAATTTTTTAGTAAGAACTTCATTCATAAAGTCTCTTTCCCATGGTGTTTTACAGAACATACAGGAAGGTTCTTGATGCGAGTGTTCTATAATAAAGGTTTGACAACAATTTCTACAGACTTTTTCATCACAACCTTTACAGTGTATTTTAAAATGTGTAGACTTGTTAAATTGCTCGCAACAAACGACACAATCCATGATCTGTATTGAATTTTACATGAAACTTATTCTTAAGTTATTTAACTTTTTGTAATAATCATATGGAGACAGTGGGGCTCGAACCCACGACCCTAGGCTCATAAGACCTATGCTCTAACCAACTGAGCTATGCCTCCATGTGATTATTGTAATTAATTATTAATTAATTAAATCTTTATATTAGTTTTCATTTTTAATTTCCTTTTCTACAAATTCGTCAAGAAGTTCTTTATACTTTTTTTCTAGTTCTTCTTTATCATTTTTAAGTCTATTATAAGCCCCAGAAAGTTCTTCAAAATCACTGTATAACTTACAATATGTATTATACAAAAACTTATAAATATTATCTAGGTGAGTATTTGACGAACGAAAAAAATCTAAATTTTTTCTAAGTTCTACTATAAAATTATTTTTCTTTGAGATAGTTTTTTTCAAATCAAGAAAATCCTTAATTGTATTTCTATTTCTACAACGTTCCGTGCGAGAATTTACCAAATGATACTTGGGCATTTTATAATTAATTATGTTAAATTACTTTAAATTATTTTATTTAATTAATTATAAAATGCCTAAAAGAAAAGAAATTTTATATGACAAGTGTGACGATTTAGAATGGATTGCAGACATATTTGGTACGGTTCAAATACTTGCATCTATTATATCCAGTGAATCACCTAATACTGATTTTATAATAGCAGACATGGAAGAAAATGAAATTACAGACCCAGAAGGTACAACTATACCCGTTGATAGAATAAATAAAGGAGACGTTAAAGATGGAAAGGCTCCTTCTGGATTATACTTCAACGGTGCTCACTGGTATTCGTTAAAAAATAGAATAACATCTGATTCATATGAATTAAAATATCAAATAAAAGGAACTGCTCATTTTTGTCAAACTTTTGCTCTTTTGATATTTTTAGGAAAAGATAAATCTGGAAAATATAAAATGACCCCAGAAAATTATGGTCTAAATATTTACAATGCATTAGAATTCTGGAAAGATCTATTTAAAAATCCTTTATATTCTGATCTCACTGAATTTATAATCAAAGAAGAAATTAGAAGATGGAATTTAAACGATCCAAAAAAAAGATTTAATAGTAAAAACACAATTTTACCAACTAATAACAAGCCATTAAATAAAATTACAAAGTCTTCACTTATACAGTTTATAGAATATTTACAATATTATGCTTTACAGAGTGTATATAATGGCTGCGTAGAAGGTTAAAAATATTTAAAAACATTATACATTATATTTTATTATTAATATGAAGGGAAAACGAATTCCTATTGATAATGAAATTAAGAAAAAACTAACAGTAGTACCTTTTATACCGGGGTCTCCTATCGTAGTAAATTACGCAATGTACAAAATAACAAATAAAAACATGTACATTCCTAAATATTTTGAATACAATGGAGAATCAAATGTTATAGAAAATACAGTAAATAAATGTGAAATTAAAATAAATTCTGAACCAAGAGAATATCAAAAACAAGTCATTGTAGACATTCTAAATGAAATCAAAATTAACGATTCTTGTATAGCATGTTTGTATACCGGATGGGGAAAAACTTTTGCAAGTCTATACATTGCGTCAAAATTAGGTGTTAAAACTTTAATTTTAGTTAATAAACAAAGTCTATTAGAGCAATGGAAAGAACAAATAATCAAATTTACTGGAATAGAACCTGGAATTATTCAAGGTAAGAACATTAATACTTCCCCGTGTATTTGTATAGGAATGATACATAGTATTTCTATGAAAGATTATCCATCTGAAACTTTTAATAATTTCTCCTTTTCTATCTTTGACGAAACACATCATTACTGTAGTAAAATGTTCTCGAATGTTTTTTATAAGATAGGGTCAAAATATAATCTTGGATTAACTG
>Ga0222715_10005221_pt1 | contig 11104 bp, 11 predicted proteins | sample C33_9DmetaG_FD_165056 | JGI IMG/M metagenome (GOLD analysis project Ga0222715, IMG submission 165056) | Estuarine water microbial communities from San Francisco Bay, California, United States - C33_9D | ecosystem: Environmental > Aquatic > Marine > Unclassified | place: USA: California... | reverse complement strand
GATAATGGCTCTCCAATATCCCTTACTTCTTCAGTTGCCTTTGGAACGGCAGGGGCGAGAAGTTTATCTTTAGGTAGAGCAGGAGATTATACAGGCACAGCCCATTTAAACGGCAAAATAGACCAAGTAAGAATCTTTAACAAAGTATTATCTTCTTCAGAAGTAACTACTCTATATGGGGAAACTGCTACAAGTACATCTAAATCTGTAACAGATATATTTAATGATGATTCAGGTGTTGCTTTATACCAATTAGATGGTAACGCTAATGATACAGGTGGTGTAAGTGGTAAGTTTGGAAGTGCTGCTATATTTAATGGGAGTAGTAGTAAAATAACATTAACACAACCTGTAGATTTGTCTACAGATAATTTTACATATTCTTTTTGGATATACCCAACAACTAATGTAGGTTATGGTGCACCATTAGCACAGTACGGTAATACATCTTCAACGAGATGTTTATACTCATATAGGACAGGTTCAACCGAAAAAATTACCTTTGGATTAGTTAGTACAGGGGGTGATTTTAATCAATTTATTTCCACAGGAACTACTACTTTGAATCAGTGGTCGCACGTTGCTCTTGTTAGGGATTCAAGTTCTCAAAAAATATATATAAATGGACAGCTTTCAGGCACTCTTGCAAATACTACTACAACACGCACAAGTTCAGAACCGCTTTTAATTGGTGATACAAATGACAATGCTACTGAATTTTTTACAGGCAAAATAGATCAAGTAAGAATATACTCATCAGCATTAAGTAGTTCAGATATAACTAACTTATACAACGAAACAAGTGTACCAACTGCTAATCTTGTTGCCCACTATAAATTAGATGGAGATGCAAGAGATGAGCAACAACTATATGATGGAACGGCTACTAACGTAATCTATGCTTATGATGGTACTGCTACAAACGTAACTTACCAAAAAGCTACAGATTTCCAACCTGATTTGGTGTGGATAAAGTCAAGGAGTAATCCAAGTTGGCACTCGTTACAAGACTCGGTAAGAGGTGCGACTAAAACTTTATTTTCTAATACAACTAACGCAGAAGTTACTTACACAGATGCACAAACATCTTTTGATTCAAATGGATTTACTTTAGGTGCAGATGTATCAGGTGGAAGTGTAAACGTTAATGGCAGAACCTACGTTGGTTGGTGTTGGAAAGCAGGAGGTGCAGCAGTATCAAACACAGATGGTACAATTACTTCGCAAGTGTCAGCAAATCAAGCAGCAGGGTTTAGTATTGTGAAGTGGAATAATGCTTCAGGAACGAATCAAAGAATAGGACACGGATTAAGTTCTGCCCCTGAATTAATTATCTATAAAGCAACAGATGCAGCAACTAATTGGTATGTTGGAACGACTGCAATAGATGGTTCTATGGATATATTAATTTTAAATACAACTGCAGCTAAAACAGATGATTCAGCAACATATCTTCCAACTTCAACTACTATTACAAACTTTAATTTTACAGGAAATTGGATTTCCTACTGCTTCCATTCAGTAGATGGGTATTCTAAAGTAGGGTCTTATACAGGAACAGGGGGTAATTTAACTGAAGTTACAGGATTTGAACCTGCGTTTTTAATGATTAAAAGAACTGATGCTGCAACTTATGATTGGTATATATTAGATAATGAAAGAAATCCACAAAATTACAGAAATACAATATTAAGAGCAAATACATCAGATGCTGAACAAACAGTTACAAATGGTAATATAGATGTTAATTTTTTGTCTAATGGTTTTTCTTTTGATAATATTCCAACTACAAGTGGCGGTTTTAACGCTTCAGGTGGTAACTATATATATTTAGCAATAGGATAATGGAATATATACAAACAAATAGTGCTTTATTAAATATTGATGTGGTATACTATATAATAAAACCTAATGATAAAGAAAATATTTCATAATATAATACGCTCATTTTTTGAGTTTATAAGTTATATATGAGTTCACAAAAAAATAATAAGAAATGACATTTAGTGATATAAAAGTATTGGTAATAAATAGTTTAGTTTTTGGAATCTCATTAACTCAGGTAGATATAATTTTAAAAATTTTTTTATTAGTGGTTTCAATAGGATATACTGTCCATAAATGGTATTTGCTTTATGGAAAAAATAAGTAATCATATATCATATAAAGAAGCTATTAAGTCCAATACAGCCACAAGGTTGGGAATAAATAATATACCGAATGATTATCAAATTACTAATATGGTTGGTGTTGCTGTTAATGTTTTCGAACCTCTTAGAGAATATGTAGGCGGCCCAATAAAAATTAACAGTTTCTTCAGATGTGAAGATTTGAATCGTGCTATTGGCGGCTCATCTCGCTCGCAGCATTGTGAGGGTAGAGCAATTGACCTGGATGATACCTTTGGGCACAAAACAAACGCTCAGATGTATCACTACATAAAAGACAATTTAAGCTTTGACCAACTCATTTGGGAGTTTGGGAACGACAAGAATCCAGATTGGGTTCATGTGAGTTATGTGTCAAAGGAAGAGAATAGAGGGCGTTGTTTACGAGCCTTAAAAGAAAATGAAAAAACAATTTATATAAATAATTAATTATGCTTACATTTAGTATTATACTCAATTTTGTGCTTGTATTAGCACTAGTCTATGTAATTTTTTTACACACGGGTTTTATAAAAGACGAAGACAAAGATTTTATAGCTGATAGTGTTGAAAAGAAAATAGCAGATGTTAAAGAAGACGTTGGTCAATTCAAATCTAGAGTTGGACAAGAACTTGGCGATGTTGTAGACGCGGTAAAAGAAGTGGGAAATCAAATAGGGGATTTACCTGGCGCTGTAACTGGAAGTCATAGAGCGGGAAGAAAACCTAAAAAATAATGTCAGAAAAGAAACCATTTAAAGAAACAGGGTTAGGTAAGATATTACTTGGCGTGCTTCCCTCTGTAGTAAAGGGAGCTTCTAAGGTATTGCCTAATAATGGTGTGTTGGGTGTAATTAAAAATTTAATTGACAATGACCCTGATATGTCTGCAGAAGAAAAGGCAGCAGCTCATGACCAGCTTGTTGAACTGTATCGACTCGAAGTTGAAGATAGAGATTCGGCTAGAAAACGAGAGGCTGCTATAGCCTCTACTGGCAGAAGCGATTGGATGATGACCTTAACAGGAATAGTGGGATTAGCTGCGTTTGCTTTTTTAGTTTACACAGTAGTTACCACTCAAGTTCCTGAAACAAACAAGGAGATATTCATCCACATGATTGGTATTGTTGAAGGTGTTGCCCTAAGTATTTTTGGATATTACTTTGGGTCAGCAGTTAAAAAAGAAGATAAAAATGGCTAAGCAGCAAATCATAACTTATCAAGAAAGACCTCCAGTAAATAGACCTGGAGTACACGCTAAAACTAAAACCTCTGTACTAAAGACTTCTAAGAATTACCGAAAGCCATACCGAGGACAAGGGCGGTAATTATTTGTTATATTTGTAGTTACTAAATTTAATATAATGGATATTCGGAAAATTTCTATAGGTCCTGATTATAAATCCGGGGCTATGCACTACATACTTGGTCAAGAAATATTAGGGGGAAATCATACAATACATCTTATAAAGCAAGATATTCAGACTAGAGAAATTAATGTTTGGATTAAAAGAGAGAATGAAATCTTTTTATGGAAAACATTTAGCGGCTCAATGCCAATGGCTATAGAATATAATGTAAACTTTTAATGCGTTCGCCTTTTTATTTTATTGTAAAACCTTTAAGCGGGAAGCGCTATAACAACTCTAAGGAAATAGCAGGGGTTGATTTTTTAACAAGTACCTCTGAAGAAAACCACTTAGCCTCTAATAGAGAGGCTGTAGTCGTTTCTACGCCTTTAGTATATAGTGGAGATATAGAGCCAGGAGATACGCTTTTAGTGCATCATAATGTGTTTAAGTTCTACAATGATATGCGAGGAAGACAAAAGAGCGGTAAAAGTTTTTTTATAGACGATTTGTTTTTTGTAGATAACGAGCAGTTCTATATGTATAAAAAAGACAATCAGTGGTTTTGTCATGACAGGTATTGTTTTGTAGAGCCTATCCCAACGGTAGAATCTTTTGTATATAAACCAATGAGTGAAGAACCTCTGATGGGAAAGCTTAAATACAGAAACGACAAATTAAAAGGCTATGGCTTACAAGAGGGCGACCTAGTTAGCTTTAAGCCGGATAGTGAATATGAATTTAATGTAGATGGACAAAAACTTTATAGAATGTTTGACCATCAAATAACAATGGCTCTATGATTAAATCAGAAGATTTAAAAAGAGAAATAATATTAGCGGGCAGAAAAGCTGTAGAACAGCTTATAAAAGTGGCTAGAGAAGATATTATCAAGCCCGACCCTGAAGATGAGTTAGCGGCAGACAGATTAAAAAATGCTGCGGCAACTAAAAAGCTGGCTATTTTTGATGCTTTTGATATACTCACTAAGATAGACCAGGAGGAAGAAAATATAAATATATCTAACGATACAAACGCAAAAGTTGAAACCAAGCAAGGATTTGCAGAGCGAAGGTCAAGGTAGACTTTACCAAGTTGTCAGTGGCTATATTTCAAAGGGAGCGCTATCCAAAAAAAATAGAGCTAAAACCTGGGAGTATGGGTATAATGAAAAGTATGACTTTGTAAATATATCTAAGACCGGGCAAGTGGGTGAGATTATAAATATCTCAGGACTATATATTGGCCTTCCCTTAGCGCCTAAAAACTGCGAGTCGCGTTCTTCTAAAAAGGAAGACCAGTATTGGCAACGGCAAGAGCTACCTCAGCCTTTGTCTAGAATACAATCTATATTTCAATGGAATGAAATGTCCTCAGAGTTTAAAAACAAATGGGTGGATTACATTGAGTCTGAGTTTGATAGGAGAGAAGATGGGCATTGGTTTATGAATAATGGTGAGCCAACCTACATAACAGGAGCTCACTATATGTACTTACAATGGTCTAGCATTGATGTTGGATATCCAGACTTTAGAGAGGCTAATAGAATCTTTTATTTATTCTGGGAGGCTTGTAAGGCAGACAACAGAAGTTTTGGAATGATATACCTCAAGATAAGACGTTCTGGATTTTCTTTTATGGGTTCTTCGGAGTGTGTAAATACAGGAACATTAGCTAAAGACGCAAGGGTTGGGATACTATCAAAGACTGGAGCGGACTCTAAAAAGATGTTTACTGATAAGGTTGTTCCTATATCCACAAGACTTCCTTTCTTCTTTAAACCTATTCAGGATGGTATGGATAAACCAAAGACTGAATTAGCTTTTAGAATACCTGCATCTAAGATTACCAAAAAGAATATGTATGAAGCTGTGGATGATGAACTTACAGGTCTTGATACAACTATTGACTGGAAGAATACAGATGATAACTCTTATGATGGGGAAAAACTTTTACTTCTTGTTCATGATGAAAGTGGTAAGTGGATAAAGCCAAATAATATTTTAAACAACTGGCGTGTAACTAAAACTTGTTTGCGTTTAGGGAGCAAGATAATTGGAAAGTGTTTGATGGGCTCTACCTCAAATGCACTTGATAAGGGAGGAAATAACTTTAAAAAGCTATATGAGGATTCTAATGTAGCTAAGCGTAACTCTAACGGACAGACTAAAAGTGGACTTTATAGCTTGTTTATTCCTATGGAGCTTAACATGGAAGGGTTTATTGACTTGTATGGTCAGCCTGTACTTAGAAGACCTTCTGAGCGTATTAAGGGCGTTGATGGTCAGTGGATTAAAAATGGAGCTATAGACTACTGGGAGGCAGAAGTAGAGTCGTTAAAGTCTGATGCGGATGCGCTAAATGAATTTTACAGACAGTTTCCAAGAAGTGAATCTCATGCGTTTAGAGATGAGAGCAAGGCTTCGTTGTTTAACCTTACCAAGATATACCAGCAGATTGATTATAATGATTCACTTATTTTGGAGCATCACTTAAACAGAGGTAGTTTCCAATGGCAGAATGGTATAAAAGATTCAAAGGTTATTTTTGTCCCAGACAACAAGGGAAGGTTTTTAATAAGCTGGGTTCCCTCAAAGAATTTACAAAACAGAACAATAGAGCGCAATGGACAAAGATATCCCGCTAATGAGCATATTGGCGCATTTGGTTGTGACTCTTATGATATATCTGGAACTGTTGGTGGTGGCGGTTCTAATGGAGCGCTTCACGGAATGACAAAGTTTAGTATGGAGGAAGCTCCATCAAATGAGTTTTTCTTGCAGTATGTGGCTCGACCACAGACAGCTGAGATATTTTTTGAAGAAGTATTGATGGCGTGTGTATTTTATGGTATGCCTATTCTTATAGAGAACAACAAGCCTAGATTGTTATACCATTTTAAAAATAGAGGATATCGACCTTTTTGTTTAAACAGGCCAGACAAACATTATTCAAAGTTGTCAAAGACAGAGAGAGAGTTGGGTGGAATACCTAACAGCTCGGAAGATGTAAAGCAAGCTCACGCCGCAGCCATTGAATCTTATATTGAAAAGTATGTAGGATTGGATTTTGGAGGCACATTTAGAGACCCTGACGAGATGGGTTCTATGCTGTTTACCAGGACGTTAGAAGACTGGGCAAAGTTTGATATTAATAATAGAACAAAGTATGATGCCACTATTAGCTCAGGATTGGCGATTATGGCAAATCAAAAGCACTTATATCAAACAGAAAAAAAACAATCAAAAATAAAGCTTAACTTTGCAAGGTATACTAATAACGGAACTTTAAGTCAATTAATTACATAGATGAGAGATGTTAAAATAGACATTGCATCTACAGGTTTTCCCAGCCAATTTGTTTCAGACGCTGAGAAAGCTACTTATGAGTTTGGTTTGCAAATTGGACAGGCAATTCAGTATGAGTGGTTCAAGAAAGATGGCAACCAATGTAGATACTACAATCAGTGGCGTGATTTCCATAGACTAAGATTATATGCTCGTGGCGAGCAATCCATAGCAAAATATAAAAACGAATTAGCAATAGACGGAGACTTATCTTATTTAAACTTAGATTGGACTCCAGTTCCTATTTTACCTAAGTTTGTTGATATTGTAGTCAATGGTATGCAAGACCGAGAGTTTAAGGTCAAAGCGTATGCACAGGATGCATTATCACAGGCTAAGCGTAGTAAATATCAAGATATGATTGAAGGTCAGATGGCCGCTAAAGACATCTTGACTACTATACAAGAACAAACAGGGGTTGACCCATTTATTATGGACCCCGATGAGCTTCCCGCTTCGGATGAGGAATTGTCATTATACATGAACCTTAATTATAAGCCAGCCATTGAGATTGCTGAGGAGGAAGCTATTGATACAATGTTTTCGGAAAATCATTATAATGATATTCGTAAACAATTAGACTATGATTCTACAGTTGTGGGTATGGCTGTAGCAAAGCATGAGTTCCTACCAGGCTCAGGTGTACAAATATCTTATGTAGACCCAGCCAATGTTGTATACAGTTATACTGAAGACCCTCATTTTAAAGATTGTTTTTATTGGGGTGAAATTAAAACACTACCCATTTCTGAGTTAATGAAGATTGACCCAACGCTTAGTCGTGAAGATTTAGAGGAAATATCTAAATACAGTCAGAGTTGGTATGATTATTATAACGTAGCTCAGTTTTATGAGAATGATATTTTTTATCGTGATACCTGTACGCTAATGTATTTTAATTATAAAACCACAAAGAAGATGGTTTATAAGAAAAGAATACTTGAGGGCGGAGGTTCTAAGATGATTGAAAAGGATGATAATTTCAATCCTCCATCAGAGATGTTGGAAGAAGGAAATTTTGAAAAGATAGAAAAGACAATAGATGTTTGGTATGATGGCGTTATGGTTATGGGTACAAACATCATATTAAAGTGGGAGCTGGCTAAGAATATGGTTAGACCTAAGTCTTCTTCTCAGCACGCACTACCTAATTATGTGGCTGTAGCACCGAGAATGTACAAAGGAGTTATTGAGTCTTTAGTAAGACGAATGATTCCTTTTGCCGATTTAATACAGATGACGCATTTAAAACTACAGCAGGTAATAGCGAGAACTGTACCTGATGGGGTTTATATTGATGCGGATGGTATTAATGAGGTGGACTTAGGAACGGGAGCTTCTTATGACCCATCAGACGCACTAAGACTATACTTCCAAACAGGTAGTGTAGTGGGTAGAAGTTATACTCAAGAAGGTGAGTACAATCAAGGTAAAGTACCAATACAGCAGCTTACAAGCAATTCAGGCGCTTCTAAGACGCAAATGCTTATAGCTAACTATAACCATTACCTAGACATGATTCGCTCTGTAACGGGCTTAAATGAAGCGAGAGACGGTACTGTACCAAGTCCAGATGCTTTAGTTGGCGTTCAGAAGTTAGCGGCATTAAACTCAAACACAGCAACTCGACATATATTAGATGCAAGTTTGTATATCTATAGAAGCTTGGCCGAGGCCTTGACGTATCGAGTAGCGGATATATTAGAATACGCTGACTTTAAGGAGGACTTTATAAATAAGATAGGGAAGTATAACGTAAGTATTTTAGGGGAGATATCTGACCTTTATATTTATGACTTTGGAATTTTTATAGAGCTTTCTCCAGATGAAGAGCAAAAGGCAATGTTGGAGCAGAACATTCAGATGGCATTATCTAAAGGAGATATTAACCTTGAGGATGCTATTGATATTCGTGAGATTAAAAATCTTAAACTAGCAAACCAATTATTAAAAGTTAAGCGGTTAGCTAAACAAGAGCGAGATGAGCGTATGGCAATGCAACAGCAAGCCATGGTAGCTCAACAGCAATTAAAATCTCAAGAGATGGCTGCTCAAATGGCATTACAAAAAATTGAGCTTGAAACTCAATCTAAAATGAAAATCAAACAAGCGGAGATAGCTTTTGAGATTGAAAAGAATAAAAATGAAGCAGTGCTTAAATCTCAGTTAATGCAACAAGAGTTTAATTACAACTTGCAATTGCATGGTATGACTGAGCAATCTTTAGCGAATCGAGAAAATTCTAAAGAGAAAGCAAAGAGCAGTAGAATTAGTCAGCAAAATACTGAACAGAGTAAATTAATTTCACAACGTAAAAACAATTTACCGCCTCAGAATTTTGAGTCTAATGAAGATAGCCTAGATGGCTTTGATTTGGCTGAATTTGAGCCTAGATAATGCAGAAAATAAGCGTTATTTTTTTAATTAATTTTGTAACTTAAATTATATCTAATGGAATTAAAAGTAAGAGCAGTTGAATCTGTTAAAGAAAAATCTGTTCAAGAAGTTGAACAAGAGCTTCTTGACAAGCATGAAGAAAAGTTTTCTGGAGCTGAAGTAGAGCGAACAGAAACAGAAGATAGTGTCGTAGAAGACACTACTGTAGAAGATACTAAGGAAGAAACAGTGGCTGAAGAGTCAACTGAATTATCCGAAGAACAAGTTCTTTCATATATTGGGAAAAGATACGGTAGGGAAATTAATTCTTTAGAAGAATTAAGTGCTGCAAGAGAAGAAGCTGAACAGCTTCCTGAAGATGTAGCAGCCTACTTTAAGTATAAAAAAGAAACGGGAAGAGGAATTGAAGACTATGTAAAATTACAAAGAGACTTTGATTCTATGAATCCTGATGCTTTGCTAAGAGAGTATTTGACAATTACCGAAGGCGAAGGTTTAGATGCAGAAGATATTGATTCTTTAATGGAAGAATATTCTTTTGATGAAGAACTGGATGACGAAGCGGTAATCAAGAAAGCCAAACTAGCAAAGAAAAAAGCTATTGCCAAAGCAAAAAAATTCTTTACTGAACAAAAAGAATTATATAAGCAACCCCTCGAGTCGAGTTCGGCTGCCAATCCTCAAGCTCAAGAAGAAATACAAGCTTATCGGCAATATTTAGAATCTGTTAAGACTCAACAAGAGGAAGCAGAAGCAAGACGAAATTGGTTTATTAAAGAAACTGATAAAGTTTTTACTGATGATTTTAAAGGTTTTAATTTCATGCTTGACGACAAGACAGTAACTTTTGCGCCTGGTGACACACAATCTATTAAGAAAAGCCAAGAGACACCAATGAACTTTATTAATAAGTATCTTGATGAAAGTGGTTTAATTAAGGATGCGGCTGGTTACCATAGAGCTTTAGCAATTGCAATGAATCCTGACAAGTTTGCTAAGTTCTTTTATGAACAAGGTAAATCAAGTGCTACGGAAGATGTAATGCGTAAAACTAAAAATATAAATATGACTGAGCGCAGAGCACCTGAGGTGGCTAATAAGGGAGGATTCCAAGTTAAGTCTGTAAACCCTGATTCAGGTAGAAGCTTAAAAATTAGAAGTATTAATAAAAATTAAAAATTTTAAAAAATGGCAGGAAGTGTTCAAGCAACCCCTGGGTATGCTTTACAGCCAAGTGCAGAACAAGTTGCACTGGCTACTAATTACATTACAAACTTTGATTTCTTAAATCAGTATTTACCTGATACATACGAAAAGGAGTTTGAGCGATATGGAAATCGCACAGTTGCATCTTTCTTACGTCTAGTAGGAGCTGAGATGCCATCTAACTCTGACCTTATTAAATGGGCAGAGCAAGGAAGACTACACACTAAATATATCAACTGTACTTCAGCTGCAGCTGCTGCATCTGATACAGCTACTATTACTGTAAATGACGTATTAGTACCTGGTACGGGAAGTATTGCTATTCGTGTGGGACAAACCATTGTTATCTCGGCTAATGCTGGGACTGGATTAAATAAAGGTATCGTTACAGCTGTTAACACAGGTGCTGGTACTTTTGACGTTGCTTACTATGAGGCTGCTGGTCAAGTTTTTGCTGCAGCTGCGCCTTGTACTGTATTTATTTACGGTTCTGAATTTAGAAAAGGAGCAAACGGAATGTCAGGTTCTTTAGAGGCTGATGACGTTATCTTTGACAACTCTCCAATTATCATTAAAGACAAATATGCCGTTAATGGTTCTGACATGGCTCAGATTGGATGGGTTGAAGTAACTACAGAGAATGGAGCTTCTGGATATT
>Ga0222715_10005217_pt1 | contig 11106 bp, 6 predicted proteins | sample C33_9DmetaG_FD_165056 | JGI IMG/M metagenome (GOLD analysis project Ga0222715, IMG submission 165056) | Estuarine water microbial communities from San Francisco Bay, California, United States - C33_9D | ecosystem: Environmental > Aquatic > Marine > Unclassified | place: USA: California... | reverse complement strand
GAGGTGCTACTACTTTGCCTCACGGTACGGGTGCAGAGGTCCGAGTAGCTGTTTTCGCTCAGGGTGAAAGCGCAGACAAAGCAAGCGCGTTGGGCGCTGATTTCGTTGGCATGGAAGACCTTGCCGAGCAAATCAAGGGCGGCATGATGGACTTTGATGTCGTCATTGCTTCACCGGATGCCATGCGGGTTGTGGGGACTTTGGGCCAAGTTCTGGGGCCGCGTGGTCTCATGCCTAACCCCAAAACAGGTACCGTAACGCCGGACATTGAAACAGCGGTTCAGAATGCCAAGGCGGGTCAGATGCGGTTTCGCACAGACAAGAACGGCATTGTGCATGGCGGTATCGGGAAGGTGAGCTTTGAGCCGGGCGCGATTAAAGGCAACCTCATTGCGGTCCTGTCCGATCTGAAGAAGGCGAAGCCCGCTTCAGCAAAAGGCGTTTACGTCCGCAAAGTGACCTTGTCTACCACAATGGGGCCTGGCGTCACGATCGACCATAACGCGATCGATTTTTAATAAAGCTGTTTCGGCCGCGGGCTGGTGCTCGGGGCCGCGATCTCCTTTCGCCCATGAATTTGGCGGTAGGGGAGGATGGAGCGCAGGTCAGGCTCTGTCCACTTTGGAAGTCTTTGCAGGGAAGTGTGGGATCCCCCACTGAACGCCAAAGGCTGTCAAAGACCGTAGGTGGCTTCGTTGGAGTTTCACGAAGCCTTAATAAGGGGTGATACCCAGTGCCTACGCAGATGGTGAGGCAGTTCATCACCGAGGGGGGTCATCGCGATGCGATGGCCGTAACAACCACAAAAGGAGTAAGCCAAGTGGCTATTGGACTCGAAGAAAAGAAGGCGATTGTCGCCGAAGTCAACGAGACAGCCGCCAGTGCACTTTCGCTTGTAATTGCCGACGCGCGCGGTGTTGCATCGAACGACATGACTGCTTTGCGTGCCTCAGCTCGCGAAAACCACATCACCCTCCGGGTGGTGAGGAATACGCTGGCCAAGCGGGCGCTGGAAGGGACCGAATACGAGTGTGTTATCGACACCCTCATCGGGCCTTCCCTGTTCGGATTCTCCATGGAGGATCCGGGTGCAGCAGCAAGATTGTTCAAGGATTTTGCCTCGGAAAATAATCGATTTGAGGTAAAGGCACTGTCGGTCAGCGGCAAGCTGCTCGGGGCTGAACAGCTCGACGTACTGGCCAAGTTGCCCACAAGGGATCAGGCCATCGCATTACTGATGAATGTGATGAAGGCACCTATCGTGAAGTTGGTGCGCACGTCGAACGAGGTTCCCGGCAAGCTGGTGCGCGTCATGGCAGCGGTTCGAGATCAAAAACAAGAGGCCGCCTGAGACGGCGCGGCCTTAACCTGCATTAAGTAACGGAGATTTAGATATGGCACTTTCAAAAGACGAAATTCTCGACGCGATCGCCGAGATGAGCGTAATGGACATCGTTGCGTTGGTAGAGGCGATGGAAGAGAAGTTTGGTGTTTCTGCAGCTGCCGCGGTAGCTGTTGCAGCGCCAGCGGCCGGCGGTGACGCGGGTGGAGCGGCTGCCGAAGAGAAGACCGAATTCGACGTGATTCTCACTTCAGGCGGAGAGAAAAAGGTTAACGTGATCAAGGTTGTTCGCGCAGTAACCGGCCTTGGTCTCAAGGAAGCCAAAGCAGTCGTCGATGGCGCGCCCGCTCCTGTCAAGGAAGGCGCTTCAAAAGACGAGGCGGAAGACATCAAGAAGCAAATCGAAGAAGCAGGCGGCGCGGTAGAGCTCAAGTAATTGCGGTTTACCACTGATTAAGCACCGTAACAGGGCTGGGGCGCAGAGCGCTCCGGCCTTTTCCCGGTTCTAAGACCGGCTTTTGAATATTCAAGGTTCGCGTTGTGTGAAGCGATGCGGACCGCAGGGGAGTACTGATGACTTACTCGTACACGGAAAAGAAGCGCATTCGCAAGGATTTCGGTTCCTTACCCAAGGTGATGGACATTCCCTATCTCTTGGCTATCCAGCTGGATTCCTACAGCAAGTTCACGCAGGATGGTGTTTCTCTTGAGGATCGCGCAGAGAGCGGGCTGCACGCAGCGTTCAAATCGGTTTTCCCGATTGTCAGCTACAGCGGTAATGCAGCTCTGGAGTATGTCGATTACAAGCTCGGTGAGCCTGTATTTGACGTCGACGAGTGCGTTCTGCGCGGCGCGACCTATGCCTGCGCACTCCGCGTAAAAGTCCGGCTGATCATCTACGATAAAGAATCGTCATCCAAGTCCATCAAAGACATCAAAGAGCAGGATGTCTACATGGGAGAAATCCCTTTGATGACGCAAAACGGTACGTTTGTCATCAACGGTACCGAGCGCGTTATCGTCTCCCAGCTACACCGTTCGCCCGGTGTCTTTTTCGACCATGATCGCGGCAAAACTCACTCTTCAGGCAAGCTTCTTTATAGCGCCAGAGTGATTCCATACCGTGGTTCCTGGCTGGATTTTGAATTTGACCCCAAAGATCTTGTCTATGTGCGGATCGATCGTCGCCGCAAGTTGCCTGCCACAGTATTGCTGCGCGCGCTGGGGTATGACTCCGAGGAGATTCTCGAAATCTTCTACGAAATGACTTGTTTCCAGCTCGGCGAGGAGGGCTCTGCGACCATGACCCTGGTGCCCAAGCGCCTTCAGGGTGATATGGCGGCCTTCGATATCGTCGCTGGTAAGACGCTGATCGTGGAGCGCGGCCGTCGTATCACGGCACGCCATATCCGCCAGTTGGAAGACGCGGCTATTGAGTTGCTGTCAGTGCCCGAGGAATATCTCGAGGGTCGACGCCTTGCGAAGAACATTGTGGATACCACAACCGGTGAGGTCGTGGCCGAGTGCAATACCGAGATTACAGGCGCGATGTTGGCCGAGTTGCGTGAGAAAGGCATCGAGACGATCGAGACGATTTACACCAATGAATATGACTGTGGCCCATTTGTCTCTGACACGCTGGCTGCAGACAGTACCCGCAGTGTCCTGGAGGCGTTGGTCGAAATTTACCGCATGATGCGCCCAGGTGAGCCGCCCACAAAAGAATCTGCGGAGAACCTTTTCCAGAATTTGTTCTTCTCTCCAGAGCGATATGATCTGTCGGCCGTAGGTCGTATGAAGTTCAATCGCCGACTTGGCAGGGAAGACAAGACGGGTTCCGCGACACTCGACAAAGAAGACATCGTTGATGTCATTCGCGCACTGGTGGACATTCGCAACGGAAAGGGCGTGGTTGATGACATTGACCACCTCGGTAACCGTCGCGTTCGCTCAGTGGGTGAGATGGCAGAGAACCAGTTCCGAGTGGGCCTGGTGCGAGTCGAGCGGGCCGTTAAAGAGCGTCTTTCCATGGCGGAAAGCGAAGGGCTCATGCCGCAGGACTTGATTAATGCCAAGCCGGTTTCGGCCGCGGTAAAAGAGTTCTTCGGCTCCAGTCAGCTTTCACAGTTTATGGATCAGAACAATCCGTTGTCGGAGGTCACGCACAAGCGGCGTGTTTCTGCCCTTGGGCCGGGCGGTTTGACCCGCGAGCGGGCGGGTTTTGAAGTGCGCGACGTGCACCCCACACATTACGGTCGAGTCTGCCCGATTGAAACGCCGGAAGGCCCGAATATTGGCTTGATCAATTCATTGGCGGCCTATGCGCGAACCAATGAGTACGGGTTCTTAGAGTCCCCTTATCGCAGGGTCGTTAACGGTGTGGTTTCGGATGACATCGAGTTTCTCTCGGCTATCAACGAAGCGGAGTACGTTATCGCCCAGGCTTCAGCCCCGCTCGATAGCAAGAATCGGTTTGTTGACGAACTGATTACCGTGCGTCATATGAATGAATTTACTGTTAAGCCTGCCGCTGATGTGCAGTACATGGATGTGTCACCCAAGCAGGTGGTGTCCATTGCTGCGGCGCTCATTCCGTTTCTCGAGCACGATGACGCTAACCGAGCCCTGATGGGATCAAACATGCAGCGGCAGGCGGTGCCGACACTCAAAACGGAAAAACCGCTGGTGGGTACCGGTATGGAGCGCCACGTCGCTTCAGATTCAGGCGTCTGTGAGGTTGCCGCGCGTGGCGGTGTAATTGACTCAGTCGACGCCAGCCGCATTGTGGTTCGTGTAAACGACAAGGAGGTGGGTATTGATGATTCACCGGTCGATATCTACAACCTGACAAAGTACAAGCGCTCCAATCAGAACACCTGCATCAACCAGCGGCCAATCGTGAAGCGCGGTGACGTGGTAGAACGCGGCGATATCCTTGCTGATGGCCCGTCGGTAGATCTGGGCGAGTTGGCGTTGGGGCAGAACATGCGTATCGCCTTTATGCCCTGGAACGGCTACAACTTTGAGGACTCGATCCTCGTTTCTGAGCGTGTGGTGCAGGAAGACCGATTCACTACGATTCATATTCAGGAACTCACCTGTATCGCACGCGATACCAAACTGGGCTCAGAGGAAATCACTGCCGACATTCCCAATGTGGGCGAGGGCGCACTCGGTAAGCTCGATGAATCGGGCATCGTTTACATCGGTGCCGAGGTGGACGCGGGCGATATTCTGGTGGGCAAGGTCACACCGAAAGGCGAGACTCAGTTGACGCCTGAAGAAAAGCTGCTGCGTGCGATTTTTGGTGAGAAAGCCTCGGATGTTAAGGACACGTCTCTTCGTGTTCCATCTAGCTACAAGGGCACTGTTATTGACGTGCAGGTGTTCACGCGCGACGGGCTTGAGAAAGATCCTCGCGCCAAGCAGATCGAAGCGAGGCAACTTGCCGATTACCGCAAGGATCTCAAAGAGGAGTACCGCATTTACGAGGAAGCTACTTTCGCGCGGTTGGCGGGTCTTTTGGAGAACAAGACCACGGTTTCCGGCGGCGGTCTCAGCAAGGGCACCAAGCTGACCAAGGCTGTGTTGGCTGAACTTGACCGCGAGCAGTGGTTCAAGTTGAAGCTGCCGGACGCAGACCTCAATAGCCAGCTGGCTTCTGCGCAGCGTCTGCTGGAAGAGCAGAATAAGCAGCTGGAAGAGCGATTTGAGATCAAGCGCGAGAAGCTCCAGAGCGGTGACGATCTGGCACCGGGAGTACTCAAGATCGTCAAAGTGTATATGGCGGTTAAGCGACGTATCCAACCCGGCGACAAAATGGCAGGGCGTCACGGTAACAAGGGCGTGATCTCGGTGATCATGCCTGTTGAGGACATGCCTCACGATGAGCACGGTGAACCGATCGATATCGTGTTGAACCCGCTTGGTGTGCCATCGCGGATGAATGTGGGCCAGATTCTTGAAACCCACCTTGGCATGGCGGCTCACGGCCTCGGTCGCAAGATCGACGAAATGCTGGAGCAGCAAGTTAAGTTGACCCAGCTGCGCAGCTTCCTGAAGCAGGTTTACAGCCATACCACGGATGCGCGTCGCAGCGCAGACATTGGCTCGCTGAGTGATGATGAGTTGCTCGCTTTGGCTGAAAATCTCCGCGCCGGCGTGCCGATGGCCACGCCGGTATTTGATGGCGCCCATGAGGATTCCATCAAGGAACTGCTCCGTATGGCGGAAATCCCTGACAGCGGCCAGCTGACACTGTTTGATGGGCGTACCGGCGATCAGTTTGATCGCCCCGTGACCGTTGGCTACATGTACATGCTGAAGTTGAACCACCTGGTAGACGACAAGATGCACGCGCGTTCAACGGGTTCTTACAGTCTGGTGACCCAGCAGCCTCTGGGCGGCAAAGCCCAGTTTGGTGGCCAGCGGTTTGGTGAGATGGAGGTCTGGGCTCTGGAGGCTTACGGCGCTGCATACACCTTGCAGGAAATGTTGACAGTGAAGTCAGACGACGTGGCAGGACGTACCAAGATGTACAAAAACATCGTCGATGGGGATCACCAGATGGAGCCCGGTATGCCGGAATCCTTCAACGTGTTGATCAAAGAAATCCGCTCGCTCGGGATCGATATTGATCTCGAGTCTGAGTCATCTGGCTTCTGAGGGGAGAAAAGACGTGAAAGATTTGCTGAACCTGCTGAGCAGGGAGAAAAACGAAGACTTCGATGCGATTCGCATTGGTCTGGCCTCTCCGGAAATGATTCGGTCATGGTCTTTTGGCGAAGTTAAAAAGCCCGAGACCATCAATTATCGAACCTTCAAGCCAGAGCGCGACGGACTGTTCTGCGCCAAGATCTTTGGTCCCGTCAAGGACTACGAGTGTTTATGCGGTAAGTACAAGCGCCTGAAGCACCGCGGTGTCATCTGTGAGAAATGCGGTGTTGAAGTGGCTTTGGCCAAAGTCAGACGCGAGCGAATGGGTCATATTGAGTTGGCCAGCCCGGTGGCGCACATTTGGTTCCTGAAATCGTTGCCTTCGCGCATTGGTTTGCTGCTGGATATGACGCTCCGTGACATCGAGCGCATCCTGTATTTCGAAGCCTACGTGGTGACTGACCCCGGCTTGTCAGCGCTGGAGCATGGCCAGTTGCTTAACGATGAACAGTACTACGAGGCGATGGAAGAGTACGGTGATGAGTTCACCGCCAAAATGGGTGCTGAAGCGATTCAGGACCTAATGAAGGAGATCAACCTCAAGGCCGAAATTGAGCAACTGCGCGAGGAAATTCCGCAGACGAACTCTGAAACCAAAATCAAAAAGCTTTCCAAGCGATTGAAGCTGATGGAAGCGTTTGACAAGTCAGGCAACAAGCCCGAGTGGATGATACTCAATGCGCTACCAGTTTTGCCGCCGGATCTGCGACCTCTGGTACCACTTGATGGTGGGCGCTTTGCCACGTCTGATCTGAACGATCTTTACAGACGGGTCATTAATCGTAACAACCGATTGAAGCGTCTGCTCGACCTGAATGCACCGGACATTATTGTGCGTAATGAGAAGCGCATGCTGCAGGAGTCGGTCGATGCCCTGCTTGATAATGGCCGACGCGGGCGCGCAATTACGGGCTCTAACAAGCGCCCACTCAAGTCGCTGGCCGACATGATCAAGGGCAAGCAGGGTCGTTTCCGCCAGAACCTTCTGGGAAAGCGCGTAGATTATTCAGGCCGTTCCGTGATAGTGACCGGCCCGACGTTGAAGCTACATCAGTGTGGCCTGCCAAAGAAAATGGCGCTCGAGCTTTTCAAGCCCTTCATCTTTGGCAAGTTGGAGTTGCGCGGGTTGGCCAGCACGATCAAGGCCGCCAAGAAAATGGTGGAGCGTGAGCCGTCAGAAGTCTGGGATATTCTTGCGGAGGTGATCCGCGAGCACCCCGTGCTACTGAACCGGGCGCCCACTCTTCACCGACTGGGGATCCAGGCTTTTGAGCCCGTGCTGATCGAGGGCAAGGCGATACAGCTTCATCCGCTGGTGTGTGCGGCTTACAACGCTGACTTTGACGGCGACCAGATGGCGGTGCACGTACCGTTGACGTTGGAGGCGCAGCTAGAGGCTCGCGCACTCATGATGTCGACCAACAACATTCTCTCTCCGGCGTCAGGTGATCCGATTATCGTACCTTCTCAGGATGTGGTACTTGGTCTGTATTACATGACTCGCGATCGCGTAAATGCGAGGGGCGAGGGTATGTCTTTTGCCGACACTGAAGAGGTGCAACGCGCCTATGGCAGTGGTCAGGTTGACCTTCAGGCCAAGGTAAAAGTCCGTATTCACGAGACGCTGATGAACCTCGGCGAGGAAACGGTAGAGCGCACGCGCATTGTCGATACGACTGTGGGTCGTGCCCTGCTTTGGGATATCGTTCCCGCGGGCCTATCGTTTGATTTGATCAATCAGCCGATGGTCAAGAAAGCTATTTCCCGGATGATCAACCAGTGCTACCGAGCGGTGGGGCTCAAGTCTACGGTAATTTTCGCCGACAAGTTGATGTACACCGGTTACGAGTACTCCACTCGATCCGGAGCCTCAATTGGGGTCAACGACTTTGCGATTCCCGATGCCAAAGCCGAGCTCATCGCCAAGGCGGAGGGCGAGGTTGCCGAGATCGAGCAACAGTACCGGGCCGGTCTTGTCACGCAAGGCGAGAAATACAACAAGGTTATCGACATTTGGTCGAGAACAAATGATCAGGTGTCGAAATCCATGATGGCTGGACTCTCCAAGGAGACCGTGACCAACAGGGAAGGTAAGGACGAGGAGCAGGACTCCTTCAATTCCGTTTACATGTACGCCGATTCAGGCGCTCGAGGCTCACCCGCGCAGATTCGTCAGCTGGCTGGGATGCGTGGCTTGATGGCCAAGCCTGACGGCTCGATCATCGAAACACCGATTACAGCGAACTTCCGCGAGGGCTTGAACGTCCTGCAGTACTTCATTTCTACGCACGGTGCGCGAAAGGGCCTGGCGGATACCGCTCTCAAGACGGCGAACTCGGGTTATCTCACGCGTCGTCTGGTCGATGTGGCTCAAGACGTCGTTGTCACCGAGCAGGATTGCGGCACTGATCAGGGTCTGGTTACCACGTCCGTTATCGATGGTGGAGATATTATCGAGTCGCTCTCTGAGCGAGTGCTGGGCCGGATTGTGGCTCAGGACGTGGTCGACCCGAGCACGGGTGAGATTCTACTTGAAGCGGGTACCATGCTCGACGAAGTGCTGACTGCCGAGGTCGATGAGATGGGCATTGAGGAGATCACGGTGCGTTCTCCCATCACCTGCCAGACTCGCTACGGCATTTGTTCATCCTGCTACGGGCGCGATTTGGGTCGGGGCCATCAGGTGAATATGGGTGAGGCGATCGGCGTTGTTGCAGCGCAATCGATCGGAGAGCCCGGTACGCAGCTGACCATGCGCACCTTCCACATTGGTGGTGCGGCATCCGGCCAGGCTGCTCAGGACAACATTCAGGTTAACAACGACGGTGTGATTCGTCTGCATAACATGAAGGTGGTGGATAGACCTGACGGTTCTCTGGTTGCCGTGTCACGCTCTGGTGAACTGTCGCTACTCGACAGCGTTGGCCGTGAGCGTGAGCGATACAAGGTGCCTTATGGTGCCACCATCCGTGTTCAGGATGAGGCGAGTGTTTCCGCTGGCGACATTGTTGCCAACTGGGATCCGCACACTCACCCCATCATCACTGAGGTTGCCGGTACCGTGAAGTTCAGTGGTATGAACGAAGGGGTGACGATCAAGCGTCAGACAGACGAGTTCACTGGACTGTCCAGCATTTCGGTGATGGATTCCGCAGAGCGACCTGCCGCTGGTAAGGATATTCGCCCCGCCGTCACCTTGGTTGACGGCAAAGGCAAGGAACTCATGCTGGCCGGTACGAATGTGCCTGCGCATTACTTCCTCCCTTACGGTGCCATGGTCAATCTTGAGGATGGCGCTAAAGTGGAGGTGGGTGACGTGATTGCCCGTATCCCGCAAGAAGGTTCCAAGACACGGGATATCACGGGTGGTCTGCCGCGCGTTGCCGATCTGTTTGAAGCGCGTAAACCGAAAGAGCCAGCGATTCTCGCCGAGATTTCGGGCACGGTCAGCTTTGGTAAGGAGACCAAGGGCAAGCGTCGGTTGGTGATTACGCCGACAGAGGACGCAACGCTGCCCGACGGGTCTGATCACTATGAGGAGCTCATTCCCAAGTGGCGTCAGCTTTCCGTATTTGAGGGCGAAACGGTTCAAAAGGGCGAAATCGTCTCTGAGGGTCCGCTGAGCCCCCACGACATCCTTCGTCTCAAAGGCATCCCGGCACTGGCTGAGTACATCGTCAATGAGATTCAGGAGGTCTACCGTCTGCAGGGTGTTAAGATCAATGACAAGCATGTCGAAGTCATTGTTCGGCAGATGCTCCGTAAGGTAGTGATTGCGACGACAGGTGACTCCACCTTTATCAAGGGCGAGCAGGCTGAGTACACGGCCTTCTTGGAGGAGTGCGATCGTCTCGAGGCCGAAGGACTGGTTTCTCCCACCGCCAACCGCGAATTGCTGGGAATTACCAAAGCCTCGCTCGCTACTGAGAGCTTTATTTCCGCTGCGTCTTTCCAGGAGACCACTCGCGTTCTGACCGAAGCTGCCGTTACTGGCAAACGGGATTACCTGCGTGGATTGAAAGAGAACGTGATCGTCGGTCGACTCATACCGGCGGGCACTGGTCTCGCTTACCACGAGGAGCGACGCCGCAAGCAATCTGAGGGCTCTGAGCTGGCAATGAGCATGTCTGCAGAGGAGTTCTCCGAGAGTTTCGCGGAAGAGATGGAACGTGCTGAAGCGGCAGATTCTGCAGAGGGTGCCGTAGAGGAATAGTCACATAACCGCGCGCTTGACCGGTTTTGGACCGGTCTATAGAATGCGCGCTCTTTTTCGGGGCCTCGGCCCCGAGATGATTACTGGGAGCGAATGCTGAATGGCAACCATTAACCAGCTTGTGCGAAAGCCGCGCAAGCGTAAAGTCACCAAGAGCGGTGTCCCGGCACTGCAGGCCTGCCCGCAGCGGCGAGGTGTCTGCACACGTGTTTACACCACCACCCCCAAGAAGCCGAATTCGGCTCTGAGAAAAGTCTGCCGTGTCCGGCTGACAAACGGGTTCGAGGTGTCCTCTTACATTGGTGGTGAAGGCCATAATCTGCAGGAGCATAGTGTTGTTTTGATCCGCGGCGGTCGCGTAAAGGATTTGCCCGGTGTGCGGTACCACACTGTGCGCGGCAGCCTTGATACATCGGGCGTCTCCGATCGTAAGCAGGGCCGATCCAAGTATGGAGCTAAGCGACCCAAGTAATAGAGCGGATGCCTCGTTGGGCATCCACCTAGACGTCACATCGTTGACAGTAAGGCCGGTCCGAGTACAGCAGTGACCGGGAACCCTGAAGAGATAGGAAGAAGCCATGCCAAGAAGACGCGTTGTTGCCAAGCGTGAAGTACTACCTGATCCCAAATTCGGTAACTCCACCCTCGCTAAATTCATGAACCATGTGATGATCAGTGGCAAGAAATCTGTCGCTGAATCCATCGTCTATGGTGCGCTTGATATCGTGGAGCAGCGGACTAAACGTGACCCTATAGAGGTCTTTGATGAGGCGCTGGAGAATATCGCGCCGATGGTTGAGGTGAAGTCCCGCCGAGTGGGCGGCGCCACTTATCA
>Ga0222715_10005215_pt1 | contig 11109 bp, 9 predicted proteins | sample C33_9DmetaG_FD_165056 | JGI IMG/M metagenome (GOLD analysis project Ga0222715, IMG submission 165056) | Estuarine water microbial communities from San Francisco Bay, California, United States - C33_9D | ecosystem: Environmental > Aquatic > Marine > Unclassified | place: USA: California... | reverse complement strand
ATCAGGTATAGGCTTAAGTCCCTCTCTGTTATTTATTTCTTCAGCCGACTTAACACCTTCCCAGTCATCCATGGCATCATCAATGCCCTTGGCTGATAATACATTACCTTCTAATTGAAAGCCATTAAAAGGTCCCATTGCACATTTTCTAGGCACTACTCACCTCCCAACGCTTCAGCACCCAGAGCACCCACACTGGCTCTAAGTAATATATCATAAAATTGTTCTGGTGTTTTTGCTAATGTTTCTGACAAACCCTCTCCATACAAAGACGCTAAGAAATCATCTACTATACTAACAGCAGGTCCACCTATATAACCAGACAAAGATGTCTCTCCAATTAATGGTACGCCAATAGCAGATACATAATCAATAGGTCCTTTCTCTCTTTCACTGCCACGAATCTCGTCCTTGATAGCCATAGCTAATGCAGCAGCTCCTAGTGCTGTACCTATTGCAGCCACCGTAGCCATTTGAGCCATGAAGTCTGGACTACAAGTCTTAGGATTCATTTTTCTTATTACTCTTTTAGCAATAGTATTACCAAATAGAATAGGAAAAGACTTAAGCTGTGCTAGTAATTGCATATCAGGATTAGACATCCACAACGGTCTATTAGTAGTAGTAGGTTCTAGTGCTACATCCGTAACTAACTTACGAACCCAAGGAACCATTAGGTCTCTTACCCTAGCTTGGGTACCATCACTTCTAGTTATTATTGTCTCTAGAAAGTTCTCATCTGTTAGTCTCATCCTGTTGCCACCTACCCTGTATATCTCAGCAAACTCTTCGATAGTAAGACCATTTTCTCTTAGTTCTTCTTCTAACCTACGCTTCCTTGCAGGCTTCATATTCTTTAGTTTCTTAGCTTCTGATTCTATTCTTTTTAATCCAGCAACAGCAGCCCATGTACGAACAAAGTTTGTGTACTGGGTCAAGAATAAACCAGCAGGTGTACGGAAGTATACCCCTAAGAATTCATTTCTGTCACCAGCAAATAGTTTTTCTACTCTCTCGTTCATTGCAGGGTCTACTGCAAATCCCATGGTCCTAATTAAATCTCGGCCAAAGGAACTACTAGGTGCTTTTCCTACACCGCCTGCGTAAATGCTACGCTTGATTCCTACCAAGACATTAGCAGCCATGGCCGGTGCAGCTCTTAGTGTATTGACCACACCATTTCTCTGCATTATCCAAGCAGGCTCAGTAATAGAAGATATAGTAGCCATACCTAAATACTTAACAGCTGCTGCAGTAGCAACAGTTTTGTATGCTAACTGCCTTGTTCTTCCTGTTTCATCTTGTGGTCTTCTGTATACATTATGTAATCCATCATACATGTCCCACATTTTCTGTGCTTCTGCATTAGAAACAATATTATTTTCTAGTAAATGATTAATGTCATCGTTAAGTCTGTTAGCACTGTTAGCACCAAATGCATCAGCAGATGCTAAACGAGTAGAGGCATTAAGTAAGTAATCACCCACAGATTCAAAAGGACTTTTCTTTCTGAACTGTTCATTAAGCCTGTTCCATCTACCATCTCTTGACTTTTCAAATGATGGTCTGCCTGTGCCAGTCCTTGTCTTAATCTTTCTTATCTGCTCAGAAGTTAATACTGATGGGTCAATATCATTTAGTATATCATTTAGTATTCTTTCTCTTACTTGCTCAGCAGTTTCTATAATCTCCCCAGTCTTAGGGTCTTTGGTAGGACCTATCTGTACATCTTCTTCTAGTGATTTAAGAAATGCATCTGGGTCTGCTTTCACTGCTTTCTTATCTATACCACGAGTCAAGTAATCTTTTTGAAAGTTAATCTTTAGTCCATCCTTACCAAGTGATTTGGCTAAGGAATTAAATACTTTACCTTGTATTTTTTTAATAGTAACAATGTCTGCTTCTAGTTCTGCAAATCTTCTGCCTAACTGTGAACGAACTTCTGCTTTTAACTTAGGGTCTACTTTATTTTCTAGTACCTGACCTAGATATTTGTCAATGTTATGTCCAATCTTACCACCAAATTGTCCGGCTAATGGGTATGCACTAGTCCACTTATCTCTTATGTCTCCAAACGGAGTAAGAAATTCTCCAACATAATTATGCTTGAGTGTATTAAATGATGGGTTTGTTTGGAACTGACCTGTTCCTGATTCGACATCGCCAAAGCCTCTGAGTGCTCTGTCCAGATGAAACATATCTTTACCTGTCTTGGTCTTTGCACGAGTCTGCTCTAAGAATTCTGTAGACCTGTTAAGTAAAGCATCTGCTGCAACAGTAGTAAGTTTAGATATACGACTAGGCTGTAGTCTTTTAAAGTCTACTGTCTCTGGTATTACATCTTCTACTGGTGCTAATTCTTTTATCTTAGCATCTAGCTCTGGGCCCTCGTACTTGTCTACTAATTCTTGGTATTGTTTTTCGTAGTCCTTTACACCAGTTCTATATTCTGCACCTGCTTGTTGTAATTCACCTAAGTTAAATTCATCTAACGCACGCTGAGCTTGTTTAGCTTCTCTTGTATTTTGAGTAGCATCCCTGTATCCGGAAATAGTACCAAACGATTTACCGCCTACAAATCCTGCAGCACTTTGTCCTAATGTGTCATCTAAAGTTAAATCCTTTCCTCGTGTAGCCGATGTAAGTTCTGCTACTATATTTTGTGTGCCCTCAGTTCCTGCTTCAGTTAATCCAATAGCAGTAGATTTTTTTAGACCAGTTAGAAAAGCATTTGCAAATTGAGTTTTCTCATAGTCATTTAATTTACTAGCCCATTCTTTTAATTGTTCTTTAACATCTATTGTCTTACCCGGTGTAAATCCTTTAGCTACCTGTCCCGGAACAATAGCGTCTAACGCAGTGTTAATTGCAGTTGCAAATAATAAGTTAGCTTTCTCTCCCCCATTAAAATTCTTTACATCTTTTCCTGAATTATCTACATGCGTTCTTGCAACATCATCTAAGTTTAGTAAAGCACGAAACAAGCCAGCAGTTGCTGTAGTTCCTATAACACCAAGGCCTGCAAAAGATGCTGCAACTGATGCAGCTACTGTTGCACCCATGCCTGCTGCATTTTCTGATGCTTTCTCTAATGCCCAGCCTACTTTGTCCCAGCCCTCTGTTTGTAGAAAACTTTCTTCATATTTAGGTTGGTAATCTTCTTTTCCTAGTTCACCAGACTCTTCAAGAGCTTGTCCCCAATCACTTAGAAAACTATCAGTACCAATTAAACCATCAACAGTTTCTAAAGCACCACCAAATTGTATTTTAAAATTGTCCCAACTAGTAGCAAGAGGGTCATTCTTTTTATAAGAACCTAAAGCCCCTTGACTGTTTCCTGTTCCCAAGGCACCAGAAGAATTTGATAAACCCAATGCCGGATTATATTCTTCTTCATCTTCACCCCAACCAAATATAGCCATTGTGTTTCCTATGTAAGTAGCTCACCTAACCAACTCATCACAGGACTGCCCTCTGTTTTTGGTTTAAGTGCTTCTATTCTTGCCTTTTCTTCTTCTGCTATTCTTTTCTGCTCGTCTTCTATTCTCTTAGCCTCCGCCTCATTTGCATATACTTTTTCAACAGTAGGAAAAATTCCTTGAGATGCCATTATAGTCATTGCTTCATGTAGTTGATAAGCCCTAGCTTTAATTTTTCTATCAGTCTCAGATGACTTTTCAAACATTCCAGCGTTGTCATAAAATGCTGGTGCAAGTTCTTTTTCTAAATCAGTAGTAGAAGGTATAGCTGCCTTAAGTTTAGTAAAAGTATTTTGATTAGCAGATGCACTAGACGATGCCATAGATGACTGGTAATCCATCATGTTATTCATTTGAGTCATTCTATTTTCAATGTTCTGTTGAGCAGGTGTCTTAGATGGTCTGTACTTTAATGGTGTGCCTATGTAAGCAAGAGCTTCAAAGAATTGTACTGCTCTATTATTACCGGGAACACCTCCACCTCCACTCATCCACCATTTCTTATTCTCTGCTGATAGTGGGTTAGTAAGTCTGTCCATTGTAAATCCTTCCATGCTATCATCAGCAGTAGCTGACATTATACCAGAATTAGATGCACCTTTACTGCCTGCAACCGCTGCATTAAATACATTAGCATTTTTATTATCAGCTGTCTTATCCTCTGTTAGTAAACCAGCTTGCTCTGTTTCTTGCGTTGCTTCACTGCCCGACTCTGCAGCTATTTGTGCTATGTCATTAACTGTTGCATTTCCATCTTCTTCAGTTACACCATCATTATCATTGTCTAGTACACCAATGAAATCTAACATCGCCCCTAATATCCCTTCACCACGCAAAGTTTTTTCAACAAAAGCATCATTCTTTTCATCATTAGTTAGTTCATCTAATTTCTCTTCTAATGATGGTAGTATGTGGTCTCCAATAGTAATAGGTTCTTCACCAATAATAGGAGTGTCAAACGATTCATTATCTGCCCCTGATTGGTCAACTGTTTCCATTGCAGCTTGAGCTTCTTGCATACTGTTGTAGCCACTTTCCATTTCGCTTTGCTGCTCAATAAATCCTTGCATGTTTCTAATTCTATCAGCCTCTGCTGCTCTTTTTGCTTCAGCTTCTGCTGCTTTTTTTGCTGCAAGTTGTTCAGTCTCTTGTCTAACTATTTCATCAGTAGCCCATATGCCAGCAGCTTTCATTTCTTCTGCTTTTGCTGCAGCCTGTTCAGCTTCTATAGCATCTAATTGCTGGTCAACTAAAAGCCCAGCTTGATGCATCTCTTCTCTTCTCTTTGCTACTGCCCTTGCTTCTACATTTTCTGGTAAGTTGTATTCTCTCTCGGCTTCTATTCTATCTATCTGGTCGCCAGCCCACATTCCCGGGCTAATGATTGCTTCACCAGCCATATTCTCCATTCCAATATAAGGAAGTCTTGAGTTTTCATATAAAGATTTTGCAGCTGCTACTCCCATGTCACCAATTTTAGTTCCTACAGTAGGTTTCATAAGCTCTCTTTGTTCTTGGTAAGTTCTGGCAAAATCTGCATCACTTAATTGTTTACCTTGGCTAAAATTAAATTCACCCGGAGGTACAACTCCACTAACACTTTGGTCTATTTCTGGTTCTACTGCAAGCTGAGGATAAGGAGCACCTAATCCCGGAGACCAGACTTGCTGTGCTAATTGTCCCGAGCCAGCTTGTTGGTCGGCAACAGCAGCTCGTCTAGCAATTTCTGGGGCTTGTGCTAATTCTTGCTCATCAATCATCCTGTCAGCCCACAGTCCTTGCTTATAAGCAGAGTTTTCATTAGTCCATGCATCACCAAGAGCATTCTTTGTTTTTTCCCACAAAGAAAGTTCAGGGCCGGGGTACATATTACCAGCCAGCATTCTCTGCTCTTCTACACTGGTTCTGTTATTTCCTAACAACCCTGAAAAGAATCCATTTTGTTCATCTGCTTGACTCTGATAGTTAAATGTACCACCACTCTTTGCCAGTGCAGCTTTGTTTCGTGCTAGCATTTGTTCATTGAAAGCTCTTTGAGCCATCATTTTTTTCAGCTCTTCTTCTTTCATTATTGCCTTTATCATTGCTTCATTTGCCATGCTATCTTCCTAAGTGTGTATTAAATCTTTTGTAATAATCTGGGTCTTCATCTATTGTCTTACCCCTCCATGCTTCTATAAAACTTTGCACTGGGTTTTCTTTATTCTTATTCTTGTTCCACATGTCTTGCATCATAGCTTGAGCAAAATCTTTATACTCTGCTTGTAATCCACTATGCATTCTTGTGCCTTGACCACCATAATCATAAGCCTCATGTATACCTTCACCACCCAGCATGTCTTGTAATCCCATGATTCCTTTGTATATCCAACTGTCATGCTTAGGATGTACTGGTATGTCGTGTGGCTCATTGCCATAATAATTAAATAGGTTTGCTTGATTAATTAATTTGTCACCTACATTACTATGTTGATTATATATGGCTGACTCGTTGTCTCTGTATCTTTCAAGCAATCCTTTGGTAATTTGAACTGGGCCATACGCTGTACTGCCACCTTTTTGTGTTCTGTCTGTAGTTCTTATCCAAGGGTTTTCAAATGAACCTGTCTCTGCAAATTTATAAGCATCATAGATGTCATCAATATTAAAAGTATCAAACAGTGTGTTCATATTAATTATGCAAAAAGATTTCTAACATCTCTTCTTGCTTTGAAACTAGTGTTTACATTTTTAGTAGTATATTTTTTCACAGCCTTTGCTGCACTAGTTTTCTTAGCTGAGTAAGTAGTTTGTCCCGGCTTTGGTCCACTAGCTCCCTTAAATGCATTTCGACTTGCAGCAAGTTGTTGATTAACTGTTTGTCCCTGTGTATTTTTTATAGTTGCCCTATCCTTTGCTAGTTTTATAGCTGCCGGGTTATAAGTTTGTGATTGTAAATCTTGACTCTTTTTAATTTGTGCTCTATTTTGTTCCGGAGTCAAAGTAGGATACTTTTTATTAAATGCTTGTTGTGCATTCATGGCTTCTTGCATATTGTTGTACCTTCCATTTCTTACATTAGCTGCTGCTGCTGCTAACATAACTGATGCATTAGGTGCTGAGTCTCTCATACTTGGTGGTACATTATTCTGCATTGGAACTGTCCTACCAGTGTAGCCATAGTCTCTAATAATTTGCTCTGGTGTACCTGTAAATTTCTGTCTTTGTTTTACATTAGACAACGCATTTATATTTGCACCTTTGTTTGGCATATTACCCGGTAGTGTTACTGGGTCTAATCCTAGTATTCCCGGAGTGTAGCCTGCTGGTGTGCTTAATAAATAAGGATTAGTTCCCGGCTTAGAACCCCATATGTCATATGCTGCACCTGCATTGCTAAGCCCATCACCATATACATAAGGACTTCTAGTAGCATAATCATAAGGTACTGGAGTTGCCGGTGTTGGTGGAGTGTATGTACTTTCATACGGTGCAAATGTTTGAGGTGTTAATGAAACATTGGGAACTGAAGAATACTGGCCACCACCTCTGCCTCCACCAAGAGAAAAACTAAGTCCACCTGTTGGCTTATTAGGTTCTGGCGTAAGCCCTCTATTGGGATACATACCACCAGCAGTTCTAAATCTATCGTCTGCCGAGTAATCATTTAAAGGATATTTGTTAGTGTTAGCTTGGTTTCTTAACTGTGTGGCATTTGCATATTTTGTACCTGTACTATAATTACCTTGTGGCTCATTAGCATGAGGATTTGGAGCATTAACAACAGGAACTGGTTTTGAAAAAAGTCCATAATCTTGCATTGGCATATTTTATTCTCCTATAATCCTGAGAACATTGAGCCTAATGTTCCTATTGTATTTAAAGCACTAGGGCCCGGTGTTGTCTCTGTTGATGAACCTGCTGCACCCATTGCTGGTTGGAATCCTGCAATACCTGCTTGGTAATTTTGGAATTTCTGGTAAGGCATATTCATATTAAAGTCGTGAGCTGCTTGTGCATCACCAATTAATGCCTGCTCTCTAAGTTGCTGCTGTTCGCCTGATAATGATAAATTTGCATAAGGTTGGAATCCTGCACCCATAAGAGCACCTGTTTGTCCAAGAGTACCTAATTGATTATTCATTCCTTGTCCGTAGGCTTGACCATATATTTGTGCTGCTGCTTGGTTAGCTGAGTCTGCTGCTCCTGCCAAAGCATTACCTTCTGCAATACCCTGTCTGCCACCACCATAGCCACCTGACATAATAGCACCACCTCTAATGTTAGCCAGCTCTGGTTGTAAACTAGACATAGCCCTGTCTGCTGCTGCTTGTGCCATGTTATTTACATAAGGGTTGTTAGCTACATCAACTCTTGATGGGCTCATTGCCTGCTGATAAGCACCTATTGCTGGGTTCATTAGCTCAGGAGCACCCTTAACAGCAAAATCTCTGATACCCTGTTGTGCTGTTAATTGGTCTGGACTAAAGCCTGCTTGTGTTGTTCCACTATAAAAAGTAGGCTTAAAATTGTTATATAAATTAGACGCTTCTTTGAAGCCTTCCGTAATGTAAGGCGAGGCTTGGCTCCAAGGTTCGTTTTCTTTTGTTTCTACATTGTCACCTTTTGACATTATGTTATCTCCTTAGCAAATAATCTTGTTTGTTCTTTATAGTTAATATCTTTAAGTATCTTTCCCCAGCCTTTGCGACCAAATAGTTCTACATACTCACAGTTGTTTTCTTTTCCAAATGCATTTAGGAGTGCATCTGCTTCATCTCTCCATGTCATAAATTCTTTTCCACCCAGTAGCAATACACATAATATATTTTTCTGAGGATATACACTTATTTTTGTAATAAAAGCACCCTCTACTTCTGTGCCTATTTTTACCCAGAGCTGCATATTCTTCGATATACAGGACTTTTTTATATCAGTAATACTATACTCGCCTAAACCAAATTTAAGAGCAGCATTCAAGTATTCTTCAACGAGAGGCCACCAAGCCTCAATATCCCCCGACCTTATCCCTTCAATCAAAGTTTACTCCACGCTCCTGTACTTAAGTAAATATATAATCCTTCACCACCACTTCCCGGATTAAAGTTTGTACCATCTGCATACCTTACATCGCCAGCTCTTGGTTTAGATGGTGCTACATTTGTTGTGTCAAAATGTCCATCAGCTATGTTATTTACTATTGCAGATATTCTATCTAATTCTGATTGTAGATATGCTGGCAAATCTTTTGGTTCACTAGGCACAGGCGCTTTAGAGTATTTTATACTCATACACCCCTTCCTCTATTACCTGAAGGACTCCAGTGTACTTCTAAGTTAGCTAATGACCATGTGTTTGCATCAGTAGACTCTGCTCTAATACCTAAGTAATTTCCTGTGGCTCTTACTGGTATCTCTGAATGCACACCACTAGTAAATGTATATGGTCCTTTCCATGTCGTGCCTTCGTGTGGCATCATTTCTTGACCCACATAAAAATCTATAGAGCCTGTACCACTAATCCTTGGCACAATCTTTTGTATACTTTTTGTTCCCGGATAACCTAAATTCATATGTTCTTTTTCTACATATGCTCTAAAGTTTGTTCCTGCATTTTGGTTACTACCTAATACATATAATTTAGTAGCACTTGTTGCTGCTAGTAGTAATGTAGGTTTAAGTGGAGAATCCCAAGACTCACTGTCTGTGTCCCAGTCTCCTGCTTCTGACCAGTCACTTGTACTTACTGTGTCTACAATTCCCCAAGATATATAGCTTACATATGGTAAATCTCTCTTAGACCAGCTGTTGTTTCTAAAGTTATATACATAAGCTGTATCTGCAAATGCATTTGTGTCATTAGTGTTAGATACAAAGCATACCCACATCTCATTCTTTTCTCTGTCCGCAGCTACAAATGTTCTTGTCTTGTAGTCTGGATGCATAGAGTTAAACAACTCGTCTCTAATTTGTTGGTCTACAATTGACTCCTTAGTTTGACCATCATGTACATATACATCATCCTCAGAGACCACAAAATGCTTGTTATCGAAACTTTTTGCACAGTGTCTACCTAGGATACCAACATCATCAAATAATTGCCTAAATCCAAATATAGACTGTCCACCCTCAAATGCCATAGACCAGATTGAATCTTCTTTATATATAATATTAACATCACCTAATGGCAAACAATCTACTACATTTCCATTAGACTGTGATAAATCTACATAGCCAGCATCCTTAGTTGCATCTGCTGGGTCCCAAGTTGTAGGTACTGTACCACCCTCTGCTGGATGTGACCACTTAACTCTGAATGGGTAGCGTGTACTTGACTCTGTTGTGTCTAGTGCTACTAAGAATCTTTTAAATGGTCTAATAACTTGGCAAGTTGTACTGCTTGGCCAGTTAGTTAAGTCAGCAAAATTAGAAGATGCAGAACCTAACATTTGTGGGTCATCAACACCATTGTTAAGTATAGCAACACCACCTAAAACTCCACCGTTCCATCCCTTAGCAGCAGTAGCTGAGTAATCACCACCGCTAGAGCGTGTTATGTTAGCGTGTGTTGTTGTAGTTCCAGATGTGCTTACTCTATATATTTTAGTTAAACTAGGATACAACCAGTAATCAGTAGTAGTAGTGTTAAAAGGTAGTAACCAGTAAGGTGCTACCGTGGGCGTACCAAATACTTGCTGTTGTCCTAATACCTTGGCAGTTTTGTCATTGTCAAATTGTATATTATTACCATCAGACCATTGCGTTTCTGGTAGTTCATACGAGTCAATGTCTCTGTTAATACCTGTAGGATTTAATACTGTTATTTGTGCCGGCATTTATTAGCTCATGTTTAAACCATCAACTACAGCATACCAGTTTGTACCTGCGTCAATCGTTTCAAATGTAAGAATGTCTATTCCGCTTGTTGTTAATGTAGGCGTAGTACCACCAGCAAACTTGACACTGCTTGGCCAAGGGTCTGCTACCGTACCACCATTAGTTAATATTAATTTAAACTTACCGTATATACCAGAACTAGGTGCATTGCTTATAGTAAACGCTCCGCCACTTGCAAGTACCGCAGTAACCACATTTCCTAGTGCAAAGTTAATTGCTGTTGAGGTACTGACTGTACCTACTGCATTAACAATTTCTGTTTGCTTCTTGGTCTTTAAATTAGTTGTTGTTCCTACAGCATCAGCAGTTACAGTTCTTGATGCTTCTACTGTACCTAATGTTGGTACATCATTGTAGTTTAGCTCTGCTGTTGTACCTGTATAACCATCTATCTTATTTAGTTCTGTGTGCGTAGCTGTCATAGCACCAGCAATGTTAGGAAAAGTAGCAGCTACTGCTGACTTAACTAATCTTATGTGGTCATCGCCTTGACTTCGTGGGTCTGTGCCTGTAGGGTTTGTTGCTACTAGCCCATCTATGTATGTTGTTGATTCTAATGCCATGTTATTTTCCTTTTGCTAATTGTGCTCCAAAATAGAACTCTATTATCATTGTAGCCCAGCCAAAAATTTCATCCATCTTTAATACTGAACCAGCCTGTATCTCTATGTAATCTATTATGTCTGGTGTGAATTGTATACCAAAGAAACTAAAGCCTTCTGTTACAGTAGGTATTACTGTTGGCACATTAAAGA
>Ga0222715_10005210_pt1 | contig 11111 bp, 11 predicted proteins | sample C33_9DmetaG_FD_165056 | JGI IMG/M metagenome (GOLD analysis project Ga0222715, IMG submission 165056) | Estuarine water microbial communities from San Francisco Bay, California, United States - C33_9D | ecosystem: Environmental > Aquatic > Marine > Unclassified | place: USA: California... | reverse complement strand
TTTCTCGGGCGCCCACCGGGCCGCGCGGGCAACAACAAGGGGATTATTTAGGTCCCGCGGCCAGTCCATCAGCTCCCAACAGTTGCTCGACGCTATGAATTACGACGGTGCTTCAATGGTACTTCCCGAATACGTCCAGCAGTGGATGGAAATCGATCGATTAATGACCCAAAATCAATCTGAGCCAGTCGATAGTCAGTAAGCCGCGAGCCTATTGATACGGCTCAATATCGCTCGCTTTAATTTGATATCCCGCCTCCACATCAGCAGACCCGTCCACAAGATAAATGGACTGCGTCGATAACTCTGTTCTTATTTTTCCCATCACCCAAACCGGTGCAAACATGCCCTCGGTAATAAAGCCTTCCTCGACCTCAACATGGATCATCTGGTTAGCAGGTGGAGGTGGCGTATGAATACAGGCTCCTACATAAGGCACTAGCAAGAACTCGATAACAAGATCCCCGGAAAACTCTGTCGGCAAGACATAACCGGCAATTTTGACGTTTTTGTTATTTAATGCTCCAACGAGTTTTGAATTATTCGCATTGGCAGCAGCAACAAAATTATCCAGCTCCTCCAGGACTTGATCTGCGTCTAATCCGCCTTCCGCTAAATGTGCAACAGCGGCATCTCGAAGCGATTCGAGATCCTCATCTCCGTAACCCGCGGCTTCCGTTTCTCGAGCTAACCACAAATCATAAAGGCTTCGTTGCTGTTCATCAGACAGGCGAAGATATGGATTTTGCAACTCATCGAGAGGGGGTACCAGTTGTTCCCAATCTATGGTTTCCAGCGCAAGTGCGGGTCTTGCGACAAAAAACAGGCACAACAACATACCGACCCAACCAACCGCTCTAACTTTCATAAATCCGAACCCTCGCGTCCTCAACTTGCTCGATACACTAGCCTGCGAAACCCAAAATGAAGGAAAAATTGGGGTCTTGATTTTAAGATTTGGGCAACGCCCCGAATTTCATATCAGACCTGATGCCAGTGGTCGGCAGGTCTATCACCAAGTACCGCAGTCATGATAACCAAAGTGGTGGAATTTAATTTTGTAATATTATAACATTACATTTAGAACCCAACTGAGCTCTTCTTAATCCCGTTCTATTCGGCAGAAACTATGATCAAAAGAAACCTTATTTTAATCCTAATTCTCGCGACCTGCAGTTTGGGAGCGTCAGCGGCAACACAGTCCACTCACGTCCATGGCCAAGGTCAGGTCGGCATGGCAATTGATCAAAACCTAATTTCGATGACTTTAGAATCTCCTGGCGCAGATATCGTCGGTTTCGAGCATGAGGCTCGAACAGCTGAAGAAAAAACGGCCGTCACAGAAGCGCTAAAGCAGCTTTCCAATCCTATGTTCGTCATCCAACTTCCAGAAAGCGCGAGCTGTAAGGTTATCCAAGCCAGCTCTGAAGTTACAAGCGAAAATGGAGATGACGGTCACGCCGACAATGAAGATCATAACGAGTATGAGAGTGAAGCGCATGGCTCATTTATTGCGGAATACCAGTTAGAGTGCGCGAATATTGCCGTCATTGATTTCATCACATTCGTTTATTTTGGTCACTTTCGTAATGCCCAATCACTCATGGTTGTTTTGATTGACAAGAACGGTCAGCATCGACATGAAATCAATCGCGATATCCCTATCCTGTATCTCAAAAAATAAAATAAACTGGCGATATGTCAGAGATCAAGCTCGCTCAACACGATCAAAGCAGCTTTTTGCTGGCACTTGAGAAGATTCAATTCTGTTGGTCGAAAAACGCGAGCTTTATCCTGTCTCTCGACTCACTCCGGCTGGGTGTTGGCGAGAAGGTGTTCCTAGAGGGTCCGTCCGGCAGCGGAAAGTCGACCCTCCTGAGCCTGATATGCGGAATTATTCGTCCAGATCAAGGAAGTATTTGTATTGATGACATCGATATTGTCAAACTTGGCGCAGGTCAGGTTGATCGATTAAGAGCTGACAAGCTTGGCGTTATTTTTCAGCAGTTCAATCTACTGCCTTATGGAAGTGTCATTCAAAATGTTTTACTGCCTCTGCAATTTTCTAAACGGCGGCGAAAACAAGCCAGCGTCTCCGGAACACCAAAAGAAGAAGCTCGACGACTCTTGCAGCGCCTCGGCATTTCGACCGATCTGCATGAACAGAAAGTCGCTCAGCTCAGTATCGGTCAACAACAGCGGGTAGCGGTGGGTCGGGCAATCATTGGCGATCCACAACTCGTTATTGCCGACGAGCCGACCTCTGCGCTTGATCATGATAGTCGCGATCAATTCTTAACATTACTTTTCGAAGAGACCGCCCGCGTCAATGCCGGACTGATTCTGGTCAGCCACGATCGATCGCTTGCGTCAGACTTTGATCGCCAATTGGATATTCGTGAAATTGTTCGCACCGCTGTAATAGGTGCCCAATGACGACATTGATACTCGCATGGCGGTCTCTGGCAAGCCGGCGCACGACTGCGCTTCTCTCGATAGTTGCGATTGCCGTCAGCATCAGTTTATTCGTCGGTGTTGAACGCATTCGGATTGGCGCCAAGTCAAGTTTTACAAGTACGATATCCGGCACAGATTTAATTGTTGGGGCTCGCGCTGGCAATGTTCAATTATTGCTGTACTCGGTTTTCCGCATCGGCAATCCGACCAGTAATATCTCTATGAACAGCCTTGAAGCTGTTAAAGCTCATGCTGATGTTGCCTGGGTCGTACCCATTTCACTCGGCGATAGTCATCGTGGATACCGGGTAATGGGAACCACAAATGACTACTTCAAATACTACCGTTACCGAAACAAACAACCCCTGAAATTTAAACAGGGACGGGCGTTTGATGATCTGTTTGACGTCGTCGTGGGAGCAGAAATTGTGGAAAAACTGGGTTACGAGGTCGGAACCCAAATCGTCGTTTCCCACGGCATTGGCGCCATTGACGGCGCAGCGCATGACAATATGCCTTTTAGAGTCTCGGGCATACTGCAGCGAACAGGTACCCCCGTTGACCGCACGGTGCACATCAGTCTTGAAGCGTTAGAAGCGATTCACATTGGATGGGACAGTAATAATCCGATCCCGATTACTGAAGTGAGTGCAGATCTTGCAAGAACCCTAGATCTAAAACCGGATTCAGTCACCGCTGCGCTAGTAGGCACCAAGAGTCGTTTTGGGATTTTCAAAACCCAGCGTTTTATAAACCAATTCAAGCCAGAACCGCTTACCGCAGTCCTGCCTGGCGTTGCACTACAAGAACTATGGACAATTATTGGCGTTGTCGAAACCGCGCTCAGTGCCGTTTCAGCAATGGTCGTCCTTACCGCACTCCTTGGTATGGTCACGATGACGCTAAGTACACTCAACGAGCGCCGCCAAGAGCTTGCAATACTACGATCGGTCGGAGCGCACAAAACCACTATATTCCTGCTGCTTATTTCTGAAGCCGCCCTCCTTTCAGTAAGTGGTATTCTGCTTGGCGTTGGGCTTCTCTACGGACTGCTGTTTTTTATTCACCCGTGGATTGAACAGAGCTATGGGTTGTATTTAATGATCTCAAGACCGTCACTTTATGAGCTAAAGTCGTTGTGTGCAATTTTTCTAACTGCCTGTGCCGTCGGCGTCATTCCAGCATTTCGCGCGTATCGTCACTCCTTGGCAGATGGCATGTCAGTCCAACGCTGAGCGGGTCGCGTGAATTCGCATTATCTGATTTAATTGAAAAGAGAGAGTAATGCTCTTTCGAGGGTAGCTGGCTTGAATCACGTTAAAACTACTTTTTATCGACTCCTGACGACAATCGTGCTCGGTTTTTCGATTGAGGCAGCTTGCGCATGCATGGTCTGCATCCCCTTTCCCAAAGAAACTTCTACGGATCAGATTCTTACAGCGCAAATCGTCGTTCTCGCTCGTGAACATCCGGAAAAAGCCTTCTCCTATCAAGTAGAAACTATCCTGAAAGGTGATATTGATCATCCTGAAATCGATCTTTTCCTGGCCAGTCGTACTCGAAGACGACTTGCAGAAAATCCTGAAGAGAGTGTTGTTCTGGCGTATGACGCAAAAACCCAAAACTGGCAGCGCGCAGGTTACGCGACGCCGACTTATGAATCCATTGTCCGCGAAATTCTCATACGCGAGTCCTCCTGGAATCCTTCATTCGGAAAAGAGCGCCGGCCACGGTTTTTCTTGCCATACCTTGCCGATGAAGACCCCACGATTCGTGAGCTTGCCTCGCTGGAAGTTGGACAGGCCTCGTATAGTCTTATTCGGGAAGCGGATCGTTTTATTCCTCGTCAACAGGTTCACAATTTTCTTGCAGAGCCTAAATATATGGAATGGTGGGCCCTCTATATTCTTCTGCTTGGTGTTGACGCGACGCCCGCTGAGGCGGAAATCATTCGAGACGCAATCAAAAATCATGCGAGATTCAATCAATCCCTAAACTTATCGGCTTGGGCAACTGCCCTAATCGAGATCGATGGAGAGTCTGGGATCAACTGGCTTGAGGAAAATTATCTTCTCAATGCCAATCGACCGAACGATCACGTTCTTGACGTTGTGAAAGCGCTATCGGTACAAGGTGCAAAAGTCGATTCAACTTTACGTTCACGAATCGCAAAAAGCTACAGCGGCCTAGTTGAATCTCATCCTGCTTTGGCCGGCTGGGTGGCGCGTGACCTAACAGCATGGAGTGACTGGCGTTTTGCCGATGTCCTGCGTAAATTACGCGAGCAAAGTGTGGCGATTGATGCCTCCACTGCCTACGCAATTGACTACTACCTTAAACGTGCACAACTGACGCAAGATTAGTGAGTCATCATCCCTCGGCAGTTACATGATGAATCAATTTTGACATCTGCATATGATATCGCTCGATCCAAATGGTCTTGATAGCGGACAATCTCATCTTTCGCGTTTCGAAACCTAAGGCATTCCATCAGTCCGTGCAGGGCCCAAACGTTATTGGGGTGTTGAGCGCAACGGGGAACCCTTTTGGACAGGCCTAAATCATCCCGATAGACCTGCTCGGCCTCGTCGTAGTGACCCTGTTCAATCAGGAGTGCGCCAAGCGCATGGCGTGGCGGGTGCATCCATGGCCATGGCTCTGAATAATGGAGCGCGTCACATCGCTGAACCGCATCCCTCAAATGCTCAAAAGCAGCTTCATAGTTTTGTTTGTGATACTCAAGCTCTCCCAGCAGCATCTTTTCACCAACCCCAAGAGTCTGAAGCGCCGGATTATTAAAAAACCGACGGTTTTGATCAATTAAATGCAATGACTCATAGAACCACGTTTTTTCTTGATCGGCTTCGATAAACTGCTTGGTGGCGGCATAGGCTACCGTCTTTGCGTAGTGATGCATGCTAGTGGAGACACAATATAGCTCAGCGTTATCCGGCATAGCGGCATCGATAATCTCCTGCCACTTGCCGAAGCGAATCAGCACATGCATCTTCATCGAGAAGTAGCCCTCCATCGTGTGCATGATGAATGGCTTGTTTTTGAGCTTCATAATGTCAGGCGTGAGATTCTTGCAGATCTCTTCCGCGGCCAACAGAGCGGCTTCAAACTGAGCTAGATGCATACAGGCATACATCATCAGATGTAAGTTATGACAGCGTGATGTCGTGTAATAGTTATACGGACCGGCATATTCAAGATATTTCTTGTCCGCTGCGATCGCTTTTTCGCTTGCCGCTTTGGCCCTCTCGTACTCACCGCATAAAACATAGATATGGCCCGGCATATGATGAATATGGCCCGCATCTCGGGCGAGTTGACCCAATCGATCAGCAGAGTCCATCGCTTGTTCAGGTTCAGATGACATTTCGAGCAGATGGATATGCAGATGCAAAATCGCCGAGTGCTGAGTCATATCCGATTGGTCCGCTAATCTGATGGCTTCCTGACAGATCGCGATCGCCTCGAGCGTATCAGCTCCCTCGGTGGGACGCCCACTCTCGACATCCCAAAGGTTCCATGGCGATCGCGTCATCATCGCTTCAACAAAAAGTGCCATCACATCAAGCTGATTAGGAAACCGAGTATTCACCTGTCGCATGGCATTCGCGTAAGCCGTATCCCAGCTTTCAAATTCACGTGGGCTGACAATATGTGGCTTTTGAATCCGCTTATCGAGCGCTTCAATCAGCGCAACTTCAAGACCCGATATGTTCGCCGAAAGCGCTAACGCTCTGTCAATATGGGTCCGGCAAAATAAAGTGCATTCAACTGCCTCGGCCTCACTGAAATCAACCCAGGGCATGTTGTAAAACGGTCCAGCAGCATAGGCGATACCCCAATGCAGCATTGCGCAGGCAGGATCGACCGCTGCGGCGGCCTTAAAACAAGCAAGACCCTCCTCCTGGTTGAATCCGAAACACCAGTTCAGACCGAGATCAAAAAGACGCTGCGCTTCGGTTGACAAGGTGCTGACCGGGAAAACATGATCACCCAGATCAAAATCTAACATCGCACCATTAGTCATTTCTTGTCACACGATATTGGATAAACCAGACTGAGGAAAACATTTGGGAGGTCTGCCTGCATTAAACGCAGTCAAGTGCATCACACGTCGACTTTCAGACGCAAGGCGTCCCGTTGCGGAATGCCAAACAGACCTGTTATTCCAAATCACAAGATCACCTTCTTTCCAGTCATGGACGTAAACCTGATTTGATATTACTGCAGGCAACATCAACGATTCAATAAGCATTCGGGACTTGGTAATTCCAAGCCTATCACGTCGACCCTGCTGTTTTATCTCAAGAAACCCGAGACAACGCGGTTGAGGCATTAATGCCTGATACCCCGTATCGGGACACGTCCAGACCAAAGGATAGCGTTGCGTATCTGGATCACTAAACGGCACCCCCGGCGACTCACAACCCATTTTGTAGAGCGTCTCCGATTTGGCATCAACAACGCGTAAGCCATTCTCTGAGTTTTTAAGCTGGTAAGTGCTCTCAAAAGGTTTCGGCAAATAATGCACAAGGGAATTCAGACATTGCTCACGCAACTGATCACTCATTGATTTATAAGCAATCCTGCCACTTGCAAAAGCAGTCGCGCCTGGCGGACACCAAAGCGGATTGCCATCTCCAAGATAGTCCAACCAGTGGCCCTCACCCTCAGGCGCCTCAATACATCGCATTTGAGTGTAGCAGCCTGGAGCATGCCCATAGAACGCGCCATCGATATGCCATTGCATAACTCCGCCGCCCAGGACCTGCGAACCTGATGCTGCGCCATACGCCGCACGATCACCGCCGAGCATGACCTTGAGGCCATAGTGATCAATCTGACCCTTGCCCAAAACCAAAACACCAGGCTCCGAGGGTATCTGGTAAGTACCCGCCTGATTACCCTGCCCAACTTTGAATCGTTCCCAAGGATTGGCGCTCTGGTCACGCCATACAGAAGTGCCCTCTGGATAAACCGTACGATAAAAAGTGACTTCCTGCTGGGGTGTCAGGTGTCCCTGATCGGGCACAACAACAATCTGATCACGATGTAACGCGTCCCGGATAGCTTCGATCGACGCTGAATCGATCGAAGCGCAATCCAAGCCGGACGCCACAGCGCCAAAGGGCGCGTCTTTGAGAGGCTGCAGGTGCACAGGTCTCAAACGCTAGAATGATCTGATGAAAGTCAAACGTGCGCAAACCCGTTTCACTGTCAATCAAATTCTCTAATTGGTCATTAATTTAGCAAGCACAGCGTTGCAACTTTCACCAAGACTCGACTGATTTGATGCCAAACACTGGACCACTTGACCTTGGCCTGCTTCCACAACGAAGTCATTGTCGCCAATCGCTGTCGCACAGTGATCAACAATCTCCTGCCCACACGCAGTGCCAACTGCCGCAATCACACTGGCCAATACGTCAATAGCAACAGCCGCTTCGTAAACGGCGATTCCACAACCCAGTGAGATCTTGTCCTCATGGGCGCCAAGACACATCATCAGACGACCCTCTCCTGGCGTCACGGTTGCACAGAAATGAGTAAGCTCATACTCACACGCAACAATCGCGCGCTCCACAGGACCGGCTGCCATAGCAGGCTTTATAAAAATACTAACGGTTAGGAAAGTAAGTGCCAAAAAAACCTTGTAGTACTGCTTCATCATTTATTCCCTCATTTTATTGATTAACGATTATTTCTGGCATGCTCGATACACGCTTCCATCTTAAAACCCGATTGAATTTCGGGACGACCTCATCAAGATCGGTTACCTTACGGATGTCTTGCTATCCAATCTGCGTAAACGACCTGAACACTTTTACGCAAACGCACCGCGTCTGCAATTCGTTTTACGTTCGGAAACTCATCCACAGCAGGGTGACCTCTCGATGGACGAAGCCAGGTAGTCAACATGAACAAATATATGTCGACCGCGCTAAAACGTTCGCCTAAGACCCAAGTATCCGCCCCGATCTGATCGTCAATAACTTTCCATGTCTCCCGAAGGCGACGAATCCCTCGACGCTGGGCGCTCGGTTCCCCATCTGGCATATCAGCAAACCGGTCGGGATAATAATTCAACTGGAATGCATTTTGAACCGAATTTGAAAAGTAAACGAGCGTCTGTAAATATAATCCTCTTTCAGGGGCGCTCAGTGACGGTGCAAGCTCTGTCTCAGGATAACGATCACACAAAAATATGGTGATTGCCGCACATTCGTACATTGCCTGATCATCCCAAACCAAAACCGGAACCCATCCATTTGGATTGTAGGCAAGATGCTCAGGTGTGCGCGGCTTATCCATATCAATGGTCGTGTCCAGTAACTCATAATTTGCGCCGACCTCTTCCAGTAAAACCCGAACCCCCATCGCCGCGCTACCCGGTGCATAGAACAGTTGATAAGACATTTAAATCATTCCTTCAAAGACAGGTCTTCAAAACTCGTATGGTTGCATTCAGTAGGTCCAGCGTTCAGTATGGGGCCTTAACTCGACTTCATTGCTCCACGCTGATTTAGGCTGCTTAAACGTAAGCCAATAGGATTCAGCAACCCCGTCAGGATCTGCCAGTTTTTCTGGATCATATTGTGCGCCATAAAGCTTTTCCATCACCGGCACATCAAGATTACAGTCCAATCTAAAGTGCGCGTTATGAATACCATGATGCCCGTACGCTTTTGCGAGACTCTGGGAAAGAGCACGCAACCCAAACTTCCCGATCGCGTACAGCGGAAAATCAGCCGAGCCACGAAAGGCGGCTGTCGCGCTCGAGAAAAAAATACTCCCTGCGTTTTGTTCGATCATTGAAGGAAGGACCGACTTGGCAGCGGCAAACGCCCCGATAACCTCTTCTCGATATATCTGCTCAAGCGCTTCGTAAGTCATATCCAGAGGCTCACAAGACACAAAACCTCCCCGCACGTTGTAAATTAGGATCGTTATTTCGCCCAAAGTCGATCTAATATCCGCAATTGCTGATTCAACGCTGTCCGGCTGAGCCACATCTGCCGAGAAAAAACGGGCATGGCCTGATCCTTTCGCTGCCGCCTCAATCGCTGCATTACAGCCATCCCTCGTCCGCGAGACCAGGCCGAGATCGAAACCGTTGCTGGCAAACTTGAGAGCTAAGGCCCGACCTAGCCCCTCCCCCGCACCGATAATGGCACACACCGGCTTTATCATGACGTAGTGCTAAATAACATAAAACTTAAATTGTAAGCTGCCTTACCGGTTTGCCACTTGCGAAATCTGGGTAAAAGGCAGGGGCGTCACAACCGCTTTACGCATTGATCCATCAGGCAGAGCAACCTGCACTTGCACGTCCGAGCTCCAGAAATTTTGATCAATCAATGATAGTCCTACGTTATGTTTTAGCGAAGGTGACCATATTGCGCTAGTCACTTGACCGATCGGTAGGCCATCACAAACCACGGGCCAGGGCTTACCACAGGGCGGACAGGAATCACCCTCAATCAGCAGTCCACGCATACGCTGCGAGGGGCCAAGCGCGGCGATATCTGCAAGCGCAGATTGCCCAATAAACTCAATTTCATTTCCAAAATGGCAGAACCGATCAAGATTAATCTCCAACGGATTATTCTCACGCGTCATCTCATTGCCATAGGACAGCAAACCCCCCTCGATTCTTTCAATCAGGTTGGGGCAACCCGGCGATACTTCCAGATCATGGCCAGCGTCCCACAACGTCTCCCAAAGCTTATCGCCCCGTGTCCCGTCATCTAGATAAATCTCAAATCCGCCCTGCTTGCTATAACCGGATCGAGCAACGACCAATGTGCGATCACAGAATGGGCGCTCCTGAAATTCAAAATAACGAGCCTCACGAATTTCATCTCCAAATACACGAGCGACCAACGTCTCTGCTTTGGGGCCCTGAACAGCCAGTGGCCACACGTCAGGCTCAGACACCTCGACATTGAGGTTCATGCCAAGCGCAAGCCCTTTCGCCCAAAGCAAAATATCCGAATCTGCAATTGAAAACCAGAACCAGTCCTCCGCTCGTTTGATCACAACCGGATCATTCAGTAATCCCGCTTTTTCGTCAATCAGTGGCGCATAAAAGCACTGCCCGACGCGCATTTCACGAAGATCCCGCGGTGTCATCCACTGGGCAAGACGAGCGGCATCAGGACCACGAAGCTCAACCTGTCGCTGGCAACCGACATCCCATAACTGCACGTGCGCTTTAAGATGCCAGTAATCCTCTTGAACCGTTCTCTGAAACGATTTTGGAAGAAGCGTATGGTTAACAATCGAGTAACCACTCACGCCGAGTTTTTCAACACTGTCGGTATAAGGTGTTCGCCGATTTCGGCGAGAAGTCACTAGGCCTGAAGACATTATCGACTACCGGTCGGAACTGGACCACCAGGTGGAGTAAGTATGTGGCGACATGATAATTGGCACATGGCAGCAGGCCTCAACCTTAGAGAGATCAAGTCTGATGACAGTCTCATGTATAGGAGATTTCAGTTCATGCAAGGCGTGTTCGGCGAAATATTCGCCGCCGTGAAAAACAAACTCATAGCGAGTCTCAGAATCATCGTCACGAGTATCGACTTCAATCGTTAATCGACCAGACATATCGGTCCGAACCTCAGCAATCTTTC
>Ga0222715_10005207_pt1 | contig 11115 bp, 13 predicted proteins | sample C33_9DmetaG_FD_165056 | JGI IMG/M metagenome (GOLD analysis project Ga0222715, IMG submission 165056) | Estuarine water microbial communities from San Francisco Bay, California, United States - C33_9D | ecosystem: Environmental > Aquatic > Marine > Unclassified | place: USA: California... | reverse complement strand
TAGATGATAACACTGAAGGTGCACAGACCTTAGCATGTGTTGCCGGAGTGTGTGAGATATGAAGAAGGAAGGTAATCTAATCTCCTTTAAAGTCCTTATAGATGAGCGAGGGTTAATAAATACAGAGCTTAGTTTCTTTCCTGAAGATCAGATAAAGAAGGTTTTTGCAGACCCTTATACTCAGAACTATATTAGAACTATACTACGCGAGGGTCATTTAAAACTTGACCCTTTACATCTCTACTTAGAAAAACAACTACAGGCATTATAAAATGGAAGAATTATTTTTTACAGCAGAACCAGAAACAAAACTATCTACTGTCATGCGTATTAACTCTGAAATTATAACGGCATTAGCTGCAATGGAGTTAGCCGAAGAAAACATAAATGTGGTTACAGAGATTCTAAAGAAGCACTCAGACTTTGTAATAGATACTTCTCTTAAAGTTTTAAAAGCAGAGAGACTAGATATAAAGATAGTAAAGTAATTTACTTCTTTGACTTAGCCCCCGAACACTTCCAACGCTTACGTGATAAGTTGTTGGGAGTATTAGGATCGTTCTGCTTTTTCTTAGGTAGTCTCTTCTTAATGCCTAAGCTTCTTGCACAGTAGCTGTCGCCTTTAGAGGTTCCCGGCTTAACTCTAGCACCACCACCTTTAGCTTTACCCGCCTGACCATAGCTGACCTTCTTACCGGATGCTGTTACCTTTACTTTTGCTTTGCCTTTCCTAGGTTTTGCCATTTAAATATTCCTCTTCTTTTTTATCTAACCAAATCATAATTAATAGTAATAAAGATACTGTTAAAACCTTCACGTTTTTCTATACTTTCTAGTCTTAGCTGCAGTCTTCTTAGGTTGCTTGCTGTGCTGCTTACCTGCCGCTGTATCCTTACGCTTCTTAGCGGTTGTCTTAGCGTACTCAGAAGAGCTGAGAGCGTCTCTAGCCTTCTTAGGTAAGTACCTTTCTCCTGTTGCTTTAGGCCCTTGAGTAGATGGCTTACCTGACTTAGTACCCCACTTCTGCTTTGTCCAAGCTTTTAAAGACTTCTGAGACTTTTTAAGCGCCATTACTTGTACCCTCCACCTTTATCTTTATATTGTTTAGCAAGCATCTGCGCTTTACGTGCTGACCATTGACCTGCTTTACCGCCTTTTGATCCTGCTTTAATCTTGTTAAAAAGATTCTTACGCATAGTAGGCTTAGTATAATTACCCGCCTTGTTAACAGTAGATTTTTTCTTTGCCATAGTTACCTCATTTTTTAAATATAAACATAAGAAGACTTAGTATAACGCCAAATGAAATAACAGCAGAGGTTAATACTACACCAATTGTTTTTAAAAGCTTTATGTTCTCGCGTCTTCTAATCCTAGCTATTCTAAGCTGCTTCTCGTGTTCAAGCCTAGACTCTTCTACTCTAGACATAATCTCATTATAATCTTTAGTAAGACCCTGCATCATCATAGAGTCCTTAAGCTGCTGATTAAACATCTTAAGCTGTCGCTTGGCGAGTTGTATTTGCATAGAGTCCTTTACAGAAAGCCTTCCTACGTATTTACTTTCTACGTCTTGAACAGCTTCATTGGCTGTAGCATAGCGGCCCATCACATCACCTAAGTCACTGGCATGTCCACCTGTTTCCTTTATAGTGGATATAGCATCATTCAGTCCTTTGATAACTGAAATAACTGTAGCAACTTCTGCAATCATCAGTCTTTCTTATTCCACAGTTCAAAGAGTACCTTTACTTTTTCTTTGATGGTTTCTATATCACCATGCATCTTAGCTAATACTATAACTAAAGTAATAAAACCCATGAAGATAGGCCAAGTAGAATTTACAAACTCCATAGCTGTCATCATTTATCCCTGTGTACTGAGTTCTTTTTCTCGTAAGTTCTCATAGCACCTAGCCCAAGCATTCCCATTAGTACAGGCATCATAGTTTCCAAGGGTACAAGCGGTATTACGATGTCGTACTCAAGAAGAGCTAGAATAAAGTTGCTAAATGGGATAGTAATAAAGTTACCAAACATACCCAAGCCACAAGTCCAACCAATAAAAGGTCTCCATCCTGCTACAAATAATGAGTTGTGTGCTGCTTCTACTTTGTTAACCTCAAGCTGACCCTTAGAAAGCTCCTGAGCATGGTTCTGAGCCATTGTAGCGACTTCATGTGCCAACGCAGCCTTCTGATCCTTGTCCTCTATAAACTTGTCTAGAAGCCCTGTGACAGGCCCTATAAGAGCATTTAAAATAGTCATCTAATAACTCCATATCCAAGGTCGCGGTCTACCACTTTCCCACTCAAGATCATCTAAGTGTATAAATCTAGTAGCGCCTTTTTGATTAACACCAATACCTGTCATTCCTATTCTGATAGCAGCATCTAGAAGCTTGTAAGCTGCTTCACCTTTAACAGCAATATCTATAGCCCTTCCAGAAGGATGTGATCCCGGTTTACTTTTCTTAGCTTCTATCGGATGATCCTTGCAACGATAACCAGAGGTAACAACAAAAGGAAATCTTAGCTCCTCTCGTAAGGCTTCTACCTTAACCATAAAACTATCATCCATTCCTTCAGCGCCACAGTGTTGACATTTAAGTTCATCTGTGCTAAAATATTTATATATCATTTAACGTTTCCTTTGTAATGAACTTAAAACTTTACCACCTTTAGAGAAGCCCTTATAATTTTTGTTAACCTTAACATTCTTAGCAAGAACTAACGGGCCAATCTGTATTACTTCAGTAGCTTCTGTAACAGCAGCACCAATATTTTCTCCGCTTCTAATATAGAAAGATCCCTGTCTTCTAGGGTCAAAACCTACTTGAGTCCATTCAGAATCATTAATAAAAGAATCAGCATACTTTCTTATGGCGGTAGCATCTAAACTTTTAACCCATCCAGAAACAGTTGCATATCCTGTCTTACCTTTTTCCCCCTTACCAATCCGTTCACCTGTCTTTTGAGATGCCAGAAATTTTACTGGTTCACCATCCTTACCTGTGTAGTGAACTGCTTTAGCATAGTGCGTTCCTGTTCCTTTATGATTTTTCGACGTTCCGGCAACAATCCACGTATCAAAGACCTTGTATGCAGGTATATCTAATCTACCGTTAAAAAAATCACCTATTGAAAGAAAAGATTTAGCCACGTTAAACCTTTGTGCTTCTATATCAGCAACTACAAAGTTTCCCTTTTCCATTTGATCAGGCTTGAGAGAGTAAATAAGGCTCTTAGTTGAAGGCTCTCTTGGTATGCTTTCCCATGTAGTGATTGGCTTGTACCGCTGCACGTTTTTCAAGTGTTGAGAACGATCTATTGTCTTTTTATCAATAAGATCTTTTGCAGATTGTTCTAGTTCAGGGGTACGTACAACAGGATCTACATCCCTATTCTCTTTAACGTGCTTTTTAACTGCCTCTTGCCACGCATTAACATCTTCTATGTCTTCAAAAGATGACCACCTTTCCTCATACTCTTTTCCAGACATCTCTTTATTTTGCGTTGTTTTAGAGGCGCTATTAGCCTTTATAGCAGAGTCTATTTCGCCTTCTTCTAAAGCTTTAGAAATCTTCTGATTTTCTTCAATAATCTCATCAGTAGTTTTAAGAGGAACTTTCTCTACTATATCATCGTCTACGGATTTTAAAGCTTTACCTGCAAACCTTCCTACTAAACTACCTAGACCAAAACCCATACGTTGTAATGGATCTTCTCTGTCTTCTACATCTGTAAAAGCTGTACCTGCTTGTTGGTTGTAAGGCATACCTGTCATTTTATCTATACGTTCATCAGGTTCTTTAGATGTGTTAGGTACGTCTAGTACTTCACCGCCTTTTTCTTTATTTAATCTAGAAGTATCTTCTTCTTCCTCCTCCTCTTCAGCGGGGGGTATTAAGTTAGACAAACTCATAGCTGATTGGATTTCAAACATTGCGTTTACTGTTTTATTAGCAGTTGAATACTTATCATTAGAGCTGAAAGGAGTTTTTGAGTATATATCTAGCTTAAATGTCATTGAAGGTTCGTCAGGTATAAATCTACCATCTAACAATGCAACAGCCTCTTTCTTATTCAAGTTAGAGTCTATTAAAGTTTTTACAATTTCATAGTCAGGCATAAGCAGTTGAGCAGCCATTACCTTTCTGTATAACTCTTGAGCTTCTTTCTTCTTATACTTTTGTCTTCTTTCGTATAGTTCTACTAACCTATCTCCTGATGTAATAAAATCAGGTTTGGGTCTTGAAAGATTGTAACGGGTTTTTGCCATGTAGCCCTTAGCAGCTCTCTCTATTTCTACTGAGGGATTAGCTTCAGTAAAACGTAATCCTGCTACGTTAGCTGCCAGTTCTGCCTCTAAAGATCTTGTCTTTCCTTTTCTGTCAGGAACTTCAAAAGCTGCATCCATAAGCTGCTTACCATTAACAAAAGATCCCGGAACAAAAGACGTTAGTAGATGTTTTGTGCCTAGTCCAACCCTTTCAGTAAAAGGAGCATCAGGAGAAAATAAAAGTTTTCCTTTACTTGTCCTTCCTTCAGGATCTCTAGTAGCTTCAATAAGCTCTGCTACAGTTTCAGATAGTATTGCAGGGTCTACGTAAGGAGACAAGACAGAAGAAAGACCTTCATAAGCAGCAGAAGCTAGATAAGCATCTAATTGCTCCCCCTTAAGTTCCCCCTCTTGTATACGCTGTGCGGCTACCACGACAGGGTTTCTTATGGTAGCGTAAGAATCTAGAAACGTAGGATCATTAACATATATCTTCCCCTCTTCGGTACGATAAACTACTTTATTATGAGCCTTAGAATAATCTCTTTCCATCAAAGTATTTAAAGCTTCGTACTCTTCATGGATTAAACCTGCTGCTAGATATGATCCCGTCCCTACAGCAGACCACGCAGCATTAATGCCTATCAGCCCTGACAGTCTGGCAGAACCTCTCTTAAGCATTTCCTTGTTTCCCTTTAAACCTAGAACAATTTCATCAGAAGATTGCCTAGCTATACCTACGCTAGTTCTAATCACTTCTGAAGGAAAAGAAACAAAGTTGCCGAAAGGAGTCTCTCTGAGCTTACGCACAAACTTAGGAACAAGGTCATAGTTAGGCATAGTGTCCTTAACTATGTTAGCTGCTTTTCTTTCTAAAATGCTTACAGGTGTATCAGGAAGAGCTTTCTTTAAAACATTTAACTCTCTAGTATAATTATTTATTTTAAAATAATCATCTACCGCCATATAAATATCTTCTGGGAGCTGCTGTGTTTTCTTAGAGATACCGGCCTTTTCTCCTGCCTTAGTTATCCATTCAAGTGTTTTACCTACATCTTCTGTAGAAGCCAATAATGCTCTGAACTCCCCTGCCTTTACGCTTGTATTAATTACGCCTAGACCTTGCAGCTTTTCGTAATGAGAATCAAACTCCTTATTACCTTTTAAACCTATTTGATTTTTTAAAGAAGCAAAACTATTACTTCCTTTGTTACCCATAACAGGTAACCAACCATTAGCTAGTCCAAATTGCGCCCCACCAAAACCATTTCTTATTTGAGCTTGATGACTGTATACTGTTTTTGCTTTCTGAGAAGCACCCTTTAAGCCTAAGACAAAGTTAAAAGCGCGACCAAAAGCGCCAGTACTAGGAATATTAAAAGTGTCCTCTACCCCTTGTATAGCTTTTAACATTTGAGGGGTAGTAACCATGCCATCTAGTTGCGTGTTTGTGCCTGATATAATAGCACTGAACTTAGAAGTATCGTAAGCTTGTCCGGGTTTTGGGTTAAAAATGTATTTGTGCTTTCCTTTAGAACCCATCTCATAAAGTCTATCATAGAACTTAGACTCTTCTGCAAGCTTTCCAAGTTTACCTATAGTCAGTAAAATATTTTCAGAAGGCTCACTAATTTCACCCATAAGCTTTCTAATAGGTTCAGGTACTTCTCCTTTATATCTTAAAATATCTTTGTGTACGTACCTACTTCTAGCTAAATAATCATAAAGCTCTTTATCAGTTGAAGTTTCTCCTAGTATTTTACTTACTTTAGCTCTTGCATAATTTAAAGCTTTTTCTTCTTTCTTAGCACTTCCTCTAAAAGCTTTATTAGAAGCACTTTTTTCTTTAGCTATAAAGTTAATCGCCTCTTGTCTGACTTTATCACTAGGTTTAAACCCTCCATCCTCAAACAGCCGATACGACCTATTCAAATAACTACCCAAATTACTTTTTATGGCTTCTTTCGTTTCTTTATTTGCAGCCCTAGTACCTAGAACCGCTCTAGATAAATCATCAATAAGAACACGCGCATTAACTATCTCTTCTGCTACATCTTTTGGTAGTTTATATTTAGAGGCTACAGAAGATATTTTTTCAGCAGGAGCAAGTTCCTCTAAAAAGTCAAGATTATCTGTCAAAGCTTTTTGAGAACGTGCTAAAACTTCGGGAGCTTCTACAGCGGTATCTTCTATTTTAGATACAGCTATAGTCAATCTGTTTGAAATATGAGAAGCTTCAGAAACGTGTTGACGTTGTTTAGCTATAGACTCTCTAGAAGCAGCAAACCCTGCAGGAGTAAAATAACCTCTAGAACTAAATACCTGCTGCTGAATTCTTTTGAAAAAAGCTCCAAAATTTAAAGGTGTGTCCTTATCAGTAAAAATAGGCTCGCTCTGCTTTACTACTTGAGCTGCACCTTCGTCAGTTTCTTTAAAAGCTTTAGCAGCATTTTTAACTTCTTCCGATTTAGCTCCTTGTTTTGCTTCTTTAAGATAAGATTCTACAAGCGTACTCTCTTCTGCTTTTGTTAAATCAGTTAGCTTTTTCTTAAACAGTGAGCTGGCTCTAAGTGTCAGCTTAGTAACGTCAAAACCCGCTTTAATTAATACTCCCAAACCAGCAGAAGACGCTGCCATTTTTGCACGTTGCGTCAAGACAGAATCATCTTCATCAGAAGATAAATATTCTATAATAGCAGATTTACCTTCTACACTAGGCGCAATATCTTTTATTATATTAGCAAAGTTACCTTCTAGAGGATCGGATAAGAGTTGCTCTATTCCTAAAGCACCAAAACCATATCTAACAGCTCTAGGAATTACTTCAGGAAGACTTTTACCAGATAGAGAACCCCCTACAACATAAGTACCTATTTCAGCAGCTATTCCCGGTACTGTTTCTCTTGGCAGTGCTTTACCTGTTTCTTTACTTACTACGTTTTCATCAGAAAGATATAAAGCATCCAACAGGGAAGAGCTTACTGTGGAGCGTATTTTAGCTCTGCGTTCTTTATCATCTAACTTAGGTGTATCAATACCCGCTAAATCTGCTGCGGTTTTAGCAGTATCAAAAACAAGATCAGAAGCCCCTAAACCAACGTTAACTAGTGTACGTTTAAGATCAGTAGTTACATCTTTAAGATAACTTTGCTCATCTTTTTTTTCAGGGGCACCAGTAATAACAGGTGTTTCTTCTTCTTCTTTTTTTTTCTTTTTTTTAGGTTCAACAGCAGCTCCACTGATTCCTAATTCTTTTTCTGCTTTTTCTCTTACTTCATCGTCAGAAACATCGTCAGGTATTTCTCCTCGCATAAGGCTACCGTCTTTTAAAGTAACAGTTCTATAGCTCATTATGGTCCCGACCCGCCGAATAAACTGCTTGCGTCTCTAACAGCAGTTACGGGTTGACCAAACTTAAAACTTTCATTCATTAAGCTAGATATATTAATCATTGCGTCAAAAGCTATTCTCATTTGTTCTTCTGCCCCCTCCTTATTACCCTCTTTTAAAAAGTCATTTGCTGTTCTTTGAGCAGCGATGATAAAAGGAATAGTTTCTGTACTAAAAGTTTTCAAAACTTCTATATAAGTCTGATCTCTCAGAGTGTCTTTAATATTGTTTCCTACCATAAAATCCTGCAAAATTTCTGCTGCTACCATATACTCTTTAGGACTTTTTAAAGCAGTTAATATTATTTTAGAACTTGTACCATCTTCGTTTTCAAGTTTACTCAGCCTCTCACTATAAGCATTTAAAGCTTGAGGAGTAAGAATTTTTTCAGCTTGGTTAAATAGATTGTTAGTTGTATTCAGTGCTTTTAAGACAGCGGCTTTATTTATAACTTTACTCCCGTCCTCGTTGGTATTTAAATATGTAATATTTGTAATCTTTTTATCAGTAGAAACAACTCTGCCGTAATCATCATGTTTTGTTTCGGTGCTATTAACTACAATAGTTTCATCATCTTCTCCTTCCACCGTAAAATCACTATCAGTTCTAGTAAAACCTAAACCTTTATCTTTTGTCATTGAAGCTTCTATCATAGGCGCAACATCCTCAAAGGAAGCGCCCTGCTTAAACAGCCTAAAAGCTTCATTAAACTGAGAACTTTCTTCAACTAAGTTAGAATCTGCAATAGCTTTAAAACTTTGCTCGTCTATCTCTCTAGAAGTTTTACCCGTAAATATCCGCTTACCAAAACCAAGTGCTGCTTCAGCAAGATTCTCAGGTCTTCTGTTATTAAAAGTAACAAGCTTTTCAAAATCTTCCATTGTTCCTAAATCGTCTCTTTCTTTTTTAGCAAAAGTAAAAGCTTTTGACCTTGTTAAACCTACTTTATCAGAAGTTTTTCTGGCTTCTGCTTTTATAGCAGCTTTATACAATTCAGGATCTTTACCTGCAGCTATAACATCTTCCGTAGCTTTCGCAAGAGCAGCCGGATAGCTATCATCTTGAAACCATTTATTCTGAGTTTTATCAGACCCTAGTATCTTTTCATCTAATTGATCTACAACAGAAACACGCTGCATAGCGTTTTTTTGCATTCTTTTTAAGTTTCTAATTTGAGAATTATCAGCAAAGTCATTATACTTTTCTTCAAAAGGTCTAGAAAAAACATTACTAACCGTATCAGATAACGCTTTTCCTGCGCCTTCCAGAAGAGGAGAAGCTAGAAGATTAAATATTTGACTTTGCCTTTGCTGTCTTCTTAAAGTCCTATAATAATCTTCTTCTTCTTTTCTTTTTCTTTTAAACTCAGCCCCAGTAGCCTGACCAAGAATAGAATAAGCACTTCCCAATGATCCAAATCCGTCAGCCATTATTTTTCTCCTAACAATGAACGCTGCTTAGGCGCTTCTACTTTATCTAGTTTCTCTGAAAGACCCACAGGGAAATCTTCATCCATCTGAGGCTTTTCAATTGTTTTCATTTTCTGATCCATAATAGACATTTCTTGATCTTCTGTTACAGGCATCTCATCTTCGTCACCCATAATAGTAAAGTCTACTTCTGCTCTTTCGGCCAAGGCAGCTATCATATAAGCTAAAGGTTCTGCAACCATCAACATCATATCAGGGTTAAATAATCCTTCTTGAAAACCCTGCATTAAAAGAGTCTGAACAATCTCCATAATAGACATCCCAGACTCTAAAGTATCTAATAAAGACTCATACGTGTTTTCCTCAGTAAGAACTTCAAAGTAATGTTCCAATAACTTAGTACGGTCTGTAAACTGTGGAGGGCCTTCAAAAGGTCTAGGCGCGTCTGGACTATCCGTTAAGCTTTGTCCCGGTATAGGTCTATTAAAGGATGTACCAGCTTTAAAGAAAGCTTCGTCTAAAGATTGTTCAACTGCCATAATTATTTACCTACTTGTAATAATACTAGGATTGAGGTGCAAACTGCGCCATTGTACGATTATACTCAGACCCGCCCCAGCCCATAAAACCTTCGGGAAGAGGATCATAACCGCCTTGAAATAAACCCATGTCAAGCCCTTGCTGCATAAAAGCAGGATATTGAGATTGCTGTGCTGTAATTGCATCATATTTAGAAGACTCTAAAATAGGCGAAATGTACATACCTTGAAACTCTTTCTTATATTCAGGCATCTCTGGCTTATTTAGCATATTATAAATACCTTGTGGGGAAAGCGCATCAGAAACATAATCTGAAGCATACTCTCCTGCAACTCCTAGGGGATCAGCCGTGAATTTCTTATAAGGATCTAAAATACTATTCTTCATTTTGTTAAAGAAACCTTCAGTGCCTTCTTTTATAGTTTCTTGTACTACACCCGCACCTACTTTTTTCATTGCTTGATCTCTTGCTATAGTATCCCGGTACGCTTGACTAGCTTCTCTCATATCTAATGCTTTAGATGCTGATTCAGCATAAGCAGGAGTATTGGAAGAAGGTATTTCTAAACTATCGCCTAGTGAAGGAGCGTCAACAGCTCCTGTATAATAATCATCACCTAGTTTAAAGTCAGGTTCAGGGGCATTAAAATTTTCCATTATTTCAGAGCTATAATCACTGGCTTTATTCCCAGAATAATTAAAGTCTTCCATAATTTTTTTACTATATCCAGCAGCAGTAGCACCTTTAGGAGCTAAAAGATCACTAATATCCATAGAAGCTGCACTGGCAATGTTACCTCCAAAACCTTTAAAAGAGTTTGTAATTGTTTCAGATGCAGTTTGCCACGCGCCACCTTTACCAAAAATACTAGAGGGTGCAGATATGTTCACGCCCGGAATTTTATTAACAACAAACTTAGTAACATCTTTGACAAAACCTGTAACGCCTTTAGTAATATCTACAAAGGGTTTAGCCACAGCCCCTACAAACTTAGCAGCCGATCCAATAACATTAGCTGCTGCTGCACCTACAGCGCCCTTACCAGCCAACCACCCTAAAGCTTGTTTTCCCATTGAGCCTAAACCCGACATTAAAGCCCCTAGTCCCGGTATAGGAATAAACATCATAGCAATCTGACCGACAATACCGATCTTATTCATGAATTTACCTACTGATTTAAAAACTTTTTTAATAGGTTTAAAAATCTTTTTAAAAGTTTTCTTAACCCCTTTCCATAATTTGCTAAAAATTCCCATTTATTTCTCCTTAAATATTATTAGCTATAAACCATACCGGGATAACCGGGGTATACAGGGGGTGTTGTAACGGGAGTTCCCGTAACACTTTTTGTTACACTTCCTGCGGCGCTATTCAACATATTAAACAAAGAAGCTCTTTGAGATGCAAACTTGCCATCAGTCATAAAAGACTCATTTGCTAAAGCAGCATTAACTACATTAATCATACGATCTCTT
>Ga0222715_10005202_pt1 | contig 11119 bp, 13 predicted proteins | sample C33_9DmetaG_FD_165056 | JGI IMG/M metagenome (GOLD analysis project Ga0222715, IMG submission 165056) | Estuarine water microbial communities from San Francisco Bay, California, United States - C33_9D | ecosystem: Environmental > Aquatic > Marine > Unclassified | place: USA: California... | reverse complement strand
ACTGGGCAGGCACAAACCGATGAGCGGGTGATTCGAATAGAGGTGGAGCGCCGTGACGAGGCCGCGATTGATGCTGCAGCGCGGCAGGCGCTTGAGCAAGCGCTACTGCAGCTATCTGGGGACCGGACGCTATTGGCTCATCCCTCCGTTTCCCGCGCTTTAGATTCGGCGCGTTCACAATTAGCTCGTTACCAATTTGAGCAAGTAGACAACAAGACACGTTTCGTGGCGCACATCGACCAGCTCGCGCTGCAGAGCTTAATCCGCAGCGCGAGCGGCACGATATGGGCCGAAGAGCGGCCACCCGTTTTGCTTTGGCTGGTGGTGGATGATGCGGGCGGCCGCCGATTTGGCAATCTGAGTGCAGAGCGAGGGTTATGGCAGGCAATCAGTTCAGAGTTTTCCATTCTCGGAATGAATCTCAGGCGGCCCTTATACGATCTATCTGATAGCGTATTGGTCTCTCCAGAGAACCTATGGCGCAAGGACTATGGGCCCGTCGTCGAGGCGTCCGACCGATACGGGATGACGCATCTCTTGATCGGGCGGTTGATCCCGCTGAGTAATGCGCGTTTTATCGTGGAATGGACTTATCGGGATGCCTCAACGGAGCGTTCCGTGACGGTGCAGGCTGATTCGCTGGATGCATTGATTGGGCCGGGCGTGCAGCTAGCCATGACAGAAATGCGGCGCCAGTATGCGGTAGCACTGGATCAGCCCTTAACGACCACCCCCATTAGAATCAGGGTCGAAAATGTCGTGAGTTTGGCCGATTACCAGGGGGTCACCGAGGCAATATCTGAGGTCAAGACTCTGGAGCGCGTGCGCCCTGTTTCGGTGAACGGGGATATTTTGGTGCTGGACCTTTTTGGTATCAGTGAACCGCAGACACTGGTAAGGCTGATGGCGTCTAGCAAAGATTTGCAATGGATTGTCACCGACCCAGAGCAGGGCTTGGTGATGTCGTGGCGGAATTGATGTGTGCGGTGATTGGACGCCGCTGTGTAGTGAAGGGCATTGAGTAGTGAGCAAGAGCAGCCAGATCCCGCTTCCTATCCGTCTAGAGGACTATGCGACGTGGCGCAATTGGATCAGCCGCCCGGAGACCAAAGCGCTCGAGGAGTGGCTTTCTTCTGGCGAAAATGGGCCCGGTAGCGCCTATTTGTGGGGTATTCCCGGGACGGGTAAAAGCCACCTTTTGCAAGCCTGTTGCGAGCTGGTTGGCCAGAAGGCGCGGTATGTCCCACTGGCGGATCTTCAGCGTTACCCGCCCGATCAGGTGCTGGCGGGTGCTGAGGGAGCCAAGCTCATCGCGTTGGATGATATCGACAGTGTTGAACAGGATCTTGCCTGGCAGGAATCCTTGTTCGGACTTTACAACCAATGTCAGGAGTCCGATGCGCGCTTATTGGTTGCAGCAACTCAGCCACCACAGCAACTGGTAAATATGTTGGCGGATCTTCGCTCACGTCTGAGTAGCTTACCGGTGTTTCAGTTGCCCCGGGTCACCGAGACTCATCTCGCCGAGTTGCTCAGGCTGCGAGCAGCCGCAGCAGGGATGAACTTGAGTGAAGAGGTGGTGACCTACTGCGTGTTGCGATTGCCGAGAGAAGCGAGTGCTGCAGTGGCGTTTATCGAGCAACTCGACCAGCTGAGTCTTGCTCAGAGTCGTGCTGTCACGATCCCCTTTATTCGCGATACCGGATTGCTCACGCGGGAGGTTGGGGGATAGCGTATTCTCCGTGCGCCAGCTGAAGGTAATGGCGAAGCCAGTGCACTGCGAGGTAAAGTGGGATGGTGTCCGCCAGGGCGCAAAGTGCCTTGAATGCGTAGTTACTGCCCACGAGGGTAACCAGCGTTGCGGTTGCAATATCGCCCGCTAGATAAGCGGCGCCAAATGTCACGCTGACAACCATTACGGAATCGACCAATTGACTGATCAGGGTGCTGAAATTATTGCGCACCCAAAGGTGTTTTCCGCGGGTGACCCGTTTCCAGAAGTGATAGAGCTGCACGTCACAGTATTGAGCGGCGATATAGGCCAACATCGACGCGAAAACTGCACCCGATGTGGTCGCATAAATCAGTTGGAACAGACCTGCCTCTGTCTCCAGTGTTGTGCCATTGGGCAGCGTTACTGGCGCGGCAAGTTGCAGGATTTGCCATGGTGGCATCATGTCCTGAGGCACCGATGGCGCCACAAATCCCAAAGTCAGCACGCCGAGAATCAAGAAGTTAATGCCCAAGCCCACCGACACCAAAAAATTTGCCCGCGCTCGTCCGTAGAGCTCGCTGATCAGATCAGTGCAGAGAAATGTGAGCGGATAGGGCAGTACACCGACTGCCAGAGCAAGCGGCCCTAATTGAATGAATCGTGTGATGCCCACAACGTTGAGTAGGGTCATTGCCGAGAGGAAAATACCCGCTAAAACCAGAAAGGTTCTCTCGCGGCGCTCCGCGATCATGAGCTTTAACTCACTCAACGCTCAGTGCTCTAGCTGGCCCAGATTTCCGTGCATGACAGAGCCGTTGATCACGGGGTGGTGGTGGGCCCAGAGAATTAATTCTCCGATCTCCGAGGGTGCGATCAGTCTGCCGTAGCTGTTCATCTGACCGAGGCTCGTCAAAACGGTCTCATCATGGCCAACGTGCTGGCGTAGCATGGTTGTGTCAGTGAAGCCGGGGCAGATCAACGCCGTGTGAATACCTCGTCCCATCAGGTCTTGGCACGTGGCACGCATCATACCCAGCTGCGCGTGTTTACTGACGATGTAACTATAAGCACCTGCCACGGCCTTTTCGGACAGAGTTGATCCGACGTATAGCACGCTGGATCCATTAGACATCAGCGGCATGAGGGCGCGGTTCAGGGTGTTGATTCCGAGCACGTTAACCGAAAGCGCGCTCAGTAGTTCTTGGTCCCCGGTGTCATCGCAGCGGTCTTTTAGCATCAGCGAGGCGTTGTGAACGAGGGAGATAGGCGCTGGCTCAGAGGATGACAGCCTTTTAACAAGCTCTTGGCAGCTGTCAGCCAACGAGATTGGGTCAGATAAATCAGTGGTGATCGTCTCGACGCCAGCTACCGGGCAGTCTCGGCGCGACAAGTTGATAACCAAGAATTGCTGCGCGACGAAGATTTCGGCGGCCGCGGCCCCAATCCCGGAGCTGGCTCCAGTCAGAATGGCAATAGGTTGCATGCTGTCTCCAGACGATTCTCCATGACTACAGGGTACTAAAGGCGCGCAGCCCGGTCACGGCTCGCTTATTCTACGTGCGATTGAGAGCTTGGTTTCATTTTGCTTTTGCTGCTGATCGGGCACTTGCTGAACCAATCGACATCCCACAACATGATGACTTCGGCAACTGAGACATCAGAATGAAGAAACTGGCCACGCTGCACATAGACAAGCAAGCTCATAAATTTTCAGCAGCACACTTCACAATCTTTTCGGCCACCGAGCGCGAACGACTCCACGGCCACAATTACAGTGTCTCGGCGCGCATTGTCGCGGAGATGGGTGAGAACGGTTTTTCCGCCGACTACAACATCTACAAGCGATGTCTGCAAAAGCTTTGTGATGCCCACGATGAGTATTTGCTTTTGCCCGGTGAATCTCCGCACTTAACAATCACCGAGCAAGATGAAGAGTATCAGGTGATTTTCGATAAGAAAATGTTGCGATTTCCCGTGGATGAGGCACTGGTATTGCCTATCACGAATGTGACCGTGGAGGCACTGGCCTATTACCTGCTCGAGCAGGTGCTTGCTGAGGAGGCGGTTGGCCCCTTAATCGAGCTGGAAATCTTTGTAAGCTCTGGGGACGGGCAGGCGAGTTCTGCCTGTTGGTGCGTTGAAGAATAAAAATTTTCTCCTGCGGGAACTTTATCGTGATTTGCCTGTCATAAGGGTAGTTGTTGAGATGGCGGTGTCTACGGGTGCATTGCAAGGGAAACGTCTGAGCAGCGAGAATCCGGTTGACGAGATTCTCCCCGTTTGAGTGGCTCCTTCATTGCCGGCTGTTTATCAGCCGGCTTTTTTTTGTGAGGTGCTATTTTTATGCAGTGAATGCCCCGCAGCAGGATACTGTGTGCCGACCCGCGTCGCGGGGTCTAATTCTCAGCGTTCAATCTGGTTTTCCATAGTGCGAGCAGGGTTTCCTGGGTTTGGGGACCCACCAACGTGTCGGTGACGGCTCCTTTCGGATCTACTAGCAATGTGGTGGGAAGGACGCGCGGCCGCTCTAATCCCAGTGAAGGCCCGGGATCCTGCTCCAGCACCGGGAACTCGATTCCCAGTTCGCGCACCTGAGTGAACAACGCCTCTCCCTTCGAATTATCGTAGTTGACAGACAGGACCACCAGCGGCGTGTCGCGGTTCAGAGCGTTCAGCTCAGGAATCTCCTCCCGACAGGGTACGCACCAAATGGCCCAATAATTGACGAGCCGCCAATGGCCCTCTCCGGGTAGCGGCGATTGAGCCTCGCCACACCCTTGAATACCCCCCAGAGCGAGGCACAGCGTCAGTGGAAGCGTGAGCCTCATATCAAGCGGCTTTCGCGGCGAACAGGTCTGCCAGTGATATCGCCAACAAAGAGGACTCTTGCTCTTGATGTCTCTCGATCAGCGCCGCGACTGCATGTTGCCAAGGGGGTGAGTGGTCTCTTGGTTGGAAGGGCGGCTGCGCTCGCACAATGTCAAGGAGCTCGCTGAGGGTTACCTGATTGAGGTCGCGGCTCAGCAGGTAGTGACCTTTTTCAAGCGGCCTGAGGAAGCGCGCTCCGATTAACGTGTCGCGGATATGCCTCCAGCTATCCACATCGATTCCATCTGACAGGGGCTCTCCACTGCAGATAATCGATAGCTCAGCAATGCTGTGCCCTTGTTTTTGAGCCAACCAGAATGCGTTGAGAATTTCTAGTGTCTTGATCAGGTTCGATTTTGTGGCCTGTTGCTGAGTTTGATAAGCGGACAGACTGTGAGTCAGTACAGCGCCTATTAAAATGATGACCCAAGTCACGTAGATCCACATCAGGAACAGCGGCACCGCGGCAAATGCGCCGTACACCATCGTATAGCTTGATCCCGCCATTACTGTGGTAAAGGCCATGCGAGCAACTGTGAACGTGATGGCTGCAAACACTCCCCCCACCAGCGCGTGCCGAAACGGGACCTGACTGTTGGGTACTACGACATACAGGCCGGTCAGCCCAATTGCGCTGAGAGCAAAGGGCAAGAGTTCAATCATTACTGAGCCAATGCCGAAAACCGGTAGCCCCGACCACTCGTTGGTTACCGCGTACAAATAGGCTTTAGCCCCCAGGCCTAGGCCGATAGCGGCGGGCCCAAGACTGAGGACTGTCCAGTAAAGCAAAAAGCCTTGCAGGGGTTTGCGATTGGCGCGATTGCGCCAAATATCATTCAAGGCACGCTCAATATGACGCAGCATGAGAATCGCGGTGACAAGCAGTATGATGACGCCGAATAACGTCAAGGACCTTGCCTGCGCAATGAAAGTCGACAAGTACTGCACAATTTGATTGGAACTCTCGGGAAGCAAGAACTGCAGCAAAAATTCGCTCAATTTGCTCTCCACATCACCCACGTCGGGCACGGCCGAGGCGATGGAGAATGTGACGGTCAACAGGGGTACCAATGCGAACAGGCTGACAAAGGTGAGCGCTGCGGCACTGGCGTTGATGCGATCGTCAATGAAGCGAGACAGTAAATACCGCCCCACACGAGCCGCTCGCTGAAGAACAGGATGCGTTACCATGTTAGCCGTGAATCCTCGGTGGTACCCCACTTTAACGCGGCAGTGATTATCAGGTCGATAGACCGGTTTGGATAATATGCAGTGACTGACCAAGCTTACATCCTTGTGTTGTATTACAGCCGTGGAGGCGCCACGGCAAAGATGGCTCGTCAAGTGATGCGGGGTGTCGAGTGCGTTGCGGGCATTGAGGCGCGACTTAGAACGGTTCCCAGTCTGTCAGATGTGGTCGATGAAGCGGATGACACGCCACTTTTCGCGACTCAGGAGGACCTTCGGGCATGCTCGGGTCTGGTGCTGGGCAGCCCGACTCGCTTTGGCAATATGGCGGCGCCCCTGAAGCAGTTTTTGGATGAGAGCAGTGCACTCTGGCTTCAGGGTGCGCTTATTGATCGCCCGGCAGGAGTGTTTACCTCGACTAGCTCGCTACACGGCGGTCAGGAATCCACGTTACTGAGCATGATGTTGCCGCTGGTCCACCACGGAATGGTCATCGTGGGCGTGCCTTATTCCGTACCTGAGCTGCGGGCAACAGAGGGTGGTGGTACGCCCTATGGAGCGAGTCACTGGGACACTGAATCCGGTGATAGAGAGCTCGATGTCAATGAGGCTGCAATCTGTCGTGCGTTGGGAAAACGGGTCGCCGAATGGGCGCGACGAGCCCTCGAATCGTGAATTCTCAAGCGGGTGACGCGCCGGTTATAGGTGGCGGGAACAAAATACTCCGGTGGCTCATGGTGGCCATGTGGGTATTGCTGCTGTGCCAGCAAGTGGCGGATATTGCACGGTTCGATGGGGGATGGGGTCTTGCGTTTTTACGTGTGGTGCCGCTGTGGTTGTTTGTATGGTGTTGGTATCGCGATTCGATGATCGGCCTGATCTGGTTCGAATTGGTATTGTTGTTTTATTTCATTTCGGCGGTAGAAGCTGCATTCGCTTATCATGGTGACCTGCTCTCCTTGATGGGGTTGGGGCTCTTGGTCTTGCTGTTTGCAGTTTGCCTGGCTTACATCCGTTATCGTGGACGAGAGCGTCGTCTTGGTGTTGCAACCCAGCAATGAGCGAGCCGGACGCACTGGGATATCGGCCACGTTCCGGCGAGATCAATGACAGATGGAGATGAGGAAGAGGACGCTCCGATGATTCGATTTTTCAAGGCCATTTGGCGTATTTTGACCGGAATCAGCCGGGCCATATCCGTATTGGTGCCGCTGCTATTCGTCGGTATATTCTTGGTGTTCTTCAGCCTTGGCATGCAGGAGTCCACCCCTGAGCCGCTTCCAGAGAAGGCGGCATTGCTGATTGCGCCGACAGGTCCGCTGGTCGAGGATTCTCCGCCGGTTGATCCGGTTGCCGCTTTCTTGAATCAAGAATTTGAGCAGCCCACGCTGCTCCAAGACGTCATCCGTGCGGTCAGCTGGGCAGCCACCGATGATCGGATTACCGCATTAGTGCTTAATCTCGAGAATCTCGCGGGGCCCACCACCAGTCAGGTAATCGAGCTCAGCGAGGCAATCAATGTCTTCAAAGCGACCGACAAGCCCGTCATCGCGGTAGGAGATTTTTATTCCCAGGCGCACTACCTGCTAGCGGCCCAGGCTGACCACGTTCTGTTACATCCTGAAGGAGGCATTTTTCTCGAAGGTTTCTCCGTTTATCGCTCGTACCTGCGAACGTTTTTAGAGAATATCCGGGTAACTATGCATGTCTTCAAAGCCGGTGAGCACAAATCGGCCGTAGAACCGTATCTCCGGGACGATATGTCTGACGGGGAGCGTGAGATCGTCGCGCGTTGGTTGAATGGGCTGTGGTCAGCCTATAGCGATATGGCCGAATCTGGTCGCGGGTTGCCGGCAGGCTCCCTCGATGCCTTCATAGAGGATTTTCCCGCGCGATTGGCGTCGGCCGATAACGATATGGCCGAGACGATGATTGCCGGTGGCTGGATAGACACGCTAGCGGGGCATGCTGAGAGAGATGCAGCGCTGGCTGAGTGGGTCGGCGTGACTGATGATGAGGGACAAGGCGAAATGGTGGATCTCGTTCCCTATCTTGAGGATATGACGACCCAGCAACAAGCCGCAGACGAAGGTTTACCGCTGATAGCCGTCGTTCCAGTCGAAGGCACACTGGTACCGGGTGATAGCGAAGAGGGCATGGCAGGTGCTGATACGGTAATTGGCTACATCGATATGGCTCTCGAGGCAGATGACCTTGCCGCCATTGTGCTGCGAGTGAATTCCCCCGGGGGGAGTGTTTTTGCCTCGGACCTGATCCGTCGTAAGTTAGCCGAGGCGCGTGCTACGAAGATACCCATTGTGGTATCGATGGGCACCGTAGCGGCTTCCGGTGGTTATTGGATCGCAGCTGAGGCCGACCAGATATGGGCGCTGAAAACGACGCTGACTGGCAGTATCGGCGCTTTCTCGGCGTTTCCCACAATAGAAGGGATCGTCGATTACATCGGTGTCACCGTCGACGGGGTGGGCACCACTTCTCTGGCGGGTGAAGCCAGCCTCAACCGGGGGTTGAGTCCCGAAATGGCTACCATTGTCCAGTCCATCTCCAACGGCATCTACTCAGATTTTATTGAGCTGGTCGCCGCAGGTAGGGGCATGGAGATCGAAGACGTCAAGTTGATCGCCGAGGGCATGGTATGGACAGGAGAGGAGGCGTTGGAGCGTGGGCTTGTCGATAGTCTAGGTGGGTTGGACCAGGCCATCGTGGCCGCGGCGGACCTCGCGGGGCTCGAGCAGTGGCGCGTAGATCGAACGCGTCCGCCAGTGACTTTTGAAAGTGTGTTGCTCAAAGAACTGAGTCGGTCGCTGGGCGTAACGTCCGCTTTGAGAGGGGGCTTGTTTGAGTCGCTCGTCAACAGTTTCAAGCCCGTTGTCAAAAGTTTGTCGAGTCTGCGTGACCCCATGAACGTGTATGTGCAGTGCTTCACATGTGCGCCCGTGCCTTAAAGTCATGCTGGAGTTGTCAGATACGGTAAGCCCGCCACGCCCTGCTGCAACCGCGATCCTCTTACGTTATCGCGAACGACGATGGGAAGTGCTTCTGTTGCAGCGAAGCGAGGAGCTCAAGCACATGCCGGGCATCTGGGTGTTCCCCGGTGGCAAGGTGGAGTTGGATGACCCAGGCGCAAATGCGCTTGAGCAAGGGCGACAGGCGGCAGCCCGTGAATTACGGGAAGAAGCAGGCATCGCTTTGCCTCCGGAGTCAATGACGCCATTTTCTCACTGGTTGACGCCAACCCTGGTGAAGAGACGCTTCGCGACCTGGTTTTTCATCGCAGAGGTCGCAGAGGATCTGGTCGTCGAAGTAGATGGTCATGAGATTATTGATTATCGGTGGTGGGAGCCCGCCAGGGCTATTGAGGCACACCATGACGGAACGCTACCGCTCACGCCTCCCACCCTGGTGTCCTTGCATGATTTGAATGCCCTAGATGGTGCCGCCTCCGGCATCGCTACCCTTGCGGAACGCGAGCCTCCACAGTTCTTTCCTCACGTCGTGCGAGAGGGCAACGAACTGGTTTTTCTGTATCACGGCGACTCAGGTTACGAAGACGGGAACAGCGCTGCCGCCGGGCCGAGACACCGCACACTGGGAAAAGCAGGCATCTTCACCTACGAGCCCCCGGGAACCGTCGCCTGATTGTTTCGACGCGTACCTCTCCAAACAACAGCCTACCGGTTCAGATGAACCACTTGCCCCCGGGGAGTCGCGGCACGGTTTTGGTCACCGCTTCATCATAAATCGATTTGACGCGACGTTGACTGCCAGCCTCCTGGCGACGCGAAATCATGGTAATAGGAAACAGAAAGATATCGGTCCCCTCATAATGGATCGCTCGGGACCGTCCCCTCGTATCGCTGTACACCACCCAATCCATCCGCAGGCGCTGCGTGAGTAAATCTCCAAGAATGACCCCCATGGCTTGCAGTGTGACCCTATCTCCCGATGCGATTAATCGCTCGTCAATAATCCTTTGCAGTGTCTCGATATCCCGTTCCTCAGCGCCTGTCAGGTTGCGGCCGATGCGATTGGCGAGTGCTTCAATGCGATCTCGCTGGTCGGACATGAACTGTTGATCCATGGCTGACAGAGGCGCTACGCGGACCTGCAGGTCGGGTACCTGTGCCCAGACCGTCACTGACCATAACAAGAAGAGCGGCAGAATCGCGCGAAGACCCTTGCTCGGGCGGCCACGAGGGATAAGACTTGATTTGTATGGTTGTGAAACGCATTGTGAAGTGGATAATTGTGTCACCATTAAGTTCTACCCCCGCCATCCTAGGCCTCTCCCGGAGTATACGATGATAACCGGAAGCGTTGTTGCGTTGGTAACGCCTATGCACCCCGACGGTGAGATTGATTGGTCCACATTCAGTCGCCTGATTGAGTACCATATCGATTCGGGTACCGCCGCATTGGGGGTAGTGGGAACTACGGGTGAAAGCCCGACACTGACCGTCCCTGAGCATTGCGAAGTGATTCGTTTCGCGGTTGAGCAGGCGGCCGGCCGCATCCCTGTAGTGGCAGGCACTGGCGGCAACTCCACTCACGAGGCAATAGAACTGACCGTCTCTGCGGCGGAGGCGGGCGCAGATTACTCGCTCTCGGTGACGCCTTATTACAACAAACCCACGCAACACGGCTTGTACGAGCACTTCTCTGCAGTCGCGCGCTCTGTCAATTTGCCAATCATTCTTTACAACGTGCCCGGTCGCACGGGGTGTGATCTGCTCAATGAAACAGTGGTTAGGTTGAGCCAGATAGACAATATCGTGGCAATCAAAGACGCTACGGGTGATATTGAGCGGGGTAGCGCCCTGATTGAGGCTGTGCCAGACGGGTTTGCAGTCTTCTCCGGGGATGACGCAACGGCTCTGGAATTAATGCGACGGGGCGGTCGTGGCAATGTTTCTGTAACGGCAAATGTTGCGGCAGGCGATATGGCGGCATTGTGCAACTTGGCCTTGTCAGGACGCTGGGAGGAAGCCGAGGTAATTGATCGGCGCCTCAGCGAGTTAAATCGCGTCTTGTTTGTCGAGGCTAATCCCATTCCAGTTAAGTGGGCGATGGCGCAACAGGGTATGATTAAGTCTGGGATCCGATTGCCGCTGACCACGCTCTCGGAGGAATATCATGCCGCTGTGCGGGGAGCGCTGGAGGCCATTTAGCGTGATTCGAATAGTAATTGGTGCGGCCTTGGCCGCGATGTTGTCAGGTTGTAGCTGGATCTTCGGTGAGGATGGTCTATTTCCGGATAATGCGAACCGGTATCAGACTGCTCCTGAATTGGCGCCGATAGACGTGCCGCCACATTTGTCTACGGACGCC
>Ga0222715_10005200_pt1 | contig 11120 bp, 7 predicted proteins | sample C33_9DmetaG_FD_165056 | JGI IMG/M metagenome (GOLD analysis project Ga0222715, IMG submission 165056) | Estuarine water microbial communities from San Francisco Bay, California, United States - C33_9D | ecosystem: Environmental > Aquatic > Marine > Unclassified | place: USA: California... | reverse complement strand
CAACCGGCATTTTGTCATTTGAGGAACTTCAGTGGCAAGATCAGTGTAATGGCGGAGAGGCTTACAGCGGTGACTGAGCAAAGACTTGAAAGAATAGAAGACAAGCTAGACAAGCTTTCAGATACAGTGGCTAATTTTGCTCGCATTGAGGAAAGACTGCTATCTATATTTAAGCGGCTTGAGCGGCATGAAAAACAAATTGATGGTCATACAGAGGATATTAAAGACCTGACCAATAATGTACTAACTAACTCAAATTCTTTGCGATTTGGTGAAAGGATGTTTTGGATTTCAATAACAACCGGCGCTTCACTCATTGTTTACCTGATGAGGTAATGTATGTTGCAAGCATTGATAGGCCCAGTTGCCGGTTTAGCTAAAGCATGGCTAGGCAACAAACAGCAACAGTCTCAAGCCAAGCATGAGGCTAAGATGCAGGTTATACAGAATGGTGCAGATTGGGAAAGCAAAATGGCTGACGCATCTGCGTCTAGCTGGAAGGATGAGTTTTGGACAATTGTTCTTGCAGTGCCATTATTTGCTCTTGGTTGGAGCATCATTGCTGACGACCCTCTTATTGTTGATAGGGTTCATGACAGCTTTTCTGCTTTGGATACTCTTCCAGATTGGTATCAGTATTTATTGTTTCTTGCAGTATCTGCGTCATTTGGAATCCGTGGTGCTGACAAGCTCATGAAGCTAAAGGGTGGTAAGTAGTCATGGGATTGTTTGATGGCGGAAACAGCTCAGAGGAGGCAATAAAAGAACTTGAAGATGATCTGCATTACAAGCGAGCAGCTGACAAAATGCTTCGCGATCTTATTGATCTTGGCGTTGCTCCAGGTTTTTCAACTTTTAATACTCAAGGCTTAAGCAGAATACAGTTAATTGAGCGTTATGCAGCAATACTAAAGCTTCATGAAGCAGAGCAAAATGACAAGGATGCAGAACAAGATCAGAAAGATTCTGATGTAGATGATGACACTACTGACGATGATTCAGCAGAGCAGCTAGAAAAAGATCAAGCCGAAACAGAAAAAGACAAAGATTCTGAAATAGATAAAGACGCAGAAATAGCTACAAAAGACTCAGAACAACAAGAAAAAGATTTTGCTGAAGACGAAAAAGACAAAGATGCAGAGCGTGAGGCAAAAGATACAGAGTCAGAAAAAGACAAGGACGCAGAAGAACAAGAAAAAGATTCTGAGCAAAAAGTTAAAGATAATGATGTCGAGCAAGAAGCAAAGGATGCCGAGCAATTCAGCAAGGAAATTGAAAATACTGCAAAGGATAATGCGGAGCAAGATCAAAAGGACGACGCTGAGCAAGACAAAAAAGATTCTGAGCGGTCTGATAAAGAATCTGAGCGGTCTGATAAAGAATCTGAAAATGCAGACAAGGATGCTGCAGAGCAAGAAGATAAAGATCAGGCGGAGCGGGCGGATAAAGATTCAGAGCAATCTGACAAGGATGCTGCAGAGCAGTCTGACAAGGATTCTGCAGAACAGTTAGAAAAGGATCAGGCCGAACAACAGCAAAAAGATGACGCCGAACAACAACAAAAAGACGATGCTGAGCAAGCAGAAAAAGACACAGCCGAGCAAAACGGTAAAGATCAAGCTGAGCAGTCAGAAAAGGATGCGGCTGAAAAAGCTGATAAAGACGCCGAGCAAGCTGACAAGGACACTGAGCAATCAAACAAAGACGCTGCAGAAGAAAAACAAAAAGATGCAGAAGATGCCGAAAAAGACAAGGACGCTGAAACCGAAACAAAGGACGCAGAAGAAGACCAAAAGGATGCAGAGCAACAATTAAAAGACGAGCAGGCTGAGCAGCAAGCAAAGGATTCTGCTGAACAAAAAGACAAAGACGCTGAGCAGGCCGCAAAAGATGCGGATTCTGAACAGCAAAGTAAAGATCAAGCTGAGCAAGATCAAAAGGACGCGGAGCAAGAAGGCAAGGATTCTGAGCAGGCGGATAAGGATTCCCAGGCAGAAAAGAAAGAAAAAGATGTAGCAGAACAAAATCAAAAAGATGCAGAACAGTCTAGCAAGGATGCTGAACAGGACGAAAAAGATACTGTAGCAGAACAGAAAGAAAAAGACGCCGAAGAAGGCGAAAAGGACGGCAAAGAACAACAAGCCGAACAGCAGGAAAAAGATCAAGAGCAGTCTGACAAAGATCAGGCTGAGCAGGATGAAAAAGATTCTGAGCAACAGCGTAAAGATGATGATGCAGAACAACAGGAAAAAGACGCTGTAGCAGAGCAACAAGAAAAAGACCAAGAAAGCGCCGAAAAGGATTCTGAAAACGAAGATAAAAACCAAGAGTCATCTGAAAAAGATAAGGACGCTCAAGAAGAAACAGAAAAAGATAAAGATGCTGATGAGTCTGCTGAAAAAGATAAGGATGCTGAAGCAGATAAAGATGCTGCTGCTGAACAGCAAGAAAAAGATTCAGAACAAAACGGGAAAGATGCTGAGTCGGCAGAAAAAGAAGGGGAGCAAACCGAAAAAGACAATGCTGAGCAACAACAAAAAGATACTGATGCTGAAGATGCGCAAAAAGAAGGCGATGAACAAGCAGAAAAAGATAAAGATGACGACGCAGCCGAGCAGCTAGAAAAAGATACAGCCGAAAATGTTGCAAATAATGCAGGCATTGATAAAGACGCAGAAGACACCGCTTTTGCAGACACTACTAAGGATGGAGAAACAGAAGACGTAGATCCTGATACAAAAGATGGTGATGATGGTGATGGTGATGATGGTGACGGTGATGACGACGGTGATGGCGAGTCAGAGGACGTAGATCCTGACACAAAAGACGGAGAGTCTGAAGACGAAGATATTGCCGATAAAGACTCTGAGGGATTTTTTCAAGACATTATTGATATTATTTTTGATAACAAAGACGGTGGGCAAGACGGCGAAACTCAAGAAGAAAGAGAAAACAATCCAGTTAAAGACGGGGAAAGCCAAGAAGAAAGAGAAAACAATCCGACTAAAGATGGAGAAACTGGTGCTGACGTTATTGATGGAAAGGATGGAGAGCAAGAAACAGATAGCCCAGAAGTAAAAGATGGCGAAACTGAAGACACCAACCCTGATAATAAGGACGGTGAAACAGAAGCTGAAATATTAAACAATCCCGTTAAGGATGCCGAAACTTATCAAGATCTGATTGGGAATAAAGATCCTGGCGAAACCCAAGATCCAGCAACAAAGGATGGAGAAGGTAACGAAGACCTTAATGAAGACAAGGACGGGGAAACTCAAGAAGAAGCTGCTGCTAATCCTATAAAAGATGCTGAAACGGTTTACGAAATAATCAATGGCAAGGATTCTGAACCGGAGTCAAAAGAAAAAGAGCCAGAGTTAGGCGCTGGGGATGATAAAGAAGGCGGAGAAGATGCAGACGAAGAAATAGCAACAAAAGATCCAGAGCCTGCGCTTGATACTATTGGGACAAAAGATCCCGAAAATACAAACAAAGATCCTGGCGGGGAAGATGATTTAATGGAGGCATTAGCAGCTGGCTTTGGAGGCAAAGATGGCGGAGGAGACTCTGGGGGTTCGTTTTCTGCGCCAAAAGCTACTAACTTTGACTATCGATTAAATTTTGAAGTTCCAGAAATGCAAGATCTTAATGTGTTCAATGAAGATTACGTTGCTAAGCTGGAAAATATGAGTTCAGGAGAAATTCTTGACGACGTTATTAGGCGAAATTCTGGCGGAATGTTTACATGACATATTTAAATTTAGTTAATAATGTATTAAGGCGGTTGCGAGAAGACACCGTTTCTACAGTTACAAACGATACTTACAGCACAATGGTGGGTGACTTTGTAAATGACGCTAAAGAGATTGTTGAGTCGGCATGGGACTGGTCTGCGCTAAGAACCACGTCAGGCTCGCCGTTAACGATCACAACGTCATCTGGCGACTTTACTTATTCATTGACGGGAAGCGGCGACAAAGGAAAGGTGTTAAATATAATCAACGACACTTCTAATTTGAGAATGGAATATCAAACTCAAAACTGGTTTGATGATAAGTTTTTGGTGCAAACCCCAGCATCAGGCGCGCCCGAGTACTACACATACAATGGAGTTGACACAAACGGTGACACGCAAATTGATATTTATCCCAAGCCAGATGGCGTGTACTCGTTAAAATCTAGGATTGTTATACGCAAGACAGCGTTGAGTAGCGACACTGACACTCTTGCAATTCCTAGCCAGCCTGTCATTCATTTAGCGGTTGCATTGTTAGCTAGAGAGCGGGGTGAAACAGGAGGAACATCAACAGCCGAATACTTTTCTATTGCAGATAAATACCTGTCTGATGCTGTTGCGCTAGATGCGCAAAAACACCCTGAAGAAACAATTTTTTATACACCATAGGATTAGTTATGGCCCAGCCATTACAAAGCATTGACTTAATTGCCCCAGGCTTTAAGGGAGTTAATACAGAAGACTCTCCATTAGCACAGGATCCGTCATTTGCAGATGTTGCAGACAATGCTGTAATTGATAAACGTGGGCGAATTGCGTCACGGAAGGGCATAAATGTTATTACAACAGATAAAACAGTTTTAGGGTCTGACCACATACAAAAAATACATCATTTTTATGACGAATCTAGCAATGAGGTAATTTTTAGTACTGGCAATAATAAGATAATGACCGGCACAACAACTCTGGTTGACGCGACTCCAGGCTCATACACGATTAATGCTAATAACTGGAAGATTGTTAACTTTAACAACAAGGCATATTTTTTTCAGAGAGGCTTTGACCCTCTCGTTTATGACAATGCAACGGGCTTAAGAGCGTTTGGTACGGTTACCAGCACAACAACATCGGCCACATTGAAGTGCAATGAGGCAATAGCTTCGTTTGGGCGCTTATGGATAACTGACAATGCCTCTGAGTCTCAGACTGTTTATTGGTCTGACCTTTTAGATGGCGTTAATTTTACTGGCGGTTCTAGCGGCTCAATCAATGTATCTAAGGCATGGCCTGATGGGCATGATGTTGTTGTTGGTTTAGCAACTCACAATAATTTGCTTGTTATTTTTGGGGAGCATAGCACCTTGGTTTACCAAAATGCTGACACTCCTGCGGTAATGAATTTAGCAGACACTGTTTCTGGCGTAGGCTGTATTGATCGCAACTCTATACAAAGCATTGGAACTGATGTGTTGTTTTTGTCTAACTCTGGGCTCCGCAGTTTAGGCAGAACAATACAGGAAAAGTCTTTGCCGCTATCTGATCTTAGCGTTAATGTTAAAACAGAACTCATAGAGGTAATTAGCGCGGAAACAGAACCCCTTGCATCTGTTTACAGCCCTGAAAATTCTTTTTATCTAATTTGTTTTCCAAGCCAGCAAACTGTTTATTGTTTTGATCTTAAGGTAAGGCTTGAAAACAACTCATATCGTGTTACTCGGTGGACGTCAGCAGGGCATAAGTCTTTTGAGCGCGATAAAGATGGGATTTTATACATAGGAACGGCAGACGGCATTGGAAAATATGATGGCTATCAAGACAATTCTTCAAGCTATCAGTTTCGATACTTTAGCCCAGGGCTAACATTTGGAGATCCAAGCCGTATAAAGTTATTAAAAAAAATACGGCCTACTTTGGTTGGTCTTAACGATGGGACTGTATTTGTTAAGTGGGCATATGACTTTGAAACAGCATTTGCTAATTACGAAATAAATGTTGGCGATCAAGATCCTGCATTTTTTGGCGTTAGCGAATATGGCGTTGGTAAGTATACTGGCGGCCTACTAATTACTAGAAGGTCGGTGCAGGGGACGGGTAATGGCGGAGTCGTTACAATTGGCCTTGAGTCTTCAATAAATGGAGCGGCTTTGTCTATTCAGGAAATAAACGTATTAGCGTTGATGGGTAAAACAGTATGAGTAATTACAGCAAAACTACTAGCTTTGGCGCTAAGGACACTTTGCCCTCTGGCGATACAAATAAAATTATTAGAGGCAGTGAGTTTGATACAGAGTTTGATGCTATTGCCGTAGCGTCAGCAACTAAGTCAGACTCTGCCTCTCCTACCTTTACAGGAACGGTGACAGTTCCAAACTTAACAATTACTGGAAATGTAGTTGTTAGCTTAGGAAGCGCTGATACAGTCACCATAGACGGAGGGACGTACTAATGTCGCTTTTTGGTGATATAACTGGGTTAGCCGCAATTAACACGGCTTACAACAAGCTTGGCGATGTTGGTGCTGCTGCTCAAACAGATGCGAACACTCTTGCAAGCATGGCTTTAGCTCAGTCTACATTCCAGCCATTTACTGTATCAACAGGAACCGGTAGATCTTCTATTGGCGCTGGGGGAAGCTTAACGGCTGGAGCAACTGGAACTGCTGAACAGGTTCAAGATGCATTGCTTGGAGAGGCGCTTTTTAACATTGGCCCTGCTTTTGGATCTGTTAATGCTGGGTCTATGGGGTTAGATTTTTTAGGGAGATCAGCGCCAGAGCTATCAAGAAATCTTCCTACACTGTTGCCTACAGAAAAAGCCGCAAGACAAGGATTGCTGGGTTCTTATGCTTTAATGGATGAGGCAATGGCAGATCCAACCGCAAGAGAACAGGACATTTATGGAAGGATAAGAGCAGCCCAGACACCAGAAGAGGAACGGCAAAGGCTTCAATTAGAAGAGCGCCTAGCATCTCAAGGCAGGCTTGGAGTTTCTACAAACCTTTATGGTGGAACGCCAGAGCAATTGTCTTTAGATAAAGCAAGGGCAGAAGCGCAAAACATGGCAATGCTTCAAGCTATGCAACAGTCCCAGGCAGAAAGAGAGCTAGCTGGTCAGCTAGGAACGCAGTTTGCATCAACCGGAGCGGGGCTTGGACAGGCCGCACAGGACTTAATTACTGGAAGGCAAACTAGGGGGCTTCAGTTTGCTGATGCTGGCTTAGGAATGCTTAGCGGAGAGCAGGCTCTTAATGCTGCCCAACTCCAACAGGCACTTGCCGCCACTAAAGGTGCGTTTGTGCCTGAGGCTATGTCACTTAATGCGCTTCAGCAAGGCATTGCTACAAGCAAACTGGCTCAACAAGCTCAGCAGTTTGGTACTGGAATGTTTGGTGAAGCGACTATGACGGGCGTTGATGCAGCGCTTGCATCGGGTCTTGGTCAGGCTAACTTGATTGGCAATGTCGGTGCTGGCGTATTAGCGGCTGGGGCAAGTAGCGGTAGTGGCGGGCTGTTTGACTTTGTTAATAACATCATAAAACAAATATCAGATGTTCGCCTTAAAGACAATGTTGAGTTTGTTGGCACAAACCAACAAGGATTTAATATTTACAAGTGGGATTGGAATGACAAAGCTAATAAGCTTGGCGAGTTTGGTTCTGAAGTTGGCGTGTTGGCCCAAGATCTTATAGAAACTCATCCTGAGCGAGTAAGCCTGCATAACAGCGGTTACTATCAAGTTGATTACACGGGCATTTGGAGATAAATAATGGCTTATAGTCCGAATTTAAGATTAAGCTCTACTGTATTAGGTAGCCTTGCTGAGCCTAACTTTGCTCGCGCGGCTGGCATGAGCATTGGCGCAGGAATGCTTGGCGCTCAAAGACGAGCAGATGAAGCCGAAGCAAGATCTACGCAAGAAGCCACCATAGAGTTGTTACGCAAGGCTCAAGTTGCTCAAGAAACAGGCGACATGAGAATGCTTACGGGTCTTGGTGATGAGCTTAATGCTTTACTGCCAGAAACTAAAAATGAACAAGCTCGCCAAGCAATTACATCGGGGCTTGAAAACATCCAAAACAGGCGCGCGGCTACTCAAAAAACAGCGCAGACTAATACCGCTATGTCTATCCTGAAAACTGAGCAAGCTATTGAAGAAATGAATAACTCAACTGCCCCTATGACTAATGAAGAATATATGCAAAGGGCAAAGGTTCAGGGCGCACTTGAAGATCGGCTTGCTCTTATGAAACAAAATACCGGCGCTGCAACTGAAGCAGCAACAATACAATATAACTCAGATATACAAGCTTTTGAGAGAGATGCCGCGCTTAGAACAAAAAAAGTGGAAGCGGCAGAAGCTGCATTAGCAAGCCTTGACCCAAGCAGCGATCAATATAGCCAGTTGGTGTCATCGTTAAATTCCCAAGGTCTTGGTCAGGCTGTTAAAAATAATGAGAAAAAAATGCAGGCAGCAACAAAGGCTGATCTTGAAATTAAACAAATTTTAAGTGAGGTAGGGCCATTGAACAGCGAAGAAATAGCTGACGCAAAAGAGCTTAACCTACCAATTAAAGATTTTACCAGTCCTTTAGCGAGAAAGATGTACAGCGCCGCTAAAGTAGAACAGGCCAAACTGGAATTAGCGCAAGCATTGCGCCCAGTTTCTGTTCCAGAAAAGCCAAGAGCAGAAGCAATAGCCAAGGCCCAATTAAATCTTATTGCTAAAGAGGGTAATTATGTTGACTTTTTTTGGAATAGAGATATTTCAACTAGAATTGAAGACTTGCTTGAAGATCCAGATCAAGTAGCAAATTTAATGGGTCGCATTACTGGGTTAGCTGAAGAAGATATACCCAACGAAGTTAATGCTTGGCTATATGAAAATTTCCCAGACGAAATGGATCGATCCAAAACGGAGGCTAATAAAAACCAAGCTGATGCTAGGGATATTGCAGACTTAACTAACAGCATTCTTGGTGGTCGAGACTTAAGCGGTTTGTCAGAAGAAGAAATAGAGGAGGCTAGAGCAGTTGCGCAAAAAGAAGCTGAGCTTGCGCTTGCTGGCGCTATAGCTGCCTTTGATCGGCAAGAGACTTCAGCAAAACCAAAGACAAAAAAACAAACAGGCCCAACCTCAACCGCTGTTACACCACAAAAACCATCGCAAGCTATGACCAACCCTAGATTGCCTAGCTCTCCGGTAACGCCAGAACAGCAAGGGCGGAGAGAGTCTTTTTCAAGTGCCGTAAAACGCTACGATACAGCAGCAGCCAAACGAAGAGATGAAGAGCGAGAAGGTTTATTTTCTGGTAGACGACCATAAGGAATAAGCAATGGCATTGCCAGCTGAAAGCCAAGCCCTTTTAGATTCTATTGTTAAGCGTCGTTTTGGCGTTAAAGACAATGCTGTTTCTGCTGCACCACAAGAGCCGCTTGATGATGCGCCTTTGTCCGTGCGAAATAACAATCCTGGAAACCTTAGAATGGTTGGGCAGTCAGGCGCACAAGAAGGTGAAGGGGGATTTGCGTCTTTTGATACACCCCAGGCTGGACTTAAAGCATTAGAAAAACAAGTTGTTCTTGATACGCAAACTAGAGGCTTAACTCTTTCTCAGTTTCTTAATAAATATGCTCCGCCAAGTGAAAATGAAACATCACGTTATGTTGATTTTGTTAGCAAAGAGCTAGGCATAAGCCCCGACGATTTAATTTCTGAAAATCAAGTTTCTGGGGTTGTAAAGTCTATTGTGCAGATGGAGGGAGGCAAGGACGCAGTTGATTATTTTTACTCTTCAAAAAAATCTGCGCAAGCCGCGCCTACTACGCCGCAGTTTTCTGATGAAACAATGGATCTTGCAGCTAAAATTGCCCAGCGTAGGGCAAAGGAAAGCCAAGACAATGTTCGTGGATTGCTTACTGAGTTTGGCGAAGGCATAACATTTGGGTTTCTTGGGGAGCTTGTTGCTAAAGCTAGGTCAGCAAAGGAAGGCATTGAATACAGTCAAGCTAAGGCAGAATACGAAGTAGCCAGGGAAATGTGGAAACGCAAAAACCCAGAAATGGCTGGGCTTGCTTTGCCGCTTGAAATTCTTGGCGCTGTTCCTTCGGGCGGGCTGCTTGTAAAAGGCTTAACAAAGGCGGGAGCTAGTGTTGCTAAGGCTGGCTTTGCAGAAGGCGCTTTGTATGGTGCGGGCACTGGAGAGACCTTTGAAGAGCGTGCTGGGCTTGCAGCATTTGGTGGTCTTGCAGGCTTAGCCCTCGGCAAGGTTGTTGATGCAGCTATAACCCCAAAGGCAAGCGGGGGGCTAAAGACTCAAGCTGATGACATTGCGGAAGAGGCTTATGATATTGACACGCAAGCCGCGCAAAGAGCTATAGACAAGGCGGAAGACGCTGCTATATATACAGAGGTTGATAACCCTGCTTATGCAATCAAGCCGTTGTCTGAAGCGCAGACTGCCGGTGAGTTATGGACGGGGCTAAAGGGTTCATTGCGTAACTTTTATAATGACAAACTTACCGGAACATCGGATCGTCTTGGTCGTGAAGTTGGCCCAGAAGTTATGGGTCGTTATCAAGCATCGGATGAAACTGCGTTGCGCATCGTCAACAAAGAGCTAGACAGCCTATCGGAAGAGCTTGTTCCTGTAATTAAAATAATTAATGAAAGCACCAGAGCAAAGGGAGTCTTGCTTGATTATGGAAAAGGTGACTTAGGAAAAAACTTTAATGAATCAATAAAGCGAATTGAGCAAGAGTTATCTGGAGAGCTTAACTCAGATCACATGAAAGTTCTTAAGCGATATCTTGGCTATAGCAAAAAGAAAAACGACGAGTTAAACGGAAAAGTATTTGGCGCTAACTTTGGGGATCTTACGTATCTCCATACTAGAAACAGAGGGTATCGTGACAAGCTTAAACAGGAGGGCATGACAGACGCAGAAATTGAAAAGATGTTTGAAGACCCTGCGTTTGAACAAAGAACTCGCGGCTCATATCTTAATGAGTCAGACCCAAGCAGGCCCGATCCTTTAGCTTATGAAAATCCAATTGTTTCTGACATGCGGCGTATATTTAAAATGCAGCGAATGGCAGAGTTACAACGCAAGTTTGGCGTTCGCATTAATGACTACAAGGCTGGGCCGCGCAAGCAAAAAGCATTAGACAGATCGTCAATGGTTATTGAATCTACGGGCGAAATGGCAACTGATCCTATGTTGCTTACTACAAATCTTCGCAAGGCAGTTACTGATCCGTTGACGCCTGATGAGTTTATGGACGCATTAAAGTTTACGCTAATAAAGAAGGGCATTAGCGAGCAGGGTGCAACCTTTGCTGTTAAAGAGATAACCGAGTCAATAATGGGCCAAGCCAAAGCGCCTCAC
>Ga0222715_10005199_pt1 | contig 11120 bp, 14 predicted proteins | sample C33_9DmetaG_FD_165056 | JGI IMG/M metagenome (GOLD analysis project Ga0222715, IMG submission 165056) | Estuarine water microbial communities from San Francisco Bay, California, United States - C33_9D | ecosystem: Environmental > Aquatic > Marine > Unclassified | place: USA: California... | reverse complement strand
TGGGTTTATTTTCTAAGTCCATTTTGGGTGGGTACTCCGAAGCTTTTTTTGGAGTCTTACATATCGTATCACCACAATGATCCCTATTCTGATAGATAGAATTGATGGATGACTTCAAATTCCAACGTCCCAATAGAGGTTAAGACTTTCTTGAACATTATCTTAAAGTATTCTTCACGGGTCTATCGGGTTTGAAAAAGTTATTATACGGACACTCTAAGCACCTTGTATGACGGGTTGCACATGAAAGTGCATCTGGGTTCTTCATACATGGTTTTTTCTCAACCTTTTTCCGTTGTCGATAGGTACGACGTCGTGCAAGAATGTACATATACTTTGGGACAACTATCATGATACTACTATCGAAATGGTAGTATTCTTTATCACATTTTAAGATATTTGGGCATCTTAAAATTTGAGTTTTGTTTTTTTAATTATTTACTAACAGGCAGAGACCAACAAATTAGTTGGAGAAAGCGAGGCCACCCATACCCGACTGGATACGAAGGACGTTGTAGTTGCAAGCGAACATGTGCATGTTGGTGGCATCACCGGCGGGGTGCTGCACAACCTGGACCTGCGCATTGTCGATGCGGGAGAAGTTGCAAGTGCCGGTAGGCTGGTGCTCCTCGGGCTTAAGGGCGAACGAGTACGAGTAAATACCGGGCATAGGGGAGCCAGTGTGATGGTTGTAGCTCTGGACCTGGTTGAAGTACTTACCCTTCTGCTCCTTGAAACGGTCCTGACCGTTGAGGATGAGCTTGAAGGTGTTGAGGGGACCGACAGCATCCTCAGTGAGCTCCGCAGAACCACCGGCGAGACCAGTGGCAACGAGGGGGGAACCCATGAGAGCGGGGGAGACGAAGCAGTTAGCCTCGGAGGCGAGGGTGGAGGACTCGAGAACGACACCGGCATCGGTGGAGACGTTGGAGAAGTTCCACAGGGTGTTCTTGTTGGTAGCGGCGTTGGAGAAGCACCACACAAGCTCCTTAACGGGGTGGTTGTAGGAGAGGCGGACCTGCTTGGTTCCGGAGGAAGTCACAGTGTCAGTGCCAGTGTGCTGCACCTGCTCAATGAGGTACTCGTGCCCTTTCTGCGCAAAACGACGACGCTCCTCGGTGTCAAGGTAGACGTAGTTGGCCCACACCTTGAAGGTGTCAGTGTTAAGGAAGGTGTTGAAGTTGGACGCAAGGTCAAAATCAATGCGTACCTCGTGGTACTGCAGAGCAATTAGTGGCAAATAAAGTCCAGGATTGCGGTTAAAGAAGAAAATAAGGGGTAAATAGACAGTCTTGCCGGTAGCACCAGTGGTCATCTTACCCCAAGTGGCCTTCTTGGACTCGTCAAGGTAAAGCTCGGAATACATGCGCCACCACTTCTGGTAGTGTTTGTCCACCCTTTGACCACCGATTGATAATTCTACGGAGGAAATTGCGCGCTCGGCGACCCAGCAGCAGTCATCGACCTCGGAAGAAGTCGCAGTGTTGGAAGAGGCAGACTTCAGCTCGATGTACATGTCACCGACAAGATCACCGTTACGGGCAACGGTGACAGAGACGCGGCCGGAGTTGGCGGCAGTGCCGTTAACGGTCTGCTCGATGTTCTCCATCGCGAAGTTAGTGTGGCGCTTGTATTTCGCCTGGAAGAAAGTTACCTCAGGGTTACCAGTAAGGTAGACATCCTGGGCACCGTACGCTACGAGTTGCATAAGACCACCGGCCATTTTGAGAGTTGTTGTACTGTACACAGAGAAAATAATTTTGGGTAAAGTGCGAAATTTCGCATATGATATTTCCTCAACCTATCATAAATGTCCACACAGCCTGAGGAAATTGAGAGTGAAACTGAGGAGGGTGAGATTGTGAGTGAGGAGGAGATTGAGGAAACTGAGGATGATATGCCCGAGGAGGACGATGAAGATCTTATGTTCGAAGATGAGGGTATTGATCTTCCCAGTCTCATGACTTCCCTCCTAGCCACCGATGATGGTGACACTGTGTGTAGTGCCCTAGTCGGCATTTCCCAGCAACTTCAAATGCAAAACAAAATCCTGATAAAGATTTTGAGTGAATTGAAAAATTAATTAGAGAGAAAAATTGTAGAATATATAATTATGGACACTCACTTCATCGACAAGGAACCTAATAAGTATGAAGCACTCGCCGAACTACAAAAGCAGAGTATCCAGTCGATGAATGAAGATCCAATCGAAAAGCTTGTAAGTGATTTCGAAAAATTTTGGGATCTCAGGACAGAAGATTATAGGAACGCTCGTGAGTTGGGATATAGACAGTATGTCCACAATGATCACTGGGAAAACGGTAATCCGATGCCTTCCAAAATTGATATACTGGCCATCAAAGGTATCCGTGAAAAGCAACGTCGCTTCTTGATTGAACTCAAGAATCGTGTGAAAGATCTTAAAATTCACAAGAAGGAAACTGATGATGGAATTACCCTCATAGATAGAATTCACAACATTTTAAAGCAGGTTAGGGATGGATACGAGAATATTCGACGACATTACACATCCTATGAACGTGTAGTGAATCCTACCGCTCTTCCTCAAGTTAGTTCAACTTCTGATCCCTCTACTATGTGCGAAGACGATGTCGAGAGTTTAATACCGTTCCAAAAGTGTCTCATATTTGTGCTTGATGAACTCTACAAAGCTGGGTATCGCCGATACAAGGGTTACTGCTGCGAAGAGATTCAAACAGTAGAGCGCTATAGGACACGGGCCTGGTCTCCAAAGATGAGTATCGATGAATTTGTGTATTCCCTGGCCCAAAAGGACGATGATTTCAACAATTGGAAGAACTTCACGAGTAGAGGGAGTATCTTCAGGGAAGTCATTGATAACATCACAAAGTGTATAGATCCACAGTTTCCTGTGATTATTAAGCGTAGACATGTGTGGTCATTCAAGAATGGAGTTTTTGTAGGTAAGGAATGGGACCTTGATACAGGTTCCTACAAGTGCAGCTTTTATCCCTATGAGAGCAAGGAATTTGCATGCCTCGATCCAACTATCATCGCCTGTAAGTATTTCGATAAGCAATTTGACGACTTTTCTCATATCGATGACTGGAAAGATATCCCAACACCTTGGTTCGATTCTATCCTTGAGTATCAAAACTTTGAGAAGGAGGTGTGCAACTGGTGCTACGTTATGGGTGGTCGCCTCTGCTTTGACATTGGTGATTTGGACACGTGGCAAGTTATCCCATTCTTCAAGGGTATCGCCCGTTCCGGTAAGTCTACACTAATTACAAAGGTATTCAAGAAGTTCTATGAAAATGAGGACGTCAAGACCCTCTCAAACAATATCGAAAAGAAGTTTGGTCTCTCCTCCATTTACGATTCGTTCATGTTCATCGCTCCAGAGGTGAAAGGTGATCTTGCCCTCGAGCAGGCAGAATTTCAGTCTATTGTTTCTGGTGAGGATGTATCGATTGCAGTGAAGAACAAGCAGGCTCTCTCGATTGAGTGGAAGACTCCAGGCGTCCTAGGTGGTAACGAGGTTCCAAACTGGAAGGATAACTCGGGTTCCGTTCTACGTCGTATTCTTCCTTGGAACTTTAGCCGACAGGTTCTGAACGCTGATCCCCAACTCGACGAGAAGTTGGAGAGGGAATTACCTATTATCCTTCTCAAATGTGTCAAAGCCTACATCGATTATTCTGGTAAATACCGAGACCGAGACATTTGGAATGCAGTTCCTGAATATTTCAAAACTATCCAGAAGCAAGTGGCGATGGTAGCGAGCTCACTCATCCACTTCCTCGAGTCTACAAATCTGGAGTTTGGTAAGGATCAGTATGTGCCTCAAAGTCTATTTGTTTCTGCGTTCAATACGCATTGTAGAAACAATAACCTGGGGCAACACAAGTTCCATCAGGACTTCTACGCAGGTCCCTTCAGTTCCTATAAAATTGAGGTTAGGAACGAGTCAGTATCCTATCGTGGAAGGCAGTATCCACTTCAGCCGGTCATCTTTGGTCTGGATCTCATTGAAGAGCAGCTTATGACCGGGTAACAATCACTAAAAAAATCCTTACTAATAGTAATATGAGCCAGTCGGTCAAAGAATTTGTCAGGCAGTCTGGCGTCGATGTGCAAAACTCAGACTCTAACTCAAATAATAACTTCGCTCAAGAACTTGAAGCTGATATGTTTAGAAGACAGAGAGAGGATCGCATGAGGGTTGCGGGTTTTCGTGAACCTCTTCGACCCGAATTAATCCAGAGACCCCGGCGACCTCTCCCTCGGCGCCCTCCACTCGAAAACGAATTTTCAGACGTTAATATTAATAAATTGGTAAACAATGCATTGAAAGAACCCATAGACACACGCGAATTCAATAACGATCTTAGCCCAATTAATGAAGCTGCGTTTGAGAGGGGACTCGCTGAGATGACACCCGAATTCGATGTTCTTGAAATATCCCCATTTAAACCCGGTATGTTCAATGCCATTGTTGACAGTGGATATGGACAAAAAGATCTTGTCGTCGACTTAAAACAAATCATCACTAAAAGACCTCTCGCTAAAATGCGAATTGCTGATGGTCTTTATATAGAAACCAGTGAAATGGTAGGTAGATACGGTAGACAGGCGATCGCTCTAAGGCATACACGCAATCTTGGTCTCAAGGGTAGTATGAGTATACCCCTAGTCACCGTGGAATTCAAAATGAAGATTTACAATGAGAACGGTGAGAGCACTGGAATTAACGTAAATATATATAAAAATGGTAAAATTCGATTTTCTGGTGGATTTTTGATAAGTCACATGTCAACACAACCAGAACTCGTTCGTCGCTACGTTGTTAATAATTACACATCAAAAGAACCATTCTTCTATGGTCCCATTCAGTTTAATAACTTGAGTGGTCAGTTCAGTGTAAATGGTGCACTTAAAATGGGTAATATCGCATCAAAGTTAAAGAAGTATGGTAGTGTTGTATATGAACCCGAGCTTACACCCATGATGTATGTTACTATGAATGGATATACACTTAACATTAGCAAAGCTGGCACCGTGCAGATTATGGGGGCTAAAAATCCAGCTATTCTCGAAAATGCTTATAAATCAATTTCTCAAATGTTTCGACAATTCTTTATCAACGGTGATATTGTTAAGTCCAAGCCCAAGGCGAAGCCCAAGGCGAAGCCCAAAGCAAAGCCCAAAGCAAAGCCCAAAGCAAAGCCCAAGGCTCTCACCAACAACCAAATCAATGCACTTAAAATTGATGGTAAAAGGTGTGAACGTATGAGTAGGAGTGAACTCATCGATTTGGCACGAAAAATGGGTGTTGTCAACTTTAGGATGAAGACGAGTGATGGCACTAAAAATGCAACCAAGTCTGTAATTTGTGAAAGGATTAGAAAAGCCACTGGACAGAAGATTGCAACTTTTAGAAACACAAACAAAAATAAGAATGTGAAACTTAGTGGATCTGGTGAAAAGACATTCAAAGTTGGTAGTAGAGTGTGCACCACAATGAACAAAAATGAACTTTTACGTGTCGCAAAGATTCTTAAGATCAAACTCCCTGAGAAGGTCACAATTAAAGAGATTTGTAAAGAAATTGAAAAGGTTCGTAACAACCTCACAAAGCCAAAACCTCCCCCTCCACCCAAACCCACAAAGAGGGAAATTCAAAAGGTCAAAAAGGAGAAGGTTCAAAATCAGAAAATACAGCAGAGGGTTAAGAGGGTTGGTTTAGATGACAATTCTATTCGTAAAGACCTCGAAAAACAATACGGTAAACCGTGGATGAACCGATACAAACCTAACCTCAACCAAGATGTTAGGAACATTAAGAATGCCGTATCGAAGGTGGGTTCCAATAATAGAAACAAGGCGCTCGGTGTTCCCAAAAAGATGGTCGTCGATAAGATTAAAAAAGATATGGTGCGCAACTGGAAAATGCAAAGGAAACGTAACCTTGAGAGGAATTTTGTCATGAAGAATGTGAACGTTACGGGGGTGCCCAATAATATGAAAAATAGATGGAGACGCACAGCTGCGGATGAAGCCCTTCGTAGGAATAAAATTATGACTGCTAAACAGTTTGCAGTCTTAAAGAAAAAATGGTTAAAGGCTGTTTCCAATATCAATAAAAATGGGAACGCGCGACGAACTGTTGGGGCGGCTCGAGCTAGGGTTGAAACGTTATAAACATGGGGTTCGAGTTGACGATGATACACGAACTTGGGGAACACCTACAAACTCGTGGATAGATATGGCGAGGGAAGAACTCCTCGATGCCATCATATACACAGTCGCAGATTACATTCGAAGTGAGGGTCTCAGTTTTCGTCAAAATGATGAGTCTGATGATAACAAACTCATCATGTCGATAGTAGATAACTGGGAATGTGTCAAAAGTCCACAACACAAGATGGTCCTTTGGAACCTGTTTAAGATTCTAAATAGCAACATCTATAGTTCTACACGTATTAAATGCGGTGAGACACATTATAGTGACTGAGAATTGGTAAATAGATTGTTCCCACATTCTAAGAACACTAAATGGCACTATCATGAGCCCCGCACACGTACCATGAAACACTACAACTCCTATTGATGCTGGATATTCAGTATGTATAGCACCCGTTGTAGATACTATCAACACAAAATTGATAATATCTATTATTCTTCTAAAAAGAGCCAAATTTATACCAGATGAAAGCACAAATATATACGCCAAAGCGCGTGCGACGGGATGATATTCTAGTATCATTTCGGGGGGTGCAGGTGCAGGTGCAGGTGCAGGTGCAGGAGGAACTTCCTCATTAAAAGCTATCGCCACCGAACCATCGGGTTTTTCTATAACTACATGTCGCATAACTTAATTTTCAATGCACTCTATTGTTTAAGTTCCCTGTGGAGAGTAAAAATTGTAAATCCTAAAATGATGTAGAGAAGATACAAAAGATTTCTTGGAACAAATGTAAACTCTTCGAGAACCTTCAAATCTTCCGGTTCCAGTTTATTCTTATAAAGATTCAATTGTTGAATTAAGAGGTGTAATAATCGTATGGACATTAAAAGCACAGCCGAACTGATAATGATGAAAGCTATGTTATAGAGAGCATTACCCTTACCACGATAAAATCGAGAATATGCAAGAAGTGCGAGTGAGATGGAAATATACGCACCCACATTCTGAAGAGAACGCTGAGAAAGTGATATGAGTTTTCCAAGTTCTGGTTTCATTTAATATTTACGGACATTTAATTTTCCGGTTGATGGTCTTTCCGGGTTCGGCTGTCTGTTTGAGATGGAACGTATGATACGAAAAATCATATTTTGGAAATGCGTCTTTTATTTTATTTGAAATTATACTAGCCTGAACTATGAGTGGTATACCCGAGCACACCGATTTTTGTTCGAATTGGAGAAACTCATCTTCCATTTGGACGAACCTCTTAAGGGCATTACTTCCCAGTTTGTCGGCGTGCATCTTAAGGTACATGTCCTTGGACGCACCATCACTGATGTAGAAAAATTTTGAGCCCTCAACTTCGTCAGACTTTTTCTGTTTATCAAACATGAGGAAGAAAACGATGAGAGCTACTATGAGGTATATCATTTATATATTACGGTGAAATTAGTTTTGAGAGGTCAGCAACTTTGTGGATAATGTTGAAAAACTTGTAGACATCGTCGACTGTGTCTGGCTTCATGATCTCAAGTTCAATTTGGTAACTTGCCTCCTCTTCGGAGTCCATATCAGCATTGTCACCTGAAGAGATGGTCATGTCGATACTGAGGTTCTTACGCACGAATGAGTGCCTCGTCTTGGTCCTCTTTCTGTCCATCTCATACTCCCCAGTAGTGGGAATCTCACGAGCAACACAGAAGCGAACATCGAGGGGATCACATCTAAAGTCTTCCTTTGCGACACTGATCTTCTGAATCATAGACTGTTCGCCAGTATCATCATCGGTGGTGATGCGAATGTTATTATTGTCGTTGTAGTAGACATCGACGGTCGAAGACTTGGTGGACTCCCAACCCTCATACTTCTTGAGACCTGTGAGCACTCGTTTCCATACATCCTTGCCTACATTGGTGTCAAAGAGGGAGCCGTTATGCTTTCCGAGGCGAATCTCAACTTCTATGTCACCCTCATTTTTGTGGGCTTCAAAAATGGGGAGAACACGATCGACGATAGCTTGGACGTTCATTTTTTCTTAACATTTACATTTTGCGTCATTCTCTTAAGTGTTTTTTGTTCATATTTTTTATGAAGGGACTAGGAAATCACGGAAATACTTGCTATTTCAACACAGCCCTTCAATGCCTGCTGAACATTCCAGCACTGTCGAATTATTTCATTAGACACCCATACACGGGTGATTGTGATTTCACTAAAGCTTATGGCGATCTCGTCAGAACATATTGGACCAGGGGAAAGGGTGACATTGCCGTCACTAAAGTGCTCAAACTTTTTCGTGAAACTTTTCCAAGATTCAAATCTGAAGAGCAGAACGACGTTCAAGAGGCGATTCTATGCATCATAGATATTCTCGAAAGGTCGAGACCGGAGATTAAACACTGGTTTTACGGTAAGAAGACACAAGAGACTGTGTGGCCGGGTGGGAAGTCATCGAGTCAAGAGGACTTTAGCGTTCACTTGATAACCTCCGAGGGTAAGGATATGGGTAAGATGTTGGAGAAGAGCACGGATTGGAACACACTCACAGACTTTGAAGATACTGATGGTAAGACCCACCACGTAGCAACTACACGTATGGTATTTTCGAAACTTCCCCAAGTTCTCATGATTTCATTTGATAGGAAGAGTCACATTGAGATTATAGAAAATATACTCATAGACAAATATGAATACAATCTCATTGCGACCGCTGTGCACGTTGGAATACAAGATGATGGACACTATGTAAGTTTTGTCAAGCGTAAGAATAAGTGGTTTTTATTAAATGATGAAAGTGTTGAGGAACACGAACTACCCGACGAAGCCGGTTTCTATTTTATGGTGTATAATTTAACAGTACATTGAATACCCGAGAGACTTTAGTCCGTATCCAGTATCAGTGGCTGCGGTCCTCGCAGTGGGAGTAGCAGTCTTTGTGTTCCACTTTGCAACAACTTCAGCATCTGTGGTCGCCACACATGCGTCGGTAGCACCCATACCCCCACCACCATAACCCGCGTACCCAGCATCCTTAATTGAATAGTTACAGTTGCCACCATCCTTGGTCACGTCGATTTCAACCATTTTGCAATGTTGGTTAGTTTTGCGCATCGCGATGTACTTCTTATTAGTCGCAGTGGAACTCAATTCGTGGAAGGTGTGTGATATACCCCCATTTGGGGTGGGGTCGTCACTAGAAACGGGTACACTACTATTGATATAGGCACCCCACCAAGTAGCGGCTGTTGGTTTAAAGTCATCAATACTCTCACATGGTACCGTTCCTGTTTGAGCATCGAAAGATTGGTCGGGTTGACAAGCTGGACCCGAGTCACCCGCTCCCGCACCCGCACCTGCTCCAGCTCCAGCTCCTGATGAATCATCCTCACCACCCATCATTAGGGCAGCTGCACTTGAGGATGAACAACATACCATCAAAAGACCAACACCGGCTAACATTGGCATGGCCGCCATCTTTGTTTTTATTACTATAGTTTGAGATATTTGTTACTGATATGATTGGTGTTTCAACTTATCAATAATGGAAATTAGATACCACGCACAATCTGAAGGGCGAGAGAAAGGATGAACGCATCGGTCAAGTTGCTAATGGGCTTGAGGATGGAGATGTGCTTCACAAGGGAGCGGTTCCACACGAGGCGGAGAAGGAATGTGCTGATGAGCACAACAAGTAAAAAGGTGAGAACCTCGGTGATAATTTCGGACCTGGACTTGGCTTTGGCAACCTCTTGAATCATTTATTACATGTGGATATTTTTTTCTAGGTAAACTACAAATGAGGGCTCTCCCCCTGAGTGGCTCGGAAAGTAGGTATACAAACAGGCGGTGGTCGACACCAAAGGGTATTGGAAACAATAATTGTTATGCCTATGCCGTTGGGGACTACGAAGCATATAGGTGGCAAAAGTCTATACCAGGTGATCGTTCTGGTCTTTCAAATGGACACCATACCTATACCCACTGTACTGGACTTCCTAAGCGCGTCATTTCTGACAATCCTAAGAGGGTGTACAAGGCGGATGCTAATGAAAAATGCAAAAAAGGTTATTTCAAGGTTATGATGTTTGTTTCGCCTGGAAGACCTATGAACTATATCCGACAAGGAGATTTCCACTTTTACAAACAGCACGGAGTGGTTGAATACAAAATCAAACCTGGGGATACTATCAAAGCTGTAGCCAAATTCTTTAAAGTACCTGAATCACGGGTAAAGAAAGGTGGTCAGTTTAAGGTTGGTAAACGTGTAATTTTTAAAGCCAATGTATTCAGTCACAAGCGTGGTTGGGCTACTGGTCCGCTTCTGACTGATGCTAAAGGTAAGGCCATCACTGACCCCCGTAAGGCTTCTAGGGACTATCCAGGTCTAAACTACGAGAAATATTGTAGTTCATTCTGTGTCAAGGACACTGGGATCAAAGTCGGTAGGACTCACCCCAAGGTCCGCTAAGATACTATCAAGGTCTGGTACTTCATCCACATCAAAATTAATGTCAAATAGATCTAAAACCTGAAATATAGACCCCTGATTCAAGGACACAGAATTCGCCGTTGCTGTGTAATTGTTTTGTATAGTGACTGTAATTTTAAATTGTGTACCATCTATCACTTTTCGACAAATCGGGCATGTATTCCTACCTGTGTTCTTCCATTCCTGTAGACAGTGGGAATGAAACATATGTCCGCACCGGGCTGGAGGATTTGTCCTCGTACACCGGAGTTCATTTAGACATATGGAACATGTTGACATTCTATAGGAAGGTTTTAAAGTTTTTTTGGGGATTTTTCTCAGTTAGTAGATCTTGGAGGTATCCACGAGAGGATTGTCACACTTAATGCATGGTCCCTTACCTTGTACATTCTCCTGCACCTTGGTGAGGAGCTGAGGACCCTGAGATTGGAGGAGCTTACGATAAGAGTAGTTGTCCTC
>Ga0222715_10005198_pt1 | contig 11121 bp, 9 predicted proteins | sample C33_9DmetaG_FD_165056 | JGI IMG/M metagenome (GOLD analysis project Ga0222715, IMG submission 165056) | Estuarine water microbial communities from San Francisco Bay, California, United States - C33_9D | ecosystem: Environmental > Aquatic > Marine > Unclassified | place: USA: California... | reverse complement strand
AGCCAAGAAAGAACGAAAGCTGTTGTTCATAAGCATTGGTTATTCTGCTTGCCACTGGTGCCATGTGATGGAATCAGAATGCTTTGAAGACCAAGAAGTAGCCGATTTTCTAAAACAACATTTTATATCCATCAAAGTGGATCGCGAAGAAAGGCCTGACGTCGATCAAATTTATATGGATGCGCTTCAACTCATGACCGGTTCAGGAGGATGGCCACTCAACGTTATCTGTCTCCCCGACGGGAGACCCTTCTGGGGAGCCACCTATCTTCCCAAAGAACGATTTCTCACCTCACTGAATCAAATAGTTTCGATTTATATCGAAGATGTCGAACGAGTCCTAGAATACGCGGCTTCACTGTCTCGAGGATTAAAAGGAATGACTAAAATTACTTCTGAATCTAGCAGCCCGGAGACTATTGACCATTCCTTTACTATTAAGGCCTATCTAGAAGCACTAGATCCGACCTATGGCGGATTCAAGGGCGCTCCAAAATTCATGATGCCCAATACTCTTGAGTATCTGCTGCATTACCTGAGTATTAAGCCTAATACAGAGACACACGAACTCATTAAAACGAGTCTTCTTAGAATGGGATACGGAGGTATTTTTGATCCCATCGACGGTGGATTCTCAAGATATAGTGTAGATGATCGATGGCACATTCCACACTTTGAAAAAATGGCCTACGACAACGCACAATTATTAGGACTTTATGCTGAATCATATCAATATTTTAAGGAGCCTTTCTTTAAGGAGATCGCAGCAAAAACAGCCACATTCATCCAATCCCATTTTATTGATCCAGATACTGGCGGATGTTTTACCGCATACGATGCCGACTCCCTAAATGCCGAGGGAATATTTGAAGAAGGAGCCTATTACGTTTTCACCAAGGATGAACTACAACAACAACTTGGAAGTAATTACGAATTGTTCTCCTTAGCTTTTAACATCAACGACTTTGGTCACTGGGAAAAGGGTAACTATGTTCTAATCCGAACATCAAGCAATTCAGACCTTGCCGCTAAGTTAGGAATCGATGAACTAGAAGTTTCAACACAACTAGAACAAGCCATTAAGCGATTGAAAGAGGTTAGAAAAAGTAGAGCCCTCCCCCTTCGAGATCACAAAATACTTATGAGTAATACGGCTATGATGGCTATAGGCCTCAGTAGAGCCTACCGGTTTGCACTCAGAGAGCATCCATCGATAAAAGAAACCGCAATCAAAGCTTTTGATTTTGTGTATAACCGCATTGGTACAGAAGGCAATCTTTTAAGAAACCATACGGGCAAGCGAGCTACACTTGACGGAGTACTTGAAGATTACGCATTTGCCATAGCCGCACTCATCGAAGGGTATGAATTATGCTTCAATGAAAATTACTTAGCAGCAGCCGTAAAATTGAAGTCATATGTGATTAAAAAATTTAGTTCTGAAGACGCCCTGTTTTACTATACCTCAGCGAATAACCGAGAACTCATACGACGAAGCATAGAAACTGAGGACAATGTTATTAACGCGTCTAATTCAGTGATGGCTATAAATTTCTTTAAACTCTATCAACTAGGATTTGGTGAAGATCTAAAGACCAGAGCTCAGGCGATGCTATCGCAAATGAGAGATCGTGTGAATCAATTCCCCAAGAACCATTCGAATTGGCTTCGACTATCCCTTTTACTAGAAAACCCCTTTGAAGTAACTGTAATAAGTGGTAAAAAGGCTTTTGAATGGTCAGATCAACTCGATTTAACATGGGCTTCAAATCGAATCATGGCCGCCAGCGAAAAATACTCGAATCTCGATCTATTCAAAGATCGTTTTTCAGAAGAACAAACATCTATCTTTGCATGTGTAGAAGGAAGCTGTTCATTACCGATCACAGATCCTAAAAACTACAAACCGATAAATGCATCACTATGATTGAACAAACCATTAAAAATTACGAAGAGCACGTAAAAGAGCTGATTAATTTGCTGTGGGAGATTTTCCCAAATATAGTTTCTGCCCTAATCCTAGGTTTTGTAGGATGGTGGGTAATCAAACTCATCAACATCGGTGTAGCTAAATTCTTTGAAAGAAAAGATTACGATCGCACCCTCGAGACCTTTTTAGAGGACTTCATCAATAACGGTTTAAAAGTCCTTCTTTTTGTAATGGTTATTACTCAGGTTGGAGTAGAAACCTCGTCACTCATAGCGATGCTCGGTGCAGCTGGTCTTGCATTGGGATTAGCTCTTCAAGGATCACTATCAAATTTTGCTGGCGGAATCCTTATTCTAATCTTCAAGCCATTTAAAGTAGGAGATTTTATTTCAGCCCAAGGTAGTGAGGGTACCGTTAAACAGATCACAGTTTTTAACACCAAACTAGTAACCTTCGGAAACCAAGAAGTAATCATTCCTAACGGAAACCTATCTAATGATAAAATCACGAACTACAGTTCTGAAGGAGTTCGAAGAGAAAATTTAGTGATCGGAATCAGCTACAGTAGCAGCATCCAGAAAGCAAAGGATCTTATTCTCGAATTGTGTGTAGCAGAGGAAAATATCATGACAGAAGAGGGTAAAGAAGCAATGGTGGTTGTGACTGAGCTTGCAGATAGTTCGGTTAATCTTTCGGTTCGTTATTGGACAACATCCGAAACCTTTTGGCCAACAAAATTCAAAATGATTGAAAATATCAAAGCGGCCTTCGATCGAGAAGGAATCGAAATACCATTCCCACATCGTGTGATGGTCACACAAAAATAATTACACACGCTTTGGAGTAAGCATAAAATCTTTCAAATAAAAGGGTTCGAAGGTGATTACATTTTCGAACTTTTTTTGTTTGAATAAATTTTCAAGCAGAGACCCAATCGATCGGGTATCCGGATAACCCTCTGGAGAAAAGGTGAATTGATTGATACGCTCATGCGAGATTAAAAAATCTCTTGTTTTAACCGCTGCATCACCCGCAAAGTGTATTGAATGATCAGTATATCTTTCTAAAAGCGATTTAAAAGCTTCACTATCAAGAATAATATTGGTCGTTGATTCTAACTCGATGTATTCTTTTTCTTTTCGAACAAAAACTTTGGCATAAGCTTCTAGACGTCTAGCATCAATCATCGGGATGAGAATCGATTCGTTCGTACTCTCTATACCTGCAATGATTAAATCCAGACTCTCGATTGAAATGAGAGGAATATTAAGACCATAAGCTAGGCCTTTGGCAGAAGAAACTCCAATTCTTAATCCTGTATAAGAGCCAGGTCCTTTACCTACCGCAACGGCATCTAGTTCACTGAATTTCACTTGAGCCTTTTGCATTATCTCCGAAATTCTGAGATGAAGTTCTTCAGCATGCGTATAGCCCTCTGACACCTTATGCCATGAAGCTAAAAGCTCGGAGTCTCTGTAAAGAGAAACCGAGCATGCTTTAGTTGACGTATCAAATACAATAATGCAAGCCATAAGGCAAAGATAGTAGGCTTGCTCTTATTGAAGTACAGTAATCGGAATACCGAAGTAGAATTCTAAAATCTTTAATCGAAAGATATAGTCATACTTAGTACGAATAACACTTGCCTCAGCATTATCTAAACGCGCCTGAGCTTGACTAAAGTTGAAAGAGTTCAAAAGACCGACATCAAAACGCTCTTTAGCATATTGATAGGCCAATTTTCTAGCTTCTAATGTCTTTTGTGCCGCCTCATAAGCCTTAGCGAAAGTCTTCACATCATTATAAGCTTGGTTCACCGAATTTTCAAGATCCAGTTTTGCCTGCTCAAATTGGAGCTTTGATCTTCTCACTCCTATTTCAGCTCGCTTAATGCTGTTATTTGTTGAGAATCCGTTGAAAATCGGAATGTTCATGGACATCCCAAAAGAGATTCCATCATTCGCCTCTAACTGAGCGACAAAATCGGGCCTTACTAAATTGAAATCATCCGTAGGATCGTTAGGATCTTCATTCGGATTAGCCTGAATGGTGAAACGATCACTGGCAAAGGTGTTATAGTTTAAAAAGGCATTAAGTGTAGGTAGTGCAGCACCTTTTGCAATTGCTAAGTCTTGTTCAGACAATGAAACATTCGCCTCTGATAATTTAATATCATTTCTAAAACTCAAAGCTTTATTGAAAATTTGACGGGGAGTCTTATCTAAAATATCTGAACTCGGAACCTCAAACGATTCATCTGCGATATCAAAGTTTTCATAGTCGGTAATTTGTAGAAGCTGTGCTAGCGTAATTCTCGAAAGAATAACACGAGCCTCAGCATTTACAATAGCTTGTTCTTGATTCGCGGCTGTAGCCTCAATCTCTAAAAGATCACCCTGTGGTACCACTCCTAAACCTACTAGTTCTTTCGTTCTTTTTAGATCTTGCTCAGTAACTGCATATTGAGCTTCAGCAACGCGGAGTGACTCCTTCGATGATATTACACTTAAATAGGCATTGGCTACTCTTAAACGAATATCATCTTGAAGATTAGCTAGGCGATATTGATTGGCAATCGTATTGATTTGAGCTCTCTGCGCTCTTTTAATATTACGAAGACCATCAAAAATGGTATAACCCGCTGAAAGGCTAATACTTCCTGATAAAATATTACCTGCTACATTCGTTTGAGTTTGAGGGTCAAGAATTAATCCTTTACTCTCGTTCACAGATAGCGAACTATTCAATCGTGGCAGAAATTGACCTAGGGCATCCAAATTTCCTAGTTCAGCCGATTCTAGGTCTAACTCAAACTGTGCAACTGTAATATTGTTTTCTAGGGCATATTCTACGCATTCAGCCAAAGACATCTTCTTCACCTGAGCAGAAGCTCCAATACTGAAAACCGTTAAAAAAAGTAATAAATATGATCTCATAGGTTGTAGTTTAGAATTAAGAAGTAATTGTTACACTCCGCGTTCTGGGGTATCTTCCTTCTCAATCTTTATTGGCTCAGTCTTGTTCCACTGTTTTACCTTATCATCAGCAGTTAATCCATCAAGGATCTCTACGTTAATTCCATCCGAAATTCCGATTGTAATATCTCTTCTTTCGAACTTTTGCTCACCAACTTCAACTTCAACATAAGGTAAATCAGTTGCCTTATCAAATTGTAAAAGTGCTTCAGGTAAAACCAGGATATTCTCCTTTCTTTCTAGGATTAAAGATGCGTTTGCACTGTATCCCGCTCTAACTGTAAAATCATCTTCAATGACTACATCTCCTTCAATCTTAAATTTAACCGCACCAGACTCCTCTTGTCCTTTTGGAGCAATGAAGCGAAGTCTAGCATCAAATTCTTTATCTACAATAGCTCCTAAACTAACTTTTAAGGGCATACCAACTTTAAGCTTTCCTACCTCTCCTTCATCAACTTTACCTTCAAAAACCATTTTAGTTAGGTCAGCTACAGTGGCAATTGTAGTACCAGCGTTAAACGAGTTTGATTGAATAACCTGATCCCCCTTTTCAACTGGAATTTCAAGAATAGTCCCCGTAGTAGTAGCTCTAATATTGGTATTTGCAGAAGAGGAGCCTCCTACAGAACCTTCTTTTATAATCTGGTAATCAGCCTCTGCATTTTTCAAATCTTGGGTTGCTTGATCGAAAGCTAGTTTCAGATTATTGTAATCTTGATTCGAAATAACACCACGTTCAAATAGAGCCTCGTTTCTTTCAAACTCAAGTTTGGCATTGTTCAATCGTAATTCGGTATTTTTTACACGTCCTTGAGCAGCAAAAAGAGATTGCTCATTAGGAACTACCTTGATCACAGCAATTAAATCACCTACCTGAACAAAGTCTCCTTCTTTTTTAACAAGCTCATCGATAATTCCTTGAATCTGAGGCTTGATTTCAACTTCATCCTCAGGAACTACGGTACCAGTCGCTACGGTCTTTTGTTCGATATCTCCGTAAAAAGGCTGAAAAGACTCATAGGTAATTGCACCCTTGCTATTCGATTTTACAAAGAATGCGGCTGCCCAAAGACCTCCTAAGGTAAGCACAGCAATTACACTCCATTTAACTACGTTTTTCATGATAGGTATTTAATTATATAGTAATAGTATTGTTTAAATTATTCTTCTCTTAGTGCATCAATTGGTTTTATACTTACCGCTCTCTGCGCAGGAATTAGTCCAATAAGTGTACCAAGAATGACCATTAAAGCTAACGCTCCAACCACATAGGGTATAGGTACTGTCGGATTCGTATAAGGGAAATCACTCCCTTCGGTCAGATTATTAACTAAGTTCAGCGTTGCAGCGCCTAAAATAATACCTAGTAAACCGGATACAAGGGTTAAGAAAACAGACTCCAATAAAATCAAATTTCTCACCTCAGCCGGAGTAGCTCCAAGTGCTCTTCTGACTCCAAGTTCTTTCGTTCGCTCTTTAACCGAGATCAGCAGGATATTTCCAATTCCAATAACACCGGCAAGAATAGTTGCAGCTCCAATAATTAGAGATAAAAAGGTTAGACCGTTCGCAAAACCGCGAATTTGACCAAAAATCTCCCCAAGATTAAATGAACCAAAAGCGCGATCATCAGTTGGGTCAACGTTGTGAATCGACTTTAATACAGTCTTAACGTCCTCTTCGACTTTCACGATATCTGCATCATCAAAGGCTGCGATGCTCATAAAATCTACATCATCTCCTTTATTATAAAGCTTATTGAAAGTGGTAAAGGGAATAAAAATATCACTATCTGATTCGAAACCTCCACCAGGAACAAACTTGTGGACACCGACCACCCTAAAATAGATGTCGTTGATTCGAATAAAAGATCCTATTGCCTCCTCTTCATCTTCAAAAAGTTCAGTTTTAGTTCTTTCTCCAATAACACAAACTCTGCGAGACTCTTCTATATCCATTTCATTGATGAACCTGCCATCATCGTAGATTTTCTTTGTTGCAATCTTAGTATATACGGGGAAGTCTCCGTACACATTATAACTACCCGATTTCTGACCTCTAACCGTCAAAGCAGGGCTGCCTCCAAAAACACCGGTAGCATTTCGTGGAGCGATGTATTGAATCTCTGGAATTCTTTTTTTCAAAACATCGATATCCCCCAATCGAAGCTGAATTCTTCGACCTGTTCGAAAACCTTTATAAGGTTTGCTTGTAGACTGCGACCAAGCAAACAGCGAATTCATTGCAACCGTCTCAAATTGTCTTTCAAAACCATTGTCTAAACCTTTGGCAGCACCAGACATTGCGATGTAGACAAAGATTCCCCAAAGCACGCCAATAACCGTTAAGAGTGTTCTAACTCGATTCTTGCTAATCGAGCTGAATATTTCTTGCCATGTATCGCTTTTTAATAAAAATCGCATATTATTCGTCTCTGAGTGCTACAATGGGTTTGATTCGAGCAGCACGCTTCGCGGGAATATACCCAGCGATGCTTCCGAAAATGATTAAGATTACAGTGGCTCCAATGGCGAATCCCAAATCGATATAAGGATTAGTGATAAAATAGTCTTCAAGCTTGCCCCCCAGATTCTGAAGAATAACCACTCCAGCGAGCATCCCAGAGAAACCAGATAAAATAGTTATGGTAGTCGCTTCTAATAAAATGGTACTAATCACTACTCTAGGTGTTGCTCCTAAGGCTTTTCGAATTCCGATTTCTTTGGTGCGCTCCTTAACCACAAAAATCATGATATTACTTACACCAATGATACCTGCCACAATTGTACCAATTGCAAAGAACAGCGCAATAAAGCCTAAAACTTGAGCAAACTGTTGATTCTGTTTGAGTTCATCTGCAATATTTCTAATGAATATTCCGCTGCGATCTTCCCTTGCAATGAACTTTTTCTCCTTGAGAAGTTTGGTCACATTCTTTTCAAGGGCCATAGCACCGGCATAACCTATACTAGGGTTAAACCCAAGGATGATCTGTTCAATCTTATCATTTCCTTTTTCAATTAACTGCCTTGTGGTATAGGGGATGTATATGAGGCGCTCTTCATTATCACCGCCATCGTCTTGAAACACACCAATAACTTTAAATGCGCTATCGCCCAAAGTGATGTATTTCCCGACAGAATCTTCGTCTTTAAATAAATCCTTGGCAACTAAACGCCCAATCACTGCATACTTGGCTCTGATATTTATATCGTTTTCATTTAAAAAACGACCTTTCATGATAATCGTCTTCTCGCTGAATTGATGGGCTGGAGCAACGGCTCTATTCGAGTAGTTATTCGATTCTCCCTTATATCTTACAAGACTAGAACGAGTAATACGGGGAGTAATGTAATCGAGAAACATTGCGAAATTTTCCTCGATATCTTTTAAGTCTGAATTATCGAATTGAATTCTTCGATTCGAAGTGTATCCCTTATAAGGCATAGATGTTCGTCCTGGAAATACGAAAAGGGTGTTCGTAGCGTCATCACCGAAGAATTTTTCAAAGGTATTCTGCAGACCATTGGTAAACCCTACCAGTATGACTACAATAAAAATACCTAGGGCCATTGTGAACCCTGTCAAAAAGGTCCTAAGCTTATTCTTTCGAATGGTATCGAAAATCTCCTTCCAGGTATCTCTGCTAAGCATATTGAGAGGCGCGTACTTGGTCTACTTTTTTATCTTCAACAATCACGCCGTCTTTCAAGTAGACGATTCGCTTGCACATATGGGCGATATCTTTCTCATGAGTTACCACTAGTATGGTATTGCCCTCATCATTAATTTTCTGAATGAGGTCCATTACTTCATAAGAAGTTTTACTATCCAAAGCTCCGGTAGGCTCATCAGCTAAAAGAACTTTGGGATCTGCAGCCATTGCACGAGCAATAGCCACACGCTGCTTTTGACCTCCTGATAGTTCGCTTGGCAAATGATCGGCCCAAGGTTTTAGCCCCACTCGATCAAGATATTCTAGTGCAGTAGCATTTCGCTCCTTTCTAGATTTACCTTGATAATACAATGGGAGCGCAACATTCTCAACGGCTGATTTGTAATTGATCAAGTTAAAAGACTGGAAAATAAATCCAAGAAACTTATTTCGATATTCAGCAGCCTTCGTCTCATTAAGGTCTATAATAGGCACAGAATCTAAGGTATAAGAACCTGAATCAGCTTCATCTAACATTCCTAATATGTTCAGTAAAGTCGATTTACCAGAACCTGAAGAACCCATAATTGCCACCAATTCACCTTGTTCTACAGAAAAGTTGATTCCTTTTAAAACATGCAGTGAATTACTGCCCATTTGATATGACTTATGCAAGTCTTTAATTTTTATCATCGATACGAGTAGCTACGTTTATACTCATTTAGACGACAAAGAAACTGCTTTGTTACAGCATATATTCTCCTCGCAACGTTAAAATTTCAATAAAACAGATTTTACAGCGGGTTTTTCTCTGACAAAGCCAAAAAAAGCCCTGACCACAATCGCTGAAATTTCGATTTAGATATCCAATAAATGCGGCCTACAGAGGGATCCATAATCTGTATTTTATTCACAGTGTAGCCATACACCACGACATAATGTCCAAGTCCCATATAGCTTAAGTGAACCAGACAAGGAATGCAATTCACATCAAATGATGACGATCGATAAACGAACGCTTGTATCCCCTGTTGATCAGCTAACTTAAAAAGCTCATAAAGACTATATCCCCGCAAGCGTTTTTTGTGCCTTGGAAGATTGAAGAAAAGACCATGATACAGAAATAGACTTTTTAGGCAAGCTATTCCACAATCAAAAAAAGATCGTTGTTTGACCGAGACTAATGGGTAGCCACCCATCTCCCAATAATAATAAATAAGGCAAGTAATGCTACAAAACCTAACCCATATTGCCACTCCTTATTCATGATTGCAGTTTCTATGATAAAAATCTTGGCCTCTTTTAAAGCTTTGAACAAAAATCTCAAATAGACCCACCTCAAGAGATTTTTTGGTTAATGCCGAGAAAATCATTGATGATCACTGGTAAAAGATTCATAAATATATCCAGTCATAAAACCGAGTAGTGTAGCATCGATAACTAGGATTACTACGAAGGGCAAAAAACCACCCCTCGCCTTTTTCATTTCGGGTATTGATAAAGTTCTTTTCATTGTTATGTTTTAGAATTGAAGCGTAAGTTATCCGAGTTCATTGCAATCTTTTTGCAGCATAACGAAAAAGAGATATTAAAAGCAGAAAAGGCAGAATAAGTGTTACTGAATAATGATCAATCGAAGGAGATCGAATAAAATCAATCAAGATCTCAATCAATCGTTTTTCGGCAAAAAAGAATTGATAAATCAAATGAATAATGCAATAAGCGACAAACAACCTTCTTGTAATCGCATAAAAAACTAATCCGTTGAAAGGTTTTTTAGCCGTAATGAACCTTCTTAGTTCTTCGGTACTACTTCGTGAAAGCCATCGGACATTTGTTAAATCAGAGAGGATCCAATAACCATCTGATCGAAAAAATGGATTCAAATTCCACAAGGCTTGAATACCGATCAAAAGGATCACCGTATACATCCAATCAATTTGTAAAGACAATGCAAAACCGAGTAAAAACAATGTCCAAATCAATTCGAAGTAAACACCTGCTACACTAATCTTTAATCGGCTAGCTCTAGAAAGAGAATTACTTAATGAAACATCCACGAATAAAACCGGAATAAAAAAATAGAAACCCGCGCCCATACTAAAAGCGCTTCCTCCTAGGCTTTTATAAGCTACAGCGTGCCCTAATTCATGGATAGGAGTACTAAGTAGCACTAAAAACAATCCCCAAAATGGCAGTGGAATATCAAGGGTACTTTTTCCTAATACTATTCCAACAACTAATAGAGACAGAATAGCAAGTAGGCTAAGACCTATCATAACCTCGACTGAAAATAATTTCAAGGTATTAAGCCAAGAAAATTGGCATCGATTAATTCTTAAGTCTATCCCGCGTAAACCAGCATAATTAATTCGACGAAGCACCTTAGAACGTATTTTTTGTTCTTTACCTGTAAGGGCATCTAGCTGTATGATTAATTCTTGACATTCCTCGGATGAGATCAATTTCTTCGATAACTCTTCGATCAGTTCTGCTTTGGTTCTAGGAAGGCGACAGTAGGTTAACAATTCGAATAACTCTTTACTTAACTCGTAACT
>Ga0222715_10005191_pt1 | contig 11133 bp, 10 predicted proteins | sample C33_9DmetaG_FD_165056 | JGI IMG/M metagenome (GOLD analysis project Ga0222715, IMG submission 165056) | Estuarine water microbial communities from San Francisco Bay, California, United States - C33_9D | ecosystem: Environmental > Aquatic > Marine > Unclassified | place: USA: California... | reverse complement strand
TAATCCCAAATATCAAAAAAGTTTCTAGATTTACCTGGTGTTAAAATTGATAATGGATTAAATAAAAAACTTGTCTTATTATCTTCTTTTTTAATTTTAAAATCTGCTGCCAATAAACTCTCTTCAACATTTTTTCCAAAAAATTCATTAAGTATTGGGACATCCTTAAAATTTTTTTCAAATAAATAAAGGGGCCCATATGTACCATTCACTAATGCTGTTTTCTCTCTAGGATTAGCCTCTCCCTTAAATGAAAAAGCAACGGTCCCCCCTAGCATTAGGGCATGATCAAAATTAAATTTATCACCCTTTTTTTCAAGTGGCACTTCTAAATAATTAAATTCATCTTGCGAATTACTGAGAATAGAAAATACATCAAAAATTCTGGCAGAAAGTATTAAATTATAAAAATCAGAGTCTTTATTTACAGAAAAATCTTTGACTTTTATATTGATATTATAATCATCAAATTTTATAAATTCTCATTTTCCAAATAAAGCCCCTCCAATCATATTTTTTGTAATTTTTTGAGCTTTAAAAAATTCCCCAGCGTTCTTAGAATATAAGTAAATTTGTTTATTTGAATTAACTTTTGGGAGGATTGAAAATTCAAATTCTTTATTTGAATCATAAAAAGTTAAAGACTCAAAGCCTTGATCATATACATAATCTAACGTGGGTGAATATAAAAAATATTCATCTGAGATTTTCATTTTAGATATATCCCATTTGAATATAATTTTTTTATTTAAGCTATTATTATTTTGAGGTTTTGGGAATAATTTCTTAAATTCATCATAAGTAATTTGATCAGTTGTTAGGTGAATAATTATTTCATTTTTTTTATATTTTATCACACCAAAATTTTTACTTTTATTTAAGTTAAAATTGAACTTAATTTCATCTATCTGCTTTTCTTTAAAACTTAAATCAATAGAAATATCATTTTTCTTGTAAGAAAATTCATATGCTTTTAAATTTAAAGAAAAAATTAATAAAAATATTAAATAAGTTATTCTATTAGTCATTTTGATTTAATAAACTACTTTCTAAAAAATCGAATATATTTCCATTTAATACATCATCTACGTTTGAAGTTTGATGGTTAGTCCTTAAATCCTTGATCATTTTATATGGGTGCAATACATAACTTCTAATTTGATTGCCCCACCCTATTTCTTTTTTACTACTTTCGTTTTTCTTTTTTTCTTGGTTTTTTTTATCTAATTCTATCTCATAAATTCTTGATTTTAACATTTTCATAGCTGTATCTCGATTCCTATGTTGAGATCTCTCAGATTGGCTTTGAACTACAACATTATATTTTAAGTGTGTTATTCTTACTGCACTATCAGTTTTATTTATATGTTGTCCTCCTGCACCAGACGCTCGATAGGTATCTACTCTTAAATCTTTGGCATTAATTTCAATTTCAATATGTTCATCGATTTCCGGGTATACCCAAATGCTACAAAAACTAGTATGTCTTCTTTTGTTTGAGTCAAATGGTGAAATCCTAACAAGCCTATGTATGCCAGATTCATTTTTCAAATAACCATAAGATTTAAATCCACTCAAAAGGAGCGTAGCATTTTTAATTCCCGCCTCTTCTCCTCTTTGGTAATCTATCATTTTACAATTATAATCGTTACTATCTGCAAATCTCTCATACATTCTTAATAACATTTCAGCCCAATCTTGACTTTCTGTTCCACCTGCGCCTGCATGAATTTCTATAAAGGCATTACAATCATCAGTTTCTTTATTTAGTAATGATTTAATTTTTAATTTATTAAAATTATCTTTTAGGGTTATTAGATTTGACTCTAATTCTTTTTTTTCTTTTTCATCTAATGATTCATAGATCTCTAGAAAGTCTTTTAATCCTAAATATTGATCATTTAATTGATCATACTCATTAATTAATAGAGTGAAGTTTTTTAATTCTATTTGATTTTTATTTATTATATCTAACTTATTCCAATTGTTTGAGTCTGATAAAATAGAATTAATTTCAATTATTTTTAATTTGATTGAGTCATAGTCAAAGACTCCTCCTTGTCAATACTGACAAAGAATTTAAATCTTTAAGTAAGGTTGATATTTCAAATCTATCCATTAATTAATTCCACCAATTTCATCTACTTTATTTAGATTGTCAATTTTTTCAAGTTGTTCACTAGTGAAATAGTCAAATATAAATTTTTCATCATTGGTAAAACTTCCATTTTCAGGATTAATTTTTTTAAGAATAAGATTATCAGGAATAAAAAAACTCAAATCCTCATCTTTATTATCTACTAAATAGTTTTCAATAAAGCTTTGAAATATTGGCAATGCCACAGTAGAACCAGACTCCCTAAAACCAATTTTTTGAGGTTGGTCATAACCTACATAAACTCCTACTATAAATTCTGGTGTAAGTCCGAAAAACCATAAATCTTTACTATCGTTAGTGGTGCCAGTTTTCCCAGCTATTGGATAATTAATATGATTAAGTGCCTTACCAGTACCTCTTTGAACCGCCCCTTCTAGAATATTTAAAATTTGAAAAGAAGTCTGCTGTGAAATAACATTTCTTTTTTCTAAGTTTAATTTGGGCTTTCTATAGGATCTATCATCTAAATTAAACTTACAAAAATCACAGCTATAATAACCTCTGTTGACTACAATCTCACCTTTATCAGAGACAACTTTTTTAATAATGCTTGGGCTTACTAAGTAGCCACCATTTAGAAATATTGAATATGATTTTGTTAAATTGATTAGACTATTTTCTATAGAGCCAAGTAATATAGAATAAAGATCCTGGTCTTTATTAGATTGGTATAATTCTATATCATTTAAAAAATTATTAATTTTTTGCAGACCTACATCAAGGCCAATTTTTAATGTAACTAAATTGTTTGATGTCTCTAAGGCATTTCTAAAAGTCATTTGACCATAAGATTTATTTGAATAATTTTTAGGAATCCATAATGGTAGGTTATAACCTTGATCTAGTAAAATATTTGAGTCTAAGATTAGACTATTAGGCAAAAAAGCACCTGTATCAATAGCATAGGCGTATACAAAGGGTTTAATGGATGAGCCTGGTTGCCTAAAGGCTTGAGTTGATCTATTAAAATTAGATGCCTTATAACTGGTTCCACCTACCATAGCTAAAATATCCCCATTATATGGATCCATAACAAGCACAGAGCCATTTATTTTAGGAGGGTGTACAAGAAAGTATTCTGATTGAATCATTGAAACATAAACATATTGATTAATTTTTAGAAAACTTGCAGGGTTTATCTTATTAGAACCATATAGATTTTTATTACTCTCAATTTCAATTTCTTTATTATCTTCTATTAAATTAAGTAAAATTTTACTATTCGAAATAGATATAATTTTTGCAATTTCCCATACTTTATCATAGTCATTTTTGAGAATATCTTTTATATCTTCAAAACTACCATTCCAATCATAGTATTTTTTTTCAAAAAAAGATAAATTATCAAGAAGTGATTTCTCAGCTAAGAATTGTATTTTTTGATTTATTGTTGACTGTATGTAAAAGGAATTGTTACTTATAACATCATTATTGCTAATTTGACTTAAAATATAATCAGTTTTATAATCTAATTCATATTTATAATCGCTTCTTTCTGCTAATTTAATTTCCAAGTTTGAATATTTTTTAAAATCTAATTCTGTTAGATAACCATTTTCTTTCATTTGAAGCAAAACATAGTTTCTTCTATCCAATGCTTTTTTATAATTTTTTTGTGGGTCATAATTATTAGGCCCTTTTGGAAGAGCCGCAAGATATGCGTATTCATCTACAGTAAGATCATAAATTGATTTTTGAAAATAATTATTTGCAGCTGAAGCTATACCGTATGATCTTCTACCAAAATATATTTCATTTAAGTACAGTTCGAGTATAAATTCTTTAGAATACCTTTTTTCAATCCTCATCGATAAAATTAGTTCTTTAACTTTTCTAACAATGGTTTGATCTTTATTTAATAAAATATTCTTCACTAATTGTTGAGTAATTGTAGATGCCCCAACATAATTAGTATTTCTTTTAGTAAATATATTTTTTATGTTGACTAAAAATGCATTCACTATGCCCTTTAAATCAAAGCCACTATGAGTAAAAAACGATTTGTCTTCAGCTGATATTATTGCATTAATCATTTCTATGGGGATATCCTCATAATTTAGGTAAAACCTATCTCTATTACCCACGTGGTACATCAAATCAAAGTCTGAATCGTATATTTTTGTGATTTCATTTGGAAAATAATCAGATATATTTGAATCAGGAAGATCCTCTTGGATATTCCAAAGTACAATTACTATTAAGCTAATGCTTAATATAAATATAACTATTATGTATTGTAATAATTTAAAAAGTTTCAATTTAATTTCTACTCATAAGAGTAAGAATTTATCATATTTAAAGGATTTAAAAAAATGTCAAAGAGAATTTTTGTCGATGGAGATATCGACTCAGAACTATGTATCATTGCGACAGACGGTCAGGAAATTAACTATTTCGACTACTCTGGCGAATTAGTATCAAGTAAAAAAAATAATATTTATTTAGGGATAGTATCTAGAGTTGAACCCTCTCTTCAAGCGGCTTTTATTGAATATGGTCAGGATAAGAAAGCATTCCTTCCATTTGATGAGATACACCCTAGTTATTTTAAAATTCCCCATAATGAAAAATTTACTTCATCCGGTCAAAAAGAAGATGAGGTTGATGATGAAAAAGAGAATAAAAAACATTTTTTATCATTTTATAGAAAATATAAAATTCAAGATGTAATTAAAAAAGATCAGGTATTATTAATTCAAATCGTCAAAGAAGAGAGAGGAAATAAAGGTGCAGCCGTTACAACTTTTATTTCTCTTCCTGGGAGATATAGTGTTTTACTGCCAAATAATTCATCGACGGGCGGAGTATCAAAAAAAATCAACAATCCACAAGATAGAAAGAGATTAAAAACTCTTCATGATAAGTTCAATTTACCAGATGGTATGTCTTTAATTATCAGAACGAATTCCGTATCAGCTGATGATGAAGACATAACTCAAGATTTTGAATATTTAAAAAAGCTGTGGACTACTATTAGAGAAGATACATTAAAATCAAAAGCTCCAAAATTAATAACTGAGCTCGATACGCCCCTTATAAAAATAGCTCGAGATTTAAATAACAGAAGTATTGACGAAATAATATTTTCTAACATTAATTCCTTAAACCAATTTAAGAAAATTGAAAACGATTTCAGCAAAGTAGCATCTAAAAAAATAACCTTATATAAAGAAAAGGAGCCTTTATTTGAAAATTATGGAATAAAAAATCCCATCAGTTATTTAAATAATCAAAACGTATATTTAAAATCAGGGGGTTATCTAGTAATAAATCCCACAGAGGCCCTGACAAGTATTGATATTAATTCGGGGAGGTCAACTTCTGAAAAAAACATAGAAATTACTGCTTTAAATACAAATTTAGAGGCATGTGAAGAGATCTTTAAGCAGGTTCAGTTAAGAAATATAGCAGGTTTAATAGTAATAGATTTTATTGATATGGGCATTTCTGGTAATAACAACAAAGTTGAAAGAAAAATAAAAGAATTATTTTACAAAGATAGAGCAAGGGTACAAATGACTAAAATATCTCAATTTGGATTAATGGAAATTTCGAGACAAAGAATTGGCCCAAGCACCTATGAAACATTTTTTGAAAAGTGTGAATGCTGTGATGGTAATGGCTTAATCAAGACAAAATCAATAGTTATTTATGAATTAATGTCATTAATTAGAAATATTACTAATTTAGGAGATATTGATACTCTTGAAATAAAAATTGATCAAAATTTTTTTAATAATAATAAAAATGAAATTATAAACAGAATTAAAAAAATGAAAATTAAGATTGAGTTTATTGAAATTGATTTGCCTCAAAAAATTTATGAAATAAACAAAGATTTGATAAATAAAATCACAAAACAAAATCAGGATATTCTAGAAAAAAACACAGAACATTCATCTGAAAATAATGATAAAACATACAGAAGAAAAATAAAAAAGAAAAAGATTGAATAAATTAATATTCATTCTTTCTTTTTTAATTTTGCCAATAACTTCCCTATCTTATGAAATTGTTAGAGATCCTATAACTGAAAATTATTTATCTAATATTTTAAATGATGTTAGCAGTGAAAATATTAAGGTTAATATTATTAATGATCAAAATTCAAATGCATTTGTAATAAACAGACAAATATATGTTCATACTGGTTTATTCAATGATTTAAATACTGAAGATTCATTAAAATCAATTTTATTTCATGAGCTTGGACATATAAAAAATAACCATTATGAAACTAAATATGAATCTGTACTTAGGGCTCAAAATAACTCTTCTATAAATAATATAGTGGCACTTGGTTTAGCTGTCATCTCAGGCAATCCAGGTTTAGGAATTACAACTTCAGCTAGTCTTAATCAAAACTTGATTAATCAATTATCAAAAAACTCAATCAACATGGAAATAGAAGCAGATAATTTTATGATTCAAAAAATTAAAGAATACAATCTTAGTACCGTTGATCTAATTACATTCTTAAATATTAAAAAACTAAATGAAAAACAATTTAACTCTTCTCACCCTTCGTCAAATGATAGAATTATTCAATTAGAAGAATTTTCTAAATTTGATAGTTTAAACTCTAAAGAATTTGATTGGGTTAAATCAAAATATTCAAAAAAATCAGAAAATATCGCCTATAACAATTTTTTTATTAATTTAGAGAATGGTCTTTCAAATATTAAGGATATAGATACTAATTTTCATTTATTAGCAAAATATGAAACTTATAAAAAAGGAATTCCTATAAATAATCCTTTGGGCATTTATGAAGAGCTCATCAAATATAATGATAATAGTTATTTGTTATTAGAGTATATAAACCTCATAATTGATAATGATGTAAATGATAAATTTAATTTTATTGAAGAATCAAAACAAAATAAAAGCTTAAGAGATGAACTCTATTTCAATTATATTTACGGCAAGTATTATAATAAAATTAACAATCTTAATTTAGCTAACTTTTATTTTTGTCAATTCTATCAACTAATTAAATTAAATGACAAAGTCGAATATTATTGTAAAAATTATAATGAAAAAAACATATCACAAATAGATTTATCCTATGCCATATTTAAATAATTTAGAAATATTTGATTTAATTAAAAAGAAAGCCATTTTTTCAAATAACAAAATTCATTCAAAACAATTACAACCTGCGTCTCTTGATTTAACACTTTCAAGTAAATGTTATCGTGTAAAATCATCCTTCCTTCCTAATAGTTTAGAAATAAATAAAATAATTAAAGAATTATCGCTTATAGAGATCGGTCTTGATAAAGATACAATTCTTGAAAAAAATTGCATATATCTATGCGAATTAAATGAACATCTAAATTTACCGTCTGATATAATGGGAAAATCAAATCCAAAAAGCACTACAGGAAGATTAGATATATTTACTAGAATTATCACAGAGTTTGGTACTGAGTATGATTTTATTAAGAATGGATATAATGGTAAACTTTATTTGGAAATCATCCCTCAGTCGTTTAGCATAATTATTAAAAAGGGAATTTCTTTAAATCAAGTTAGATTTATTAAAGGAATTGAGAATGAAAATTTTTTATTTAATCAAAAACTGTCCGTAGAAATCAAAAAAAATAAAATTTCAGCATATAAAGCAAAAAAAATAACATCATCCATAAATTTGAATAAAATTAATTTTTATGAAAGGGACTCATATTGGGAAAAAATAATTCCAAAAGATAATGGTTTTATAATTGAAAGAGATGAATTCTATATTCTGAGGTCAAAAGAGAGAATAAAGATACCCAATAATCAGGCTGCAGAATTAGAGCCCTTTAAAGATAGTTTTGGAAATTTTAGAGTTCACTACGCAGGGTTCTTTGACCCTGGATTTGGAATGGATAACAATGGTACACCAGCAGTCTTAGAACTAAGAGCCTACGATACACCTTTTATCATTAGAGATGGTCAGCTAGTAGGACAACTTAATTACTTCGAAATTAATAGGGTTAGGACAAAATCTTACGGTAAAGGCATAAATTCAAATTACTATAGACAAACTTTAAAGTTGGCAAAACAATTTAAATAACAAATAAATATGTATAAATTTTAAGTTGATGAGGTATATTAAATCTGATGATAGATAAAAAAATCGAAAATTCCATTAATTGGCTAATCAAAAAAATTAAAAAGGAAAATTTATCCTCTATTAAATTAAGTAACAAAACACACTCAATTGAAATTAATAATACAATCTTAAATAGTGGAAATGCTGTTATATCAAACCAGCCTATTTTAGTTGAGAATAATAAAGTTGAACCAAAATCTACAATTAGCTTATCGATTGACTCTCCGATGGTTGGAATAGTATATCTAACTCCTAAACCTAGCTCTCCTGCTTTTGTAAAAGTAGGTCAAAAAATAAAAAAAGGAGATACGATTTGTTTAATTGAAGCAATGAAAACATTTAATGAAATCAAATCGGACAAAGACTGTACTGTTACTTCAATATTAATTAAAAACGGCGAAGCAGTTGAGTTTGGACAACCTCTTTTTGAAATTTCGTAATTGTTTAAAAAAATTTTAATAGCTAATCGAGGTGAAATTGCCGTTCGAATAATTAGAGCTTGTAAAGAATTAGGTGTTAAAACTGTTGCTATTCATTCTGATGTTGATAACGATGCAATGCACGTAAAACTTGCCGATGAAAGCATATGTGTTGGGGCTTCCTCTCCTGCATCAAGTTATTTAAATATTCCCAATATTGTAAGTGCAATAAATATTACTGGAGCAGATGCAGTTCATCCTGGTTATGGTTTTTTAAGCGAAAATGATAAATTTGCTAAAATTTTAAAATCTCATGATGTTAAGTTTATTGGCCCATCAGCAAAATCAATTCTTGATCTTGGTAATAAAAGCAATGCTTTAAAATTAGCAGATCATTTTAATCTTCCTATTCTAGGTAGCCCTGATGCTAAAAATATTAATTCTATTCATGAAGCTCAACAAATTGCTGATAAAATTGGCTTGCCAATTGTTATAAAGGCAGCATACGGTGGCGGAGGAAAGGGGATGCGGGTATTTAATGATAAAGATGAAATAAAACAATATTTTTCACAGCTTAAGACTGAGGCTAAAAACTACTTTGGTGATGATACTATGTATGCTGAAAGATTTTTAACTAATGCTAAGCATATAGAGTTTCAGGTTATATCTGACCCAAACAATAATTATGCTAAAATTATTGGACAAAGAGACTGCTCTATTCAAAGAAAAAATCAAAAGATAATCGAAGAAATACCATCTGATTTTGTAAAAATTAATAATCTTGAGAAGATAGAAAAACAAATATCCGAATTACTACTGTCAAATAAATATGAAGGATTAGGTACGCTAGAGTTTTTATACCAAGATAATCAGGTTTATTTTATTGAAATGAATACTAGGCTTCAAGTAGAACACCCTGTTACAGAAGAAGCCTTTGATTTGGATTTAGTTAAATCTCAAATTAATGTAGCTGCCGGATATAAAATTAATCTTGATGATATTTATCAAAAAAATCACTCAATTGAATGTAGAATAAATGCTGAAAATGCTAAAGACTTCTCCCCTAGCCCCGGAACTATAAAATTTATTAATTTACCAGGAGGAAAAGGAATTCGTGTAGATACTGCATTGTATACTAACTATAAAGTAAATCCCCACTACGACAGTCTTATATTAAAATTAATAGCAACTGGCAACAATAGAGAGCAGGCTATAAATATTATGAAAAGAGCTTTAAATGAAATTATTATAGATGGTATTAATACTAATATAGAACTACATAAATGGATCTTAGAACAAAAAGAATTCATCAAGGGTAGTTACAACACTAATTGGTTAGAAAAAAATATAAAGAAGTTTAATTAATACATTCTATTAATGAAACTTCATAAATTTTATTAGAGTATAGATTTAATTCATCAGTTATTTTAAAAAACCAACCAACGTATGTTTGGTCTTTATGTATTATCTTCAACAAGGCAATCGTATCAGTATATTTATCAAAATTAATTTTTTGACAAGAAATAAGTTCAATATATAGATCGCGAAAATTTGTATCTTGGTAAAATTCAACACTATATTTAGTAGAAGAGGATTTATCAAGCATAAGTAAAGTTACCTTAGGAGCTTGATTAGCGTGAGCTTCTAATAAAAAAAAACTATTTAAATATAAAACTATTAATGACTTCTTCCAAGGAAACTGCATCTATATTCTCTGAAGTAAAACTTCCATTTTCTAAATATTCATTATTTGAACCAATTGAAATCTCTATGTAAGGTGATCCGATAAATCCATTATTTGCAATGGTAAAAGTTGAATTAGATGGTATTGAAAAATTATTAAAAAAAGATGATTTAACGATAGCCATATAATTCTCTTGATCTAAAGAAATATCTGAGACTTCACCAACAATAACTCCATTAATTTTTACATCACTTCCGATCTGCAAGTCACCTATATTGAAAAAATCCGAGTAAAGATCAAACTGTTTATTTGGATTTGTGTCTATTTTAATATAGACAAATATAAAGGCTAAAATTGACAATGAAATAATTAACAATCCTAATATAAATTCAAAACTTAATTTTTTATTCATTAATTTTCTTTAAATATCTTAAAAACATGTCTATTGAATAAGAGTCAGATGTATTTGTAAACATTATTTCCTTTTGATTTTCAAATAAAACATCAAAACCAGGTTCAATTAAAAGGTATTTATTACCAAAAATACCATTAGACTGAATTTGCAATATTGAATCAGATGGTATCGGATAAGTTTTTTTAATTAATCCACTTATATCAATATAGCGGTCATTTAATTCAACTTTAGTAACCTCGCCAATTTTTAATCCAGCAATTTTAACAGGCGCCCCTACTTCAATACCTTCAGCATAGTTAAATGATGCTTTAAATTTAATTGAGTCGTTAAAGTTAATATTAAAATAAATTAAATATA
>Ga0222715_10005190_pt1 | contig 11133 bp, 27 predicted proteins | sample C33_9DmetaG_FD_165056 | JGI IMG/M metagenome (GOLD analysis project Ga0222715, IMG submission 165056) | Estuarine water microbial communities from San Francisco Bay, California, United States - C33_9D | ecosystem: Environmental > Aquatic > Marine > Unclassified | place: USA: California... | reverse complement strand
TAAGTTAGATAGACTAAACCCAACATCATAAAATGTTTCAAAGTCTAGGGTGATTAAATTCATTCAGTTTTTTCTTTCTGTTTTTTACAATATCCATGTGCGTAAAAGGTCATGCCACACCACCAATAATTATTAGTGCCGTCAAAAAATTTTGCAGGTTCACCGCATTGATTACACAGTCTTTGTTCGTTGTAGTAATCGAATGATATTTTTTTGGGCATCGGCTTCTCTTAATGTTCTTGGTGTTAGTTGATTTGCAGTATTAGGCTGAAAAAATCTATACCCTTTTTTAAGATTATTTTTCCATATCTCTATTGTCTTTTTGCTGACGTTCATATTCTCTCCTATCCTTTCTAATTTGTTTAATTCTTTCTCGTCGTTCTTCATTGGTTAAATACATCCAGTTAGATAAATCTTCATAAGTGCGAAAGCAACTAATACATCGTGGCTCCCCATTAATCTCTTCGTACCGACATATACTTGTACACGGACTAACTATGCCTTTCGTGTTCATCTCGGCACTCCACACTACACCATCGGCGTTTATCTTTTTGTTTAATAATTTCCCCACACCATAGACAATGCCCGGTGTCGTTCTCTTTGACTTCGGTATTAATTGTTCTCATGGTCATGTCCAGAGCTTTCTGCACCTGTTCATTAGCCATATCTATTTCATCTGTCATATTTTTTATAACTAAGTATTCCTAAATTTTTCATCCAACTTGTTGTGCCACTATTTGATTTTTTCTTCTGAGGAACTTTAACTCCCGCTTCATACATCTTATCTAATACATCAGTTTTGTATCCAGTCCACTCAGTAATTTTTTGTCGAGTAGCATTTGGAAATCGCTCTAGCACTTCTTCAACTCGTGCAATCTTTTCTTCAAATGTTAACCGTCTATTTCTATGTTCAGTTTCTTGGTTTTGTTTCCAATTCCATTTTGATATTCCGCTCAAAATAAACACTCTCCTATCTGATTAAATAATTCTCGTTGGTTAATATTTTTTTGATTAGTGGTTTTCAATTTTCTTATAATTAAATAAGGCTTCTCGGACTTGTACCAATCAAATTCTTTTTTAGATAAACGAAGTTTTCTTAAAACATTTCCCTCGTCATCATATATGGCATGGGTAAAATCAATCATGCTAGTGATAATAAGTATCGCTCAAGTTCAGTAGCATACCATTTAATTTTTCCCGCGTCTTGTTTTGGATCACCTTTCATTCCAATTCGACTTGTGTATTTGATAATGTTACCTCTTAAATATCCAATGTATTCATCAGGTGATGTCTTTGCTCGGATATATTCTATTGTTTCTATTCCCCCTTGTGTATAGTGTGGGGGGTGATTCACCATATCTATTTTATTATCTTCCACTGTTTACCTTTCTCGGCCGAACAGGAATACGAACCTTAACCCAATCATTTTTTCTCTCAACTACTATCCATGTTGAATCTGCATTTTGCATAGCTTCGTGTACCCATCGTTCCATAAATTCCATCAGTCTATTCCTTCTAAAAGTTCGGTTAGTTCTGATATATTACCCTCATTCACTACTAATGCCAATCCTTGATTTTCTCGGATTTGTGTGATATTGAGGTCTTGAAGTGCCGTTGTTTTACCCTTTCCCGCTTTACATTCGATAGCTATAAATCGCCCCTTGTAACAAGCAATTATATCAGGAACCCCTGATCTGCCGTAGCCCCCTGTAAAAGCATAGAAGTGATAACACCCGTAGCTATCTAAGATTTGTTTGACTTTCTTTTTTACTTTAGCTTCAGGTGTCATAGTGTAGGTATGATACTCAGGTCTGATCCACTCGATGTCCATAGTGATCCACCATCGTTACCCTCATCGTCATTCATAGGCACGAGCCAATGTCCATCTTCAAACTCTATTACTAACGGACTACGATACCACCCTAAATCTTCTCGTTCGGATTCAGTTAAATATCGCACTCGTCTAATTGTTTTTCCTACTAAAAAGTTTGAGGATTTGTTTCCCCAATATTCTCTTAGTTCAGCTTGATTCATTTCATGTAATGGTTTACTCACTTTTTACTCTCTTTCGATTAAATTTAATAACAATGTTGCCGTCAGGATCAGAAATTTGTTCCCAATTAGTATGTCCAAATTGGTCATAACAATAAGCGTCCAACAAATCTGATGGATAATCAAACATTATTTCGTCCATATTAATCCTCACAGTTTCCGTTAACACACGCTTTACCCGATAAAATTTCTTCCTCTAAATCATCAATAGCGTCTTGGTTTGCTAAGTGTATTTGATTCTCTACCAATCTATTAAATACAGGTTCCAAAACTTCAATGGTTTCCAATTTAATTATAAGGCCCCTATCTTTTGCATGATCCCCAATTACAGAATCAATGTAAGTTGTTGGCGTAATATCCTCGCCCCATGATTCAATTTCTTTTATTTTGTCTTCACTCATTTTAATTTCTACTACTGCACTATATGTTTTCATATTATCCCCACAAATAAAAACCAATTAAAATTCCAAACAAAATCAGCACCGACTTTTTTACAAATCGATCAATCTTGTTTGCTCTAGGTACAACTACTACATCACCAATAACATCTCTGTAATCGTGGTCAATGTATTGTTTCCGTCTGTAATCTTTCATACTAATCTCCTAAACATTGTAAGTTTGTTTTAACATAAATAATTCCGTCGCCGTCCCCCATTGATTGATACGCTATACCTTTTTGACATAGGTAATGAGGGTCTTGCGTGGTATCTAAATAATTCCACATATCAATTACTCTCATACCCAATGCACCTACTACCAAACCAAGTACGAACCATGAAGCCACAGTAAACCGATAGAATAAATCCTCTTTAGTTATTTGCATATCCTACTCCTAAGCGATTGATAATTTTAATGCGTGGCTCAAATCATAGATTGCCGTCGGTACAGGATCATAGTCTTTGAATTGCAGACAAAACGCTTGGCACTCCCCCTCTTTTTCAAATGCGATTGTATCTACTACTCGGCACTTCTCTACTTTAATTGCAACATGAATTAGTTTGCTCATTATCTATTCCTCATAATATTTGTATTGATATAGGTGTCGATGTCCCTGAATATCATTTGTAAAGTACTATCCTCAATTACTTCACTATCTAAAACCAAGTCCATCTTATTTACTATTTGTTTACTCTCTTTATCCCATATCCGTAACTCAACAGGGATTTTAATTTTAATATCATAATCAAATACAGTTTTACCCATGATAACCCTCTCCGTTGTCTATAAATACTTCTATTGCTTCTTCTTGTAAATAATCCAAAGTACTTGAGCCAAGAATATCTAAGTCCTCATCATACAACCCATTATGAACCCGTGTAATCTTTACTTCGTACCCTGTTGGACTATCGCCCGTTGCATACATATCTTTAGTTACCTCGATCTCTGCACCTACTGTCCATCTTGTGTTGTACTTATCTTCGGTATCTACATCAAACTCTACATAATGTTTACTCATGGAACTCCTTTCTATATTTTGAAATTATTTTATATTCCTGTTCAATCTCTTCATCTGTCATGTCATTAAACCCTACATACCCATTCAATAATACATGACTGATCCACCCCTCAATCTCACTTTGGGGCATATCATAAAAAGATTTCATTTCGAATTGCATAAGTTTAGTTATCAATTCCTTTCTTTTTGACCCCAATAAATTTATTTCCTCACTCATCAAACTCTCCTTTTTTGATATAGGTCTAACTACATTACTCTCTTTCGATCTTGTTGTAAAGTATTAATTTTCAATTATTTTAGGTAAAAAAATACCCTCAATCGAGGGTAATAAAAACGCTAGGTAGGACTAATTACCTATTATTTTTTAGTTTTTCTGAATTTTCAACGCACAGAATCGCTCTCTACTGCATTTTTAAACAGGGGGTAAGGCATTACCCTACCCCATATAGCCCTGTGTTTCGAGCATATCAATATACTGAGCCATATCCTGTACCATTATGGCAATCTCTTTGTATGACTTAGTCTTGAGCGACTGCTCGATCTCGTCGACTGTACCGAAGATGAAGTCCTCGTAGATAGAGCCGTAATCGTAGCCGTAGTCCCACTTATCATAGTACGGAGTGGGTTCTTCAGGTTTCCGTTTAATCGGTAACTCGATCTCGTGCCATTGGGTGTGGATCAGCGTATCCCGTAGTCGTTCAGCAAAGTTTATGTCTTGGGTTTCTTTGCTCGAGTGTTGGTTCAAATACCCAACTGATAAGTTAGTACACTCAGGGATCAGGTGGACAAACTCAGCCGTATCCGTGTACACGCCCCCGTCGTCTAATTTAAAGTTATCTCGGTCGGTCGATAAGATCTTAGCTAACGCCGTCCCGAACTCGTCCGAACAACACCTTGAACTTTGCTGATAAGTAATCACGCTATCAAATCCTTTTCGATCAAATGCAATAGCACAGTCAAACTCAGTAAGATAATCAGAATACTCAGCCACCATATCCCTTGACCCAATACAACCCTTTTCCTCACCTCGAAAAAATAAGTAAGTCCCATGAACATTATGCTCGATCATCTGTATCATAAGCCAAACCCCCACGCCGTCATCAGCCCCTAGACAATCCTCTTTATAATCTACAAATGCAACTTTGGAAAAGTCATCAATCCATACTTCTTGTTTAACTCGATCAGGCTCGGAGTGGTGGACTGTATCAATATGCGAAGTCCATAAGATGTTAGTCTTTGCCCCCTTGATCTTGTTCTCATATTTAAAGGCAATCACTTCACCCTTTTTATTACACACAGGATCAAAGTCAGCCATGTAGTCTTTTATAAATTGTTTCTCACCTTTTGAATCATGCTCTCGGCGATAACTTAAAATGTTTTCTAGTGTATTCATTATTATTTTTCCTCTTTGATATAACCAAATTTAACTAGGTCGTTGATGTGGATAAGGTCGCCATCAGGTAATTCAATAGCGTCTTTGTAAAATGCCCATTCGTAACCTAATGAACAAGGTAATAAAAGTTGGACACAGTTATCCTCGTGGTAATGATAGACTTGACCATCATGCCCCTGAACTTTTTTCATATCGTCTATGTGATAGTAAGCACCTAAGTACTCGTCCATGTGAATATCATGGTCTTCATAATTATCTAATGGATAATACTCGGAATCACTTTCACAACGGATAACATCATCATCACGATAATATTCTTCTTCGCATTCCACCCAAATATAATTCATATCTATACAATGGTCGCAAACATCACCGATTCGATCAATGTAGCGTAGATTATCAAAGTGTTCTCGTGCATCACAGTCAGCACAGTAGCCGTGATCTTCTTCATCATCATCTTCGCCTGTGTGTCCATTTGTTCGATCTAATTCATATTGACCCCCACTACATATCTGTAAGTACTCTATACTATTGCCGTACATAAAGTCAGTTGGGTCGCTATAATCGATTGTAATTAGATCAGCACTTTGATACTCACCATCAACATAGGGTACATAAAACTCACTTGAATATTCCTCGTGGCTTGTAGCTAGTAATAAAGCCCCGTCCAAACACTCCCGATCAAGTTCAAACCCGTTTGATTCAAGCCAATTTTTTAAGTATTGACCCTCAGCCACCGAGTTTGGATCAGGATACACTCGAACATATTTTTTACCCCGTGTTATTGCTCGTGCTATTGTGGTTCGGTATTTGTCGGTACCGTGTGCTTTATATAGATAATAAAGTCTTAGATCAGACTTAGGGTGGGTATAAGTTTTTATTCCCTCTTCGCAATAATCGTTCACCATGCAACTGTTCACTTGACTATCGCCGTAATAACTTTCCCACCACCCATCAGGATCACACTCACCCCGATAGTCTACTTTCCAACCTTGCCTTGATCTAATCTCAGCTAAGTAGGTATCGGATATTTTTTTAACTTCGTCCTCTGTGATACCAAAAAATTCTTTGTATTTATTTAAGTATCGACCAAGTTTTGTTCTTACTTCCCGTCCTTCTCGTAAATCTCTTAGCGTTGGGTAATAAGCAATTTGGCTTGGGTCTTGAACAGATACATGGATAAAGTGAAATGTATTACTGATCCAATTCAGACGGGCAAACATTGAGATATTTCTCATCTGATGTAATTTAAACTGTTGGCTCGATCCGTCCTTTACTATCTCACTTGGCAGTATCCGATCAAACGAATTGCTTATTGTTCTTTTATATAGTGGGTGATTGACTACCCGATCTTCATTCATGAACTCATTTGTTTTTGCTATTTTCGACCAATCAATAATCAGCCACTCGCCGTTTGCAAATTTTTGCTGAACTTCAAACTGTTGTGGTTCTAATTTATAGCTACAAAAAAAGTGATCCTTAACCTGTGCTAAGTAAATTGTCGTGGCGATTGTTTTATAAATTTCTCGATCTGAAAACTCAGGGGTCATGTGGGGGGCGTAGTTAAAATCCCCCCGATCCATTAAGTTGACCAAGCCCCTCATTCGACCAATATTTTTTAACTTGTATTTGTCATTTGAATGAAAGTATTGGCTCTCAGTTGCTCGATAAAATGCGTGGTAGGGTTTCCAATCTGTTCTAACTTGCGTTAATACTTTCCTGATATATTCCCGACAGTTTGTGTTTGTAAATTGCTCAGTCCCCATTTTTTCTAATTCGTACAACTTTTTTAAATAGGGTTTGGGCTCTCGTATTCCAACTTTGCTTTCAATGGTTTCAATTAAATTCATTTTCTTCCTCGCTTTCTTCGTAGTTATCACAATCGAACTCACTTGCCCAATCGGATTCTGTGCTTTCAACAAAATAAAAACCTGAATACTCTCCAAAATCTTTAGCTAACATCTTACTTGCTATTTCTTCTGCATCATCTTTATTTTTTGCACAGATTGTGTATGTAACATCACTTCTTCCATACCTTACTTCATACGCTTTTTTATCACTCATTTTTTAGTCCTTTCGTGGTTTTAATTTAAAATGGTTTCCCGTTTGGGTCATGTCTGAGTTTGGTTTCCAATTCGCTTAAACCAAGTTTGTCCAAAATTATTTCTGTGTAGGTCGGTTTCGGATCAGGTTTAATAATGAATATAAAATCATTCTCAGGGTCAAGTTTTAATATCTCTATGCCCTTTTGAAGTTTCTCGATCTCAGCTTTTTCTAAAACTATTTTTTTGATTGGGTTATCTCTCTTCATTTTTTGCCCTCATTTAGTTTATTAATACTGTTTATCTCGTCCTCGATCTCGAACAAGGTAAGTTTAAGTTCTTGGATTGCTACTTCAAAATCAATCGTTGAGTTTCGACCCTTTTCGGCTTGGTGTTGCTTTTCGTAATAACTCAGTTGATCCAGGAGCCGATCTTTTTCGTTCTCAAGTAGGCGTAGCGTGTTACATAATTTATAAATACTCATATCTCGCTCCCCTCGTTTTTTTATTCGCTTTTACAACTAAGGCGATTGCTTTTATAGGTGAATAGCCACAACCCCGTAAATATTTGTACGCTTGTTTTTTTCCTCGTGTGAATATGAGGTGCCTCGTCAATCTTTGCATAATTAGTCCTTTTCTATCAATTTTTTATAAATTCGGCTTTCACAATCGCTCCCTGTTGCATTTTTAGAACTCGGTTAAGGGCTAAGTATCACCCAAAAAACCCCGTTTGCTCAGCCGTCCCTGTTTCGATCTGTCTTGCTCGATCTCATCAGCAAACCCTCTAAGGTTTGGACAAGGAAAAGAAAAGGGGCAAGGTTTGAACCAAGCCCCTCCAATCATTACGCCGTTGTAACTCTGCCTTTCATTAGTCGATTAAATAGTGGAATTAAACTAAGGGCTAAGATACAACCAAGCCCTGACCCAATCGCTAGGGGGTAGTTAAGAGATGCCAAGCCCCCTAAGAAGTCCGAAAAGGCGTTACCGATCCCTGCCCCCGTGATAACTAAGAGATGACCCGTTTGGAATTTTTTGGGCAAGTATTTCTCGATCTCTAACCCTGTAAACGCTCCAAAGATCATAACCCCGTTGTCTACGATACCAAATAGAATGAAGTCAAACATAATTAAGCCCCTTTATAAAAAGTTAGTTTTTGATTGTCTGTTAATGTTTTAACAAGGTTTATTTTGCAATCCATAACCCCGTTTATGTAGGTATCGAGGAGGTTCCATAAATCCGACTTACTATGAAATCCCGTTATAACAGTTCTTACTCCTCCTCCCTCATTCATAATTTGGTGAACTTGTTGACCTCCATAAGCCCTATATAAATAGTAATTTCCGATCTGTGCTTTATAAACCCCGTCTATCTTTTTCCATGTTTCAGTCGGGTTTTTGGTCATTTCGTTTAACAACTTAATTTTGTTTTCTAGTTCTTTTATAGTAGTTCGCATTTTTAGTCCTTTATATGTACATGGCGAAAGTGCCATTCGTTTAAAATACTCTCTTTTTTATTCTTTGTAAACCATTATTTTACTTTATAACTAAGTGATTGATTTTATTGGGTTTTCTCAGTTCACAAAGTTCACGTTTTTCTGCTTTACTTTAAAGTAGGAACTGACCCTTTTTCTGTGGATAACTTTTCGAGTTGGTAATTAGTTAAGTTATTGTTTTTATTATATTTATTTATTTATTATTATATTTTTAGAGTTGCTTAAAAAATAGTCAGTTCACAAGTTCATGCCAAAAATATAGGACAATAGGTCTGGAAGTTTTTTTCTTTTACACTTGCAAAAAGAGGGGCTTGATCCACCGAATTTCTTCCCCGTTATCCTAAAAAACAGCGTGAACTTTGTGAACTTCGTGAACTTCCCTTTAAAATCAATAACTTACGCATGAACTTAGTCCGAATAAAACATGAACTTTGTGAACTTTGCTTTAAAATCAATGACTTAGCTTTAATAACCCTGTTGACTGTGTGGTTATTGGGTCATTACCTAGCCAAACTGAGTTCATATAATGAGTAAAGTAATACTTAGCTTTAGGAACATGAACTCAGTCCAACCAAATAAGAACAAAGTTGAAACCGAACCACGAAATTTGACCGAGTAAAAAGGTCAAAATCACGAACGGACGGGGTACCCACCAAGCACAATTTTTTTGGGACTCCGTAAGATTCCACATACATACTAATCCGCACAAATAACCAGCATTTTTTTCCAAATTCCGACCCCCCACCCCCTCTATATAGGAACACCCCCCGTCAAGGGGACCCAAAAGGGACGTACAGAAAAAATATAGTATACAAAATAGAAAATAGGTATATAATATTGGTAAGAATTAGGTTCTCTCCCTAGTTCTTTATAGTGACATGAGTGTTTTCATTCATTATTACTTCCTTTCGGCCCCGTCTTTCTAGGCGGGGTTTTTATTTTAGGATCAAATTCTAACTAAGTCTAGATAAAATGTCTCCAAAAGGAGATAAGACTGATTCGCATTCCTACATAACATCGCACCGGCGGGTATAATGTTGTTTTAACTAGGAGAACACCATGCGAGAAAAGTTATTAACAGCGTTAGAAAAACATGCCCAAGGACATATCGAAAAGCATAGGATTAATGTTGAGGTATACTTGACTAATCCAGTCGGGATTGGTGAACACGGCGATATAATTGAGACCATCGAAAAAGAGCTTGACGAAATGGCAAGATACCAGGATCATTTAGACATAATTAAGAAGTACTTTGGTTAAAGTTCTTTAGGATCGAACCCGTAGAGGAGGGCAATATGTCTGATGATGGATTTGAAACGTTTATTATCATGGTCGTAGTATTCTTGTTCTTTTGCTTTGTAACAATATAAGTGAGCCATTTCGTGAAGTAATGTTTTACAGATCGTATCGAAGTGAGCATTACGTGCACTACTAATGTAGATGGTATTTTCGTCAGGTGCAAACTCACCCATAATATCTTTTCGCTTAGTTACTTTAAGTTTAATTTGGTGAGCATGAGGCATATCAAGTTTATCAAACGGTTCCATTCGGCAGAAGGTCTTATATAAGAGTACAAGATTTTTATCAGTTAAAAGACTCATCTATCCATAACCAGCATATAAGCGCCAATATTAGCAAAGGCATAGCCAAAATACATATATCCTAGCGCAGCATTACCTTTATAAAATTGTTCTAAACTAACGGCGAAGTAAATTAAGCCTACGGCAATAATTAAGCCGGTACTCATTATTCGCCTGTAGATTCTTCTATAGTTTCTACGTCAGTAATATATTCGGTTGCGCCAAAAAGAGCTTCAACTTGAGCTTTGACAGTGGGGTCATTATTGACTTTAACAAAAGCTGCTTCAGCATTCTCAGCTTCTACTAAAATTTTAATTGGTTTAATGTAACGTCTAACAATACTTATTTTAATTTGTGCCATTTTTCCACTTTGCTCCTATAGTATATAAATTAATTGGTCCAAAATCCATGTCTTTCCATTCTATTTGCATGTGGGATACTTTGGAACGAAGTTCTGAGGGAGTTGAACATAGTCTTGATATAAGCATGCCGTTGCCCATGATTTATGATCGCCTTTTATACATTCTTGAAAATATTGATGGGCGTGCGCACACGACTCGAAGTTACCTATGTACTCACGAGAATCGTCTAAGTATAAAATTAAAACCCATTCAAACATTTTAACATTATACCCTTTCTATATTTCTGTGTTACAATATTTGGTATTAGCTGCAAAAATAAAATCAAAGGTGTAACAGCGACACATGACAGACGAAGAATTACAGCTCGACAGCATTGTACCCCCTATAGAAGAAAACATTCCTCTTCCTATTTCACAAAAGCAAGCTATGCCTGACATGACGGCTGAACAGGAACTTAACATTAGGGCAGAAACAATAAAGACATTGTCAGACATAAAGGGCGAGCCAATCGAACCTGATAGTAAACACGCACAAGAAGCAAGAAAACTTGCCGATGAAATGATGAATAACCCAGATTTAAAACCGGACTTTGCAAGTTACCCAAATGAAACAATGGCTTACTTAGCGGGCATGGTAGCTCAGTCAAATGTAAAGCTCGTTAATCAGTTAGCAGATTTTAAACTCTATGTATTAAACAATGCCGTCTTAGTTCACGAAACATCAACAAGCCCTAAAGATGAACTCGGTGCACTTCGTA
>Ga0222715_10005189_pt1 | contig 11138 bp, 10 predicted proteins | sample C33_9DmetaG_FD_165056 | JGI IMG/M metagenome (GOLD analysis project Ga0222715, IMG submission 165056) | Estuarine water microbial communities from San Francisco Bay, California, United States - C33_9D | ecosystem: Environmental > Aquatic > Marine > Unclassified | place: USA: California... | reverse complement strand
CCGCGGGTCTGTATTCGAGCGATTCGTCCGCGCGGATGGAGCGGTGCCCGGCGGAAGCGGCCTGGGCCTAGCGCTGGTGCGGGAGTCAGCGCTCGCCGCCGGCGGTGATGCGTGGGCTGAACCGGTGAGCAGCGGTGGGTTGCGCATCTGCACGAGGTGGCCGGTGACTACTCCCGGTGCAGGCCGAGGTCCCACTCACCGCTGAGGCGCTGAAGGGTGGCTGCCGCTCGAGCGACAGCGTCGGCGTCCTCGGAGAGTGCCGCGGCGTAGCCCAGCAGGAAGGTCGTGATCGGCGCCGCGGGCCGATCGACCGCATGAGCGGCGTCACGGGCGACGTCGAGCAGGGTCTGGACGTCGACATCGGGGACGTCCACGCCGAGGTCGGTGGCCAGAGCGCGCCGAGCGGCCGTGGTCCATTGGCTGAGTTGGTCGTGGCTCATGCTGCCATCCTCCCGCGCTGGGTCCTCTCACGCGGGGACTTGACGGGAGCGTCAAGTTGACACTAGCGTCAAGTCCATGGCGCCTGTCCTGCGCTCGCGCACTGATCCGGCCGTTGCCGCGGCCAATGCTGAGGCGATGCGCGCTGCGCTTGCCGAGATTGACGATCTTCTCGCCCGCGTCATCGGTGGCGGTGGAAGCACTGATAGCGAGAAGAACGCCCGCTCAGTGGCGCGCCATCGTGGTCGCGGCAAGCTGCTCCCTCGCGAGCGAGTGAACCTCTTGCTCGATCCCGGCTCCGCCTTCCTCGAACTCAGTCCCCTTGCGGGCTGGGGCACCGATGATCCGCTCGGGGGCGGACTGGTGACCGGGATCGGTCGCGTGCACGGCACCGAGGTGGTCGTCGTGGCGAACGATCCCACCGTGAAGGGCGGCTCGCAGGGTCCGACGTCGGTGGCCAAGGGATTGCGTGCCATGGAGGTGGCGCGGGCAAACCGACTTCCGCTGGTCAATCTCACCGAGTCCGGCGGGGCTGACCTGCCGAAGCAGGCGGACATCTTCGTCCCCGGCGGTGCGAGCTTCAAGAACCTCACCCAACTCTCCGCGGCGGGCATCCCCACCATCACCCTCGTCTTCGGCTCGAGTACCGCGGGCGGCGCCTACGTCCCGGGCATGAGTGACTACGTCGTCCTGCAGAAGGAGGCGGCGCGTGTCTACCTCGGTGGGCCGCCCCTGGTGAAGATGGCCATCGATGAGGATGCCGATGAAGAGGAACTCGGTGGGGCCGAGATGCACGCCCGCACGTCGGGATTGGCTGACTACCTCGCCGTCGACGAGCCAGATGCCCTGCGCATCGGCCGAGAGATCGTCGAGCACCTGCGCTGGCGCAAGGCCGGTCCGGGTCCGGACCGCGCGCCGGTCGAGCCGCTGTACGACCCCGAGGAGCTCCTCGGCATCCCGAGCGCCGACGTCCGCACTCCCTTCGAAGCACGTGACGTGCTTGCTCGCGTCCTCGACGGCAGCGAATTCGAGGAGTTCAAACCGCTCTACGGCTCGACGCTCGTCACCGGATGGGGGCATGTCGGGGGCTACGCAGTCGGCGTGCTCGCGAACAACGGAATCCTCTTCAGCGAGGAGAGCCACAAAGGTGCGCAGTTCATCCAGCTGTGCAATCGCATGAATGTGCCGATCCTCTTCGCACAGAACATCACCGGGTTCATGGTGGGGACGCGCTATGAGCAAGGCGGCATCATCAAGGACGGCGCCAAACTCATCAATGCGGTCTCGAATTCCACGGTGCCGCACCTCACGCTGATGATGGGTGCGTCCTACGGCGCGGGCAACTACGGCATGTCTGGTCGCGCTTATGACCCGCGCTTTGTCTTCTCCTGGCCCAATCACCGCATTGCCGTCATGGGGCCGAAGCAACTCGCTGGTGTCCTCACCATCGTCGCTCGGCAGAAGGCGGGCGAAGCATTCGATGAGGCGGCGTTCGCCCCCTTGCGCGATGCGTTCGAGCAGCAGGTCGAAAGCCAATCGACCGCGCTCTTCGCCACCGGCCGGCTCTGGGACGACGGCGTCATCGATCCACGTGACACCCGCACCGTGCTCACTCTTGCCCTGTCGGCCACCCACTCGGCTCCGGTTGCGGGGACCGACACGTACGGCGTTTTCCGGATGTGATGGTGATGCGCAGAATCCTGGTCGCAAACCGAGGCGAGATCGCCCGTCGGGTCTTCCGCACCGCACGAGCGATGGGACTTCAGACCGTGGCGGTCTACTCCGAGCCCGATGCTGACGCTCCCTTCGTCCACGACGCTGATGTGGCGGTGGCCCTCCGCGGATCCACGAGCGCGGAGACGTATCTCGACGTCGTACAAATCCTTGATGCGGCGCGTCGCAGCGGGGCCGACGCTATCCATCCCGGATACGGCTTCCTGTCGGAGAATCCGGGATTTGCCGAAGCGGTGACCGCGGCGGGCCTGACCTGGATTGGTCCCACCCCGGAGTCGATTCGGGCGATGGCTCTGAAGGTGGAGGCGAAGCGCATCGCCGCAGACGCGGGTCTGCCCCTGGTCCCCGGCGCTGAGTTGGCCGAGGACATCGCGGACGCGGACGCGCAGCAGATCGCCGAGGCGGTGGGTTTCCCCCTTATGGTCAAGGCGTCCGCGGGTGGCGGCGGCAAGGGCATGCGCATCGTGAGCGATCCGGCCGACTTCGCCGAGGCCATCGAGTCGGCGCGACGCGAGGCACTCTCCTCCTTCGGCGACCCGACCGTCTTCCTTGAGCGCTATCTGCCCCGGTCGCGTCACGTCGAAGTGCAGGTCTTTGGCGATCGCCACGGCAGTGTCGTCCACCTCGGTGAGCGGGAATGCTCCATTCAACGTCGACACCAAAAGATCGTGGAGGAGTCGCCATCACCCGGGATTGATCGCGATCTCGCCGCGCACATGCGGGCCGCGGCGGTGGCGCTGGCGGAGCGGATGGGTTATGTCGGCGCCGGCACCGTGGAGTTCATCGTGTGGACCGAGGGCGGCGAGCAGCGCTTCGCCTTCCTCGAGATGAACACGCGCCTTCAGGTAGAACACCCGGTCACCGAACTCGTCACGGGGCTTGACCTCGTCGAATGGCAGATCCGCATTGCACGCGGTGAAGAACTCCCGCGTGAGCAAAGTGAGATTAATGTCGCGGGCCATGCCATCGAGGTGCGCCTGTATGCCGAGGATCCGGCGCACGGTTATCTGCCCAGCGTCGGCACACTGCAGGCCTTTGAGTTCCCGGACGACGTGCGCGTCGACTCAGGGGTGGAGTCCGGTTCAGTGATCGGGACCCACTACGACCCGATGCTGGCGAAGGTCATCACCCACGCGCCCGACCGCGCGACGTGCGCCGCCATCCTGGCGCGCAGCCTGCGACGGGCGCGTGTGCACGGTCTCGTCACCAATCGGGATTCGCTCGTCGCCGTACTGGAATCCCCGCGATTCCACTCGGGGGACACGACCACGGCATTCCTCGAACAGGAGCCCGACGTCCTCACCCCGCGCCTCCCGGAGGAGATCCTCGACCGGCACCTGGCGGCGATCGCGCTCAGCGGACAAGGGCCCGACGATGGCGTCCCCCGAGGGTGGCGCAATGTCCCTGCGGTTCCCGAGATCACCGTGCTCGAACGGCTCGGCGGTGAGGTGGTCGCCGCCGCAGCGTGGTTCACCCGTGATGGGCTCGAGCTCAACGTGCTGGATTCGGAAGCAGATCTGTATGCCGAACCGGGGCGCGCTGCCGGAGTCTTCGTCCAGGACGGCCATCTCCTCCTGCGCGAGGGGCTGGCGAGTACCTGTCAGGTGTCGACGTACGACGATCTGGTCTGCGTCGACGATGGCCTGTGGTCAACGCAATGGCGCATCCGTCCGCGCTTCGGCACGGAGGACGTCGGTTCGGCGGCCGGTGGTGCGATAACGCCAATGCCGGGGACCATCATCTCGGTTGAGGTCTCGGTGGGAGACCGCGTCGCTCCGGGTCAGACCCTCGTCGTGCTCGAGGCGATGAAGATGGAGCACCGCGTGGTGGCTGATATCGCGGGGGTGGTCGGCGACGTCTTCGTTGAGCCCGGTCAGGCGGTTGATGCGCACGCCGTCGTTGTCAGTGTCCGTCCCGCCGAGGAGCAGGAGTAGAGATCGTGAATCGTCCCCTCATCATCGGCAATACCAGTGGGTTCTTCGGCGACCGCATCGCGGCGGCTCGGGAGATGGTGGACGGTGGCCCCCTTGATGTCCTGACCGGCGATTGGCTTGCCGAATTGACCATGCTGATCCTGGCTCGGCAGCGACTGAAGCACGGTGCCGGCTCGGGCTACGCGAGGACGTTCCTCACCCAGATGGAGCAGGTTCTTGGAACCTGCCGTGACCGAGGCATCCGGGTTGTGAGCAACGCGGGCGGGCTCGATCCGCAGGGGTGTGCGGACGCACTCAGCGAGATCGTCGACCGACTTGGCCTAGGTGCCGTGAGCATCGGCGTGGTGACCGGTGACGACCTCATGCCGGCGTTCGCCGAACTCGACGAGGAGTGGCGCAATCTTGACACCAGGGAGACACCTGACGGGATTACCTTCCTCACCGCCAACGCCTATCTCGGCGGTGAGCCGATCACGGCGGCACTCGCGGCCGGCGCCGACGTCGTGATTACTGGTCGCGTCACCGACGCGGCCCTCGTCGTCGGTCCGGCGGCGTGGTGGCATGGCTGGTCGTACGCCGACGCCGCCAATGCCGATCCGGCGGCCCTCGATCGCTTTGCCGGTGCCGTGGTGGCCGGCCACGCGATCGAGTGCGGTGCCCAGGTGACGGGAGGCAACTACGCGTTCTTCACCGAGATCCCCGGTCTGGAGTATCCGGGCTTCCCCATCGCGGAGGTCGCCGACGACGGCTCATCGGTCATCACCAAGCACCCGGACACCGGCGGAGCGGTGACGGTCGGAACGGTGACCGCGCAACTCCTCTACGAGATCCAGGGGCTGTCGTATCCCAATCCCGATGCCACCGCCCGGTTCGACACCATTCGGCTCACCCAGGAGGGTCCGGACCGGGTCCGCATCAGTGAGGTGCGTGGTGAGTCACCGCCCGAGCGACTCAAGGTGGCGGCCAACTACCTCGGTGGTTTCCGCAATTCGATGACCTTGGTGGTCACCGGTCTGGACGCGGAGGCCAAGGCGAATCTGGCTCTTCGATCGATGACCGGGCTGACCCTGGCCGAGGCGACGGAACCGGGGATGAGTGCGGCCGCGCGCGCCGCGCGTTCTGGCCTCCCCGTGCGCGAACTCGAGGTGTCCTGGGTGCCGACGGCGCAGGCGGACCCGGCGATGCCCTGGCAGGCGCAGTCGCACCTACGACTCACCGTGCGTGACGACTCGGCCGAAGCGGTCGCGAAGCCGTTCACGACGTCGGTGATCGAGTCCACGCTGTCGAGTTATCCGGGGATGTTCCCGACCGCTCCACCCGGCGCGGGTACGCCGTACGGTGTCTATTGGCCGACCACGGTCGAGCGTGGGTCGGCGCGGCCCACCGTGACGGTCGACGGGATCTCCGTCCCGGTCCCCGCCCATCTGCCGGCTGAGTCCCCCCTCACCCTTCCGTTGAGTGGCGAGTTGTTGACGGAAAACGGGCCCGAAACCGTCAACAACGCGCCACTCAACGAGCACGTGCCGCTGGGGCGGCTGGTCGGTGCGCGCAGCGGGGACAAGGGTGGCAACGGCAACGTCGGATTGTGGATCCCCGCATCGGTACCCCAGCGCGACGTGGCCTACCGGTGGCTCGCTGACTACATGACGCCGGACCGGGTCCGCGCGATCCTGCCCGAGGCGGCCCTTCTCGACGTCGAAGTGCATCAACTGCCGAACCTGCATGCCCTCAACGTGATCATCCACGGACTCCTCGGGCGCGGTGTCGCGGAGACGGCCCGTGTGGACCCGCAGGCGAAGGGTCTCGGTGAGCATCTGCGGGCTCGCCTCGCGCCGATCCCCGCCGAACTCCTCCCCCCGCCGGGGATGTCGTTGGCATGAGCGCCGTTCCACTGACCGATCGAGGGCGACGTACCCGCGACGCCCTCCTCGCGGCCGCCCGCGAGGTCTTTGAGGAGCGGGGATATGCCGCCACCCGCATGAGTGACATCGCCGCGGCCGCCGGGGTGAGCCACGGCACCGTCTACACGTGGTTTGCCACGAAGGAGTCGGTGCTTGCCGCGGTCGTGGAATCCCTCGTCTCCGACATTTCCGAGACTCTGCGGGTTCCTGAGGGCACGGACCCGGTCAGGCGCATTGACGTCGCCAATCGGAGTTATCTCGACACCTATGTCGCCCATTCGAAATTGCTTTCTGTCATCGAGCAGGCGGCCGCCATCGACGACTCCTTCCGCGATGTGCTCGCGGGACTTCGTCAGGCTCACGTCCAGCGTGTAGCCGCGGCGATTTCGCACCTGCAGCGAGCCGGAGAAGCATCACGGGACCTCGATCCCCAGGTTGCCGCCGCGGCGCTGTGCGTCATGGTGGAGGGATTCGCGCGCCACTGGATGCGCGACGACGTCGATGAGGAGCAAGCGGCCGCCACCCTCACCCGCATCTGGGCCGGGGCACTAGATCTGGGATCGACACCGAAGGGAATCTGATGGAGTTCACCACGGAACACGAACAATTCCGCCAATCAGTGCGTCGGGTGGTCGAAGAAGAGATCAACCCAAACGCCGACGCCTGGGAGGAAGCCGGCATCTTCCCCGCGCATGACCTCATGCCCAAACTGGGTGCGATCGGAGCCCTCGGCCTGGAGTACGACCCGGAGTTCGGCGGATCCGGTGCCGACCACTCCTTCAGCTATGTCTTCGCGCAGGAATTGGGTCGCTGTGACCTTGCGGCCGTGCCCATGGCGATTGCGGTCATCACCTCGATGGCAACCCCATCGCTGGCTCGCTACGGATCCGATGAACTGAAGCGAACGTGGCTGGAGCCGACCCTAAGTGGTGAACTCGTGTGCTCCATTGCCGTGAGCGAACCCGATGCTGGCTCCGATGTCGCCGGTATCCGGACCCGCGCCGTGCGTGACGGGGACGACTGGGTCATCACCGGTCGCAAGATGTGGATCACCAACGGAACGCAGGCCGATTGGCTGTGCCTCCTCGCCCGCACCGATGACGACTCGCGGCCGGGCGATTACCACGGCATGAGCCTCATCATCGTTCCGACGAATTCACCGGGTTTCAGCGTCGGACGCGCCATCAAGAAGATGGGCAACAAGGCCAGTGACACCGCCGAATTGGTGCTCGATGGTGTGCGGGTCCCGGTGAGCAACACGATTGGGGAGCCCGGGCAGGGGTTCCAGCAGCAGATGTCGCAGTTCCAGGACGAGCGATTGGTGGGCGCCTACATCGCGCTCGCCGGTGCCCGCCGCGCCCTGGACCGGACGAAGGACTATCTGCGCGAGCGTGAGGCCTTCGGCAAGCCGCTACTCGCCCAGCAGTACCTGCAGTACGAGCTGGCAGAGCTGTATGCCGAGGTCGACGTCGTCGATGGATTCCTCCAGCACGCAGCGGATCGCTATCTCGCAGGTCACGATGTGTCTCGCGAAGCCACCGTCGCCAAACTGAAGACCGGTCGGCTCGTCCGCCAGGTCGCCGACGCGTGCGTGCAGTTCCACGGCGGTATGGGCTACGCCGAGGAGATGTGGGTGGCGCGCTACTACCGGGATGCCCGGCTCGTGTCGATTGGCGGTGGCGCCGACGAGGTGATGCTGCGGATCATCACCATGCTCGAAGGAATGGGCAAGCGATGAGTGACGCGGTCCTGCTCAGTGTTGCCGATGGCGTGGCGACCATCACGCTCAACCGTCCCGACGCGCGCAATCGCCTTGATCCCGAGGGCATGACGCTGCTGGCCGAGCATCTCGCGGCCACCGCGGACGATCCGCAAGTCCGCGTCGTCGTCCTGACCGGGTCCGGCAACACCTTCTGCTCGGGCGCGGACCTCTCGGGCGCACTCAACGCCACCGAGGGTGGGTTTGCCACGGGCGGCACCGGCAATCTCGTCGGCGTTCTCGAGGCCATGCTGGATCATCCGAAGCCCGTCATTGGTCGGGTTCAAGGACATGTCGCGGGAGGCGGCAACGGACTTGTCGCCGCGTGCGACATCGCGATTGCGGCGAGCGATGCCCGATTCGCCTTCAGCGAGGTCCGCGTGGGCGTCGCCCCCGCGATCATTTCGGTCACGTGTCTGGCGGTCATGCATCGACGAGATGCGCAGGAGTTGCTCCTCACCGGCGAGCGGGTGACGGCTGAGCGCGTCCTCGAGGCGGGACTGGTCACGAGTGTCGTGGAGCCCGACGCCCTCGATGCCGCGGTGGCGGGCTACGTGGATCAGTTGCGGCGGGGAGGCCCCGAAGCGGTCCGCATGACCAAAGAGTTGCTGCGCCGAATTCCAGCGATGCCGCGCCAGGAGGGATTCGCGTGGGCGGCGGAGGTGTCCGCGGGACTGTTCACCTCGGATGAGGCTCGGGAGGGCATGTCCGCCTTCCTGGAGAAGCGGAACCCTCCGTGGGTCGACTAGCGGCCATCGTTATTGCCGGTGGGCAGGCGCGACGATTCGGTGCTGACAAGCTTGCTCTGCGTGACGACAGTGGTCGCACACTGCTGGACATCGTGTGCACTGGAGCCGCCGAGTACGCCGATCCCGTCATCGTCGTAGGCCCTCAGCGCGCGGTGGACGCCACGGTGATCTGGACCCGTGAGGTGCCAGCCGGGGGCGGCCCGTGTGCCGCGCTGATCACCGGCCTGCGCGACGTGCCAGCCGACTGCGACCAGGTCATGGTGCTGGCGGGCGACAGTCCCCGCGGAGCCCTCGCGATCCCGCGTCTGCGTGAAGTGCTTGCCGGGTCCGATCATGTGGCCGCCACGCTGGTCGATGACCAGGGTCGTGAGCAGCCGATCACCACGCTCTACGACGTCTCGGCGCTGCGACGGGTGACCGCGACCTACGGCAGCGGCGAGAACATGTCGGTACGCCGAGTCCTTGATGACCTGCGTCCCGCCGGTGTGATCGGCGTACCCGACGAGAACGGGGCGGCCGACGATGTCGACCGCCCCGAGGATGCTCGGAGGTTGGGGTTCAGGCCCGGCCCTTGAGCATGAAGTCCCAGTACATGCGCGGCAGCGCGTGCTTCTTGACCATGTACATGTCCCAACGTTCCTTGGTCATGTCCAGGACGGGGAAGGTGGGTGTCCGCTCCATGTTGTAGTTGAACTCCGCCATGATGCACTTGCCCTTGGCGGTGATGAGCGGGCAGGACGCGTAGCCGTCGTAGGACTTGGCAGTGCCAGCCCCTTTGCGTGCCGCCATGAGGTTGGCGACGAGGGTCGGGGCCTGCTTGCGCACGGCGGCGCCGGTCTTGGAGTTCGGGGTGTTCGTGCAGTCGCCGAGGCCAAACACGTTGGGATAGTTCACGCTCTGCAGCGAGTGCTTGTCGACGTTGAGGTAGCCGAAGGGGCTCTCCGGATCCGCGAGCGGGCTGGCCTTGATCCAATCCGGTGCACTTTGTGGCGGAGTGATGTGCGCCATGGTGAAGTCCAGCGTCTCCTCCCCGCTCCCGTCGAGCTTGCTGATGACGGCCTTGTGGTTGTCGCCGTCAATCGAGTTCAACTTGCTCTCGAAGTGAACCTTGATGCCGTAGCGGTCGGCGGCCTTCTTGAGTCCCGCGGCGAACTCCGGGATACCGAACATGCCGGGCGTCGGCAGGATGAGATGCACGTCCATGTTGCCGAGGACGCCGCGGCGACGCCAGTGATCGCAGGCGAGGTAGGCGATCTTCTGAGGAGCGCCGGCGCACTTGATCGGTCCGGGCGGCATCGTGAAGACCGCGGTGCCCGACGAGGTGGCCTGGATGAACTCCCACGTCTGTGGCGCCAGGTCGTAACGGTAGTTGCTCGACACGCGATTGCGTCCCAGTGTTTCGGTGAGGCCGGGGATCTTGTCCCAGTCCAGCTGAATGCCGGCGGCCACGACGAGCCACTGGTAGCCAACCGACTCACCGTTGTCGAGCGAGACCGTCTGCTTGTCCGGATCGACACCGGTGGCCGCACCGCGAATCCAGGTGACCCCCTTGGGCATGACGGACGACTCGGGACGGACCGTGTCGTCAATGTTGGCTTCGCCTCCGCCCACCAGTGTCCACAGCGGCTGGTAGTAGTGGACGGTCGATGGTTCGATCACCGCGACATCGGTCACTCCTTCGTTGCGTAGTCGGGCCGCAACGCTGATTCCTGCTGTCCCGCCGCCGATGATGACGACATCGTGCTGTGCCATAGGTACCTCCGAGCATTTCCATCGGGTTGATTGGTCGTGACGGTAGGTGAGGCCCCCGTGTCGTGTCACCGCTTTCAGGGAATCGACAGGGATCCGGGAGACTGGGGCCTGCGTCCATGGGGTGAGACTCGGGATGCCCGGGATAGCCAGCAGGGGAGGAGGTCGCGTGAGACTCGAAACACTGTTCGACGCCTACGCCGACCAGGTACGTCGCTACCTGCTCCGACGCCTCGGCGATCAGCCCGATCCGATGTCGACGGCCGAAGACCTGACCGCCGACGTCTTCGTCATCGCGTGGCGTAGGCGGGAGAGCATCCCGGCGGGCTTCGAACTGCCGTGGCTGTACGCCGTGAGCCGACGGGTCCTCGCCAACTACCGCCGCCGGGAGTCTGAGCGGCCGGTCACGGATATCGACGAGGTCGACCGGATTGACGAGAACGACCCGGCGGAGCTTGTGACCGACGACCTAGCCCTGCGGTCGGCGTGGGCGCGCCTCACTCCACGTGACCGAGAGATCCTCCGTCTGTCCGCGTGGGAAGGGCTGAGCGGTGACGCACTGGCCACAGCCCTGGGGATCAGCACCGGCGGGGCTGCCGCTGCCCTGAGTAGGGCGCGCGCCCGACTGCGCGACGAGATTGCTGCGTCCTAGGAGCGCGCTCTGCGGCAATTCGTGGTCCTAGCGGTGCAAGATGCGTCGTCCTCGCGACATAGACCGAAGTAGAAGCCGCGAAGGTCGGCTGAGGAGGAATCATGGCTGGCGACGACGATCTCCACGATCGATTGCAGGATGCTGATCCGGCCCGCGACATCCCCGTCGCGGACATGAGCGGTGTTCGAGCGCGGGTGGTGGCGCAGGCAGGCGAGGGCAACG
>Ga0222715_10005186_pt1 | contig 11141 bp, 8 predicted proteins | sample C33_9DmetaG_FD_165056 | JGI IMG/M metagenome (GOLD analysis project Ga0222715, IMG submission 165056) | Estuarine water microbial communities from San Francisco Bay, California, United States - C33_9D | ecosystem: Environmental > Aquatic > Marine > Unclassified | place: USA: California... | reverse complement strand
TAAAGAAAATATATATAAGATAAATAACTCAGAAGCGATAATTCATCTTGGTAACTTTGGTTTTAAGACTAAAAATAAATCATACACTATGATTCAAAATCTACTCCCCTTTGAAGAAAATAATATAAAAAATATTATTTTGAAGTTCTTTATAAATAAATCATTTAAACAAAGTAGCTTTATAATTTATCAGCTTGATCATGTTGCAAAAAAAATTAATAAACGTTTTCATCATAAGCTGATAAGAATTGGAGAAGTAAAAAAGATTAAAAAAAGTTATAACAAAGAAGTCGGTGTTATAAGTATTCAAAGTAACATTAAAAATAAAAATACAGCTTTTTTGAATAAAGTTCTAGGAATAATAGAATCCGAATTTCCAAATCTAAAAATTAATAAGGTTGTATCTCAAGAAAATATCAACCAAACTGATAGTAAATCAGAAAAGTTTATTAATTCCTTACTTGAACACAATATTTATCTGCATGCTAGCAATTATGAAACTGTTGGATTGCCAATATATGAAGCAAGTTCTAACGGATTATTTGTAGTAGGTCCAGAGCTGGAATATATGAATAATTTTGACAATACTAATTCTATAAAATATATACCTGGGAATATTTCCTCCGCTGTAAATGCAATCAAAGAAGTCTTAAATATAAACTTAAAAACCTATGACAGTTTGACTTACACTGAGAATTGGGGCGAAGTATTAAAAAAGCTTTAGTTTGTTTACCAAAGCTTTCGCAGAGTATAAATTATTAAAATTATCATTATCGAAATGTTGAACTTTTTTAAAGTAATCATAAAATTTGGATTTAAATAACTCAATATCTGTATCTCTAGTGACTATAAAAAGATTATTAAATTGTTTTGAAATATTAATTACTGGATCTTTATCGATTTCTGCAAAATGAATAACAGGCTTACCTGTAGCAATATACTCTATTACCTTACTTGGTATCTGATTGGGGTTAAGATTACCCACAGAAACTAAGCAATGAAATGAATTTACCATTAAATTAAGAGCTTCATTTCTTGAAACTTGGGAATGAAAATAATTTTTGTCTATTTCAAAATTGTCTTTTTTTAATATTTCAACAGAATCTGGATTTACATACCAGTGCATTTCATAATTAATGAAAAAGTCTAAAAACTTATAAAAGTTGGTGGGAACTCTAACTCCGTTAGTAAAAATTCCAAAATATCCAAATTTGATTAGCTCAGTTTCATAATTAAATTCAGTACTCTTTTTAAATAAGTCTTCATCAAACTTACTAATTGGCTGTCCGACTATTGTTTTATTTACGCTTATCTCAAATTCTTCTTCGTGTGCTAATTTTACATCTTCATGTGTAAATAAAATTTGAGATGCTAGTCTATAAAATTTATTTTCATAATATTTGTTAAGCCAACCGTACAAGAATCTATTATTTTCTGGTGCTGATGTTTTCAAGTAAAATGGATCTCCAATATCCATAATCCATGGTTTTTGTAATTTTTTATTTATGATGTAGGCAGCTATGTGTGAAGAAAATGGCAAACTTACTGAGATAATTATGTCATAATCACGATTAATTCTTTTCCTATCTCTAAAAACTGAAATTAACCAAAACATTGAATAGTCAGGCCATGCAAAATTTCTAACTACAAATCTATAGCAAATTTTTAATAATTTAAAGATTTTATCTTTGATAACATTTCTTGAATTGATTTCATTTGATTTAGTTCGAAGATTAGAAACTATGTTGCTTGAACTAGAATTTCCTACAAAGATGGTATTAAATTTATTGTTTTTTTTATCATCTTGTGTTCCAGTTACAATAGTTACTTTATGACCCATAGACATAAGCTCTTCAACAATAAGCTTCCATCGTGTAGTCCGTGGACTTACATGTGGAACAAATTGATGAGTTACGATTAAAATTTTGCTCATATTATTTTCTATTTAATCCTATTAGTCCAATAGCAAAACCCAAAGCTATACTTGGCTCTTCTGCTTGGAAGAAAAACATTAATAAAATAGACAAAAGTAATATTGCAAGGTAAGTATCAACAATCTCACGGCTTAAGACAACTTTAAGTAATGCACTTAAGACAATATATGAAAACCAAACTAAAGCTATTAAACCTCCAGAAAAGTACACATAAGCATATAAGTTGTTAAAAGATACAATCTGACCAGGATTCCTGAAGACTTTTTCATCTGAAATAAGCTGGGATGAGAGCTCTTCAAATTCATAAGAATAGATAATATTTGCACTACCAAGTCCATCACCAAAGAACTTGACTCCCAAGTTTGTTAAATGTTCTATTAAGTATGGAAAATTACCAAAACCATCTATACCACCCTTAAGAAGTAGCGATGCCCTAGAAAATATGCTTTCAGCAATATTTTGTGTATTTTTGGCCTCATCTAACTCATCATCGTAAATACTACAATCACATTTGTCGGCGGAATTGGGTGGACACATTGATGGATCTAAGGGAGGAAATGTATAACTGATGTTACTAGAAAACAAAGAAGTCAATAAGATTGCTAAAATTGGTACAAGCAAAAGATAGTCAACTTTTTTTGCTCTTACTAACGAAATAAAAAAAATTAGAGCAAAAGCTAAAAGAAGAGAAACCACTCCGGTCAAACTTCTTGTTAAAACTAATGAAAGTATTGGAAAAATTGAAAAAAAATACCATTTGTAGTTTTTTCTCGCAAGGTAATAAGTTATAGGTATAAATGGAACAGTCCAAACAGCTAAAAAACTTGGCTCTCTAAAAGTACCATAATTTCTTAGAATAGAACACGCTCTATCTATTGGTTGAGTCCAGCCTCCTGATCCAGGTCTTGTTCTGATGAAATCAGGAAAATTTAAAAAATAAGAAAAATATGAATATAAAGACAATATGGATATCAATATTCCTATATATGCAACATATTCAATTATTTTTCTTTTTGTTAAATAAATTGAAATTACATGAACTAACCAAATAGCTATAAAAAAACTGACTATTTTAATTAGTCTTAATGAAACATATTGATAATAATTAGTAGTCGCATACTGGGGAATATCTAAATTGAAAGCTAAAGACCTTAAAATTGTGACCAAAAAAATATAGAATATCCAATATTTAATAGAACTGAAATTTGATGACATAACATTTATACCTAGAAGATAACTTAAGGGAATAGCAGTAAGTAAGAGTGCTATTCCTATCCAAGAAAAGGGTATTGAAAGTATTGCAAATGCATCTAATCCTTCAAGTAGAAAACTTAAAAGCAACAATCCTGTAAATAAATTCTTCTCTTTTAACTTCAACTAAACCTTTTATATCCTTCTGAAAATTTAACTTTTATTCCATTTGTCGATTCGCCCCAAGATTCATATTTTTTTAGATTTTTCATCTTTGAGTAATCTTCAATAGTTACAATTCCATCATTTATACTTAGTTTTCTGTATATTTTTTTACCATTAAAGTTAGCAACACCTAAAAAATTATCGTGATTGAAAATTAAAGCCTCTCCATCACTCATGTTATTCAATTTAAAACAATCAAATTCATCTTCTTGTTTAAATTTTAAATTTATATTAGGCCCCCAATGATATTGTAACGACTTAAAACTGTTTCTAGTTGACATGTCATCTGTATATGTCCCAGTTCCTGGATCTCTCGCTATCCACTCTTGATTGGTGAAGCATTCAATCGATAATTGATCATAGTGCGAATGTCCTCCAATTCCGTTCTGACCTACTGGGCCACATCTTATACTGAAGTACTCTTCCTTATTTCTCCAAATATAGATTCCAAATTCTGTAAAAGCATAAGCTTTGTAGTCTTGAGAAAAAACTTTTATTTTTGGATGCTGTATGCGGTTATATTTTAAAAAATTATGAGTTTCTTTTTTTATTTCTATTTGATATCTTAAGTCATTAACCACTGTTTTTTTACTCAAGTCTAGACTTTCAATAAGTCTTATTAGCCAAGTCATTCGAAGAGGTTTGTCTTCATTGAAAGCAAAGTAAAAAATTCTGCCTGAATCGTTATCTCCAATTTGTGATAATTCTTCATTATTGATTAGAAGCTCTAGAAAAGTTTTATTAATGGTGATTAATCTATTTAGTAATTTAACAATTTCATGGTTTTTATTTATATCTTCCAAAGATAACTTACATAAAACCAAAGCCTCAGTGACAAAAGCAGCGTAATGTGAAGAGCCTTCAAAATTTGTGCCTTCATTATTAAATTGATGAGTCAATTCCTTTTCAAGCTCCTGGAGTGTAAACTCTAAATCATTTTTATAATTACCATTTTTATAATTTGCTAAATAAAATAACATAGCTGAAAGCTCTATGAGATAGTGATTCCCAACTACATTTCCATCATTTTCAAGATTATTTTTTACGTATTGGAAATGTTGAGAAATATATGCATCTATCAACTTTTCATCATTATTTAAAATTTGAGATTTATGTAATCGCTTAGAAACAAATTGCCTATGAATGATTAAATTAATAGTTCTAATTGCAACATCCATCGGACTATTCCAATATATAGGTGGAAATTGCTCAACATCAATCTTTAATAATGAATCGTCTAACTTAACTTCTTTGGTGAACATAGATGAGATATTTTGTTTTTGTAAATACTGTAGTCTAGATGCCTCGTAAGGAACCTTCACATCTGCGGTATTAAAATATGCAGGTTTTAACTTCTTGTTTTTAAAATTATAACCATTAAAAAAGTCGGTATTAACGATCCAATTTTTATTAGTTTTTCCAAAGATTTTCATTTCATCTAGTTTTAAATCTGACAATAAATCAAAATCTGCGTTTGAAAATAGATTTAAAACCGAAGTATTTTCCTTCCAGGTTCCCTGATCGAAATGAGTAGGAATATTTTTTGATTCAGCCTTATAGCTGGTAAATTCGTATTTTAACTTTCTCAGATACCTTTTCATTGATAAGACTTTCTAAAGGAGTAAGATGTTAAAAAAGAAATTGTTAGTTGTGATAAAACAATAGATATAACTGCTGAATTATTCAAAAATTTATTCGTGACAAAATATATGAAAAATGATATGAGTGAAGAGTAAAGTATTATTTTTGATATTGGAATTTCAAAATTTAATGCCCTAGAAAAAATAATGTTTATTCTTGACCACACCATAAGTGGAAGGCAAAAAAGTATAGAAGTAGTATAGTCTGCAACAGCTGAGAACTCTTCTCCTAATAAAAGTATAAAAATATTGCTTGCTAGATTTTTAAATATAAAAAATATGATTGGAATGGTGAATGAAAATAAAACAATTTTTTTTAATTTATTTCTAAGTTCATAAACCTCACCTCTAGTTTTAGTTTTTGAAAGTTCAGGGAATAAAATGTCTAGGCTTGCCGCTGCTAATTGAAAAAGTATTTCTAGTATTCTTCTTGCCCAAGACAATACTCCAAGTAATGGGCCTCCAAAAAATAAGCCAAGTAAAACAATGTCTAATTCAGAAATAAGAGCGCTAGAAAATGTAGTTAGTACCATCTTTTGTCCAGACTTTGTTAGTTTGTCTCTTGTGGATGAAGTATTAGATGATTCATAACTTTTGTCGATACTTGGTATTGAAACATGAGCAATCCCAAAGAAAATAGCAAGCAAAACAACCTGGTAGATGATTATAAATAAAATAGAGTATCCAGATAGTGCTATTACCGTGGCCCCTACTCCGTATAAAATAGTTCTTATGAGAATTTGTTTTGAACTACTAACAAAATCTCCATTTGCCTGATAGTAAGCAAGTGCGATATGTATTAGTTCATTAAAAATGAATCCGACTAGAAATAAAGAAGTCATAAAAAAATCTCTATTTAATAAAAAAGTAACTGGATATAAAAAAACTGAAACTATAAAAAGATTTCGTATCACTAAAAAGTAGGAGTTTGAAAAAAGGAATCTAGAATCTTCATCTTTTTTTGCTCTCAATTTTGTAACTACTAAAGCTAGTGACATAACTGTCGCTGTACCGAGTAATACTCCTAGACTTTTAGATGAAGCATACTCTCCATAAACTGATGGACCATACTGTCGACTTATTATCGTTATCAGCAATAAGTTGACTACTAGTAAAGCAACCTGCATGATTGATATATAAAAAGTATTCTGTTTCCAATTTTTTATCATTTATTGCTCCTTGAGGTGTGCCACTGAGAGAGATTAATTAGATACCATTTTTTTTGAAAGTCGCTCCCGTTAAGGACTTTTTTTAGACTATCTTGCTTAAATAAATTAGTATCTTCATTGAATATTTTTACTGATTCATAAAAGTAGTCCAAATCTTTTTTAATCCATTCGCCTATTGGAGCTCTGAAGCCCTGTTTTGATCGATCAACAATTTTATTAGGTATATGATTTCTTGCAATACTTTTAAGCAATGGTTTTGTTTCTTTTTTGTCTAACAACACACTCTCAGGAAGTGTGAGTACAAATTCTACTAATTTATGATCTAGAAATGGAACCCTTGTCTCAACTCCTGATTGCATAACTAATTTATCCATTCTCATGAGCAGTAGTTCTGGAAGTCGAACATCAAGATCAATTAAAGTCATCCATTTTGACAATTTAGCATCGTCCTTTGAAAAGTAATCATTCCATCTGCTCTCAACATGGTATAAAGATTTCGATTCGGTAGGCATGCCTCCATCCACAAGATTGTTAATCTCACTAAGGTTAAAACCTAAGGCACCACCGGCAAATGAGGTTCTCCCAAAAATAATATTTGATATTAAATTAATTCTGTGATTTGAAAATGTAGAGATTTGAGATTGACTCCTAAGTAATGGTTTAAAGTATTTATTAACTTTGAGAAATCTTAACCAATGATTATATCCATAAAAGAGTTCGTCTGCTCCCTCTCCTACTTGGACAACAGTAACTCCCTTTGACCTTGCAGCCTTACCTAAAAAGAATAGTGGTATACCAACTTCATCTCCATTTAAATCATCTTGGTAGTTTGAATAATTATTTAATAAGTTTTTGAAATCTTGATATTGTATCTTCTCTTTTATAAGATTGATATCGAGACTTGAAGATGCAAAACCTGCTTCAGTCACTTCGCCACTATAACCTTCAAAATGCTCTTCATAATCTATATTAAATCCATGAAGCTTGCTAGTACTATTGTCCTTCATCAGTTTTCCGATTAAAGATGAATCTAAACCTCCAGATAAAAATAACCCTACCTCTACATCACTTATTTTTCTATACTCTACTGACTCAATAAGCAACTCTTCTAATTTTCTTTTTGCTTCTGAATGAGTAATTTCAGAATTTATTTCATAACTAAAGGGATCCCAGTATTTAACTGAATTTACTTTTCCTTCTGCTGAAAAAATAATGTATTCTCCAGGTTTTACTTTCGCTATATTTTTATTTCCTGTACTGTTCCCAGGAACACAGAGGTGCCTTATGTAACTTAGGTATGAATCAGTATCTGCTGAAAATGGTACCAACTTGGAAGACTCTATTGCTTTCATTTCTGACCCAAAGACTATCCATTCTCCAAATTTTGAGAAATAAAGTGGCTTAATTCCAAGCCTATCCCTGGCTAAAAATGTTTCTTTAGTAAAAGTATCATAGATTGCAAATGCAAACTGTCCTCTTAGTTTTGTCAAAACTTTTTCTTTGTGATGCATAAAGCCTTTTAGTAAAACTTCTGTATCTCCGGATGTTTTAAACTTGTACCCCTCTGCTTCAAGTTCAGTTCTAATCTCTTTGTAGTTGTATATTTCTCCATTGAATACAACCCAGTAACGCATGTCTTCAGAATGAAATGGCTGATTTGATCTTTCGTCTATATCAATAATTGCTAACCTCGTATGGACAAATGAAACACTGTCAGAAATATGTTTTATTGAAGAGTTATCTGGACCTCTATGTTCCAGTGAGGTTTTAATATTTTTGGCAATTTCCGGGTCAATTTTAGAATTATTAATGTTAATAATTCCACCTATTCCACACATTTCTTTAACTCTAATGTTATATTTTTTATTTAAAGTACATTAATTTGAATAGTTTAAAGTAAATATTGTATGAAAAAACTAGTAGACATTACAATGACCCTAATATTTTTTCCAGTACTACTAGTGATTTACCCTCTTATTTTGATAATAATTTATATATCTGATGGTTTTCCCGGTTTATATAAGCAACAAAGAGTTGGTAAAAATGGAAAATCATTTCTTTTGTATAAATTTAGAACAATGGATGCTCTATCTAGTGATGATGTTCATCAAGAGCATTATGAAAAACTTTCAGAAAAAGAGACGATTGAACCTTCATTAACTCCAAGTAAACCCTTAAGAATTGAAAATGATGATCGCATTACGAATATAGGCAACTTTCTAAGAAAGACATCCTTAGATGAACTACCAAACCTTATTAATGTCTTGCGAGGAGAAATGTCAATTGTGGGACCAAGGCCACTTGTACAATATGAATCAAATCTATATGGAGATTATCAAAAAATAAGGAATACTGTTAAACCAGGCATCACCGGCTTAGCTCAAATTCAAGGCCGCTTAGATCTTAGTCTACAAGAAAGACTTTACTGGGATTTAGAATATGTTGAAACTAGAAACACATTAATGGATTTGAAAATTATTTTTTTAACTTTTTATTATGTAGTTACTAGGAAAGGTGCAAGCTAAATCAAGGTTAAATACTGTTTAACTATCTCTGATTTTTTTATCTGGTTCTGATTAATATTGCTTACATTTAACAATGTTTCAGATAAAAATTGTCTCGATGATAATTTTTCAAATGCATCTAAGAAAGATTTCACTGAATTAGGTTCAATATTCACACCAAGGCTATGTCTCTCTATAAACTTTGCAACAGCGGAATCCTTATTTGAAATTGATAGCAAAACCTTATTCATTGATAGATAGTCGAATGTTTTACCTGGAAATCCCTCAATAGTTATACGTTCATCAAGAGAAATTAAAGCTACGGGTATATCAGAAATATTTTCTATTAACTTATTACGTTCAATATGTTTATTTAGATTAATTTCAGCATTTACATATTTTTCAATATTTACATACTCGGTCCCAGCACCATAAATATCAAACTTCCACTTAACATCATGTTCAATAGACATTTGAATGAACTTTTCTAAATTTTGTGGCTTACCAAGATTTCCAGCATAAAACATCTTTTTTAGATCCAGATTGGGATAATTTTCACTTAAAGCATAAGGGGAAAAGTGAGTAATAACTTCAATATTTTTTTTTGACAAATCTCTGTTTGTGATCAAATAATTTCTGAGTTCAGGAGAATTGACAACTAGATTATCGGTATTTTTCATTGAATATGTATCTAGCTTTTTAAACATGTTTGAAAGTAACTTCGATTGAAATAGACTTAAGTTATTAGCTATCTCTGGATAAAGCTCCCAAACTGAATAGGTTACTTTAAGTTTCAATATTTTGTAAACAAAAATACTTACTAAATTCATTGTCGGCGGATAACTAAAGATAAAGATATGTTCGTAAGTTTTTCTTGCCTTGTATAAAAAACGTAGCGAATAATAATGAAAACGCATCCACTGAAATATTCTTCTAGATTCTTTAAAACTTCTTGTTTTTGAATTTACATGATAGATCTTAACCCCTTTGTATTCAGATTTTGAAAAATGCTTATCAATAATGGATAAATTGTTTGGCTGTGAGTTTTCAAAATTGTACTGTGGTGTACTAGCAAGTATTTCTACTTCAATGTTATTTTTATTAAATCCAGCTGCTAACTCTGCTACTAACATCCCAGTGGAAACATTATCGGGAGGTATTGTAAGAGAGTGGAATAATATCCTTTTCATCCTTTAAGAGAATTACTTATATCAAATGGATAATCACTTGGCGAGTGTTTCTTGAATGAATCTGTGTTCGAAAGATTAACTAAATCTTGTACAATTTTATCGGAAGCTGTTCCATCTCCGAATGGTTGCTCCCACTTTGTATTTTTCAAACTTTCAACTTTAGAAATAAATGATTCATAGTCAGTGTGTTGTTCAGACGGATCAAACTTAACTGAAGACTCAACATCATAAACTTCTGGTCTTTCAGTTGAGAATCTTAATTGAATGCTTGCTGTTCCCAAAATGCAAGCTTCTTCGACAACAGTACCTGAATCTGATAAAACATACTCTGATCTCCCAAGTAAATGCATGAACTCAAGATAGCCAATTGGATCACAAACATAAACATTTGAATTAAGACTCAAATTAAATTCCTTCATTTTCATCTGAGTTGTGTATCCCATTGGAAAAATGACATTTTTATCTGTTTTATTTATTAAATTTACTATCTCTTTTAAACTTGATTCCTCAAGTACATTCTCTCTACGATGTACAGTTGCAAGAAGAAATTCATCCTTTTCAATTAATTTAGAGATTTCTTGAGATAGAAACTGATCTCCAGATTCAAACAAGTTTTTGTTTTCATTAATAATATCAACAATAGGATTTCCTGTAACTTTGATAATCTGTTCAGATATACCCTCTTTCAAGCCTTGATTTTTATATCCATCAAGATATGCATAAATCCTGTCAGACAAATGATCTATGGTTGTTCTATATTTTTCCTCTGGCATTCTCCAGTCGTAAGACCTCATACATCCTTCAATGTGAACAATTGGAATATTGTGTTGAGCAACAGCAATTGAGCCCATAACTGTATTTGTATCCCCTAGAAAGACTACGGCTTTATATTTATTTTTTTCTAAATGATTATATGTATTCTTAATAACTGAACTAACAATTGCTGCATCATTTCCTTTTTCAATTTCAAACTCTACGTTTGGTTTTGGAACATTTAATTGTTCAAAGAATACATCTTTCATATTTTCCGAGTAGTGCTGGCCAGACCAAATAAAATCATATGTTAAATTGTTACTACTCTCCAGCAGCTTAAGAATTTTACTAGCACGAATAACGTCTGGCCTAATGCCTAAAATGATGGCTATATCTTTCATTGCTTAACCAATAATTCCTGAGTCAAGCTATATCTTGAAAGCTCTTCAATATTTTCCTCTACACTTGGTATTTCGGCGTACCCACCCAGATTCCAAAGTGTTTCATTTTGTTGAGCATTTAGTGTGCTTAGTGT
>Ga0222715_10005185_pt1 | contig 11143 bp, 15 predicted proteins | sample C33_9DmetaG_FD_165056 | JGI IMG/M metagenome (GOLD analysis project Ga0222715, IMG submission 165056) | Estuarine water microbial communities from San Francisco Bay, California, United States - C33_9D | ecosystem: Environmental > Aquatic > Marine > Unclassified | place: USA: California... | reverse complement strand
GAGAGGGTATGTCCGTCAGGGAGATGAGTGAAAAAGACGGTAGGACACCGGGGCCATTAGGTCTAGAATGAAACGCGTGGATGTCCAGGAACCACTATTATTACAAAACGACGACGACGACGACGATTGGTGCTCGTGTTTTTAGTACGTTTGTCGGCACCACCACTCATTCAACCCCGCGATTTCGAACACGAGATGGATGAGGGCACCGGTGAGGAACAGGAGCCACGGAGTGGTCAGACCTGTGTTGAGTTGGGTGAGGGTAAAGTACGTGGCCGAGGTCATGACACCCACGACGACCGCTTCGAGGAGGACAGAGTTTCTCATTATTACTTAGCGATGATTTTTCTCATGATATAATAAGATGTCCAGAGATTATAAGGTCTTGCGTTTTCTGAAGTCCACAGAGAACGCGCTTCCCAGGAATGTCCAGGAAATCGTGGTCCGAAAGATGGAGAAAGAAAACAAGGCGCGTCGTGCGTATTACAAGGAGTTGGATGACGTCATCGCGAGAGGTGAAAACCGTAAAAATATGTTCATGATGAATCAAGGCTTTCGCTTCGGCCCTTCCCAACTGAACTACGTGCGCGAACGCGCGAGGCGCGACGACCGTGGGTGGAAATCCACCTTACGAAACTATTACAAAAAACGAAAGAAATTTGTCGACTACGTGATGAACGACTCCGTGAGCGCGATGTCTCGGGCGGAAAAGAAACGTCTGGTCGAACGCTTGCTGACTGACAAAAATTGGAACCCCACCAATGAAGAACTTAAAAGATATGGTTTGTAATAAAACAATGAGTTTCCTTAAATCCGCCAAGTTCGTGAACGACGTCGAACTCGGTGCCGACTTCGTGGAAGTGGAGTACACAAAATACGTCGTGGGTGAAAATCGTTACGACACGTTCGTCGATTACTTTCGAACCACACCCAGGGGGGATTGGGTGGAAATCACTTCTCTCAAAGAAAACATCCCGTTGGAGAAGTTCTTAGACACCATGGTTGAAAAGACGACGGAGGTGTTGCAGAAGATGTGCGACGTGGCGATCGAGGGTGCGGTGTGTACGACTCGACTGATGAATGCCTCTAAAATTTTGGACCCGACTTTCACACCGCCTTACGTGAACTTGCGACACGCCTGGCAACGCGCGCTCGTGCGTGACTTTTGCATGGAAGTGCTTCCCGAAATCATCTATCACTGCATTGACGACGACAGGTTGGAAAATTTTTATCACGTCGTCAAACTCATCGTCTCAACGCAATGAGTAGGATGAGGAGAAGGACGACGAGCGCGGTGAGAACCGACGCGCAGTTCGCGCTGACTGCTTTGGATTTAGGATTCGGCGCGGGCTTGGGGGCACACGTGTCCACCCGTCGACGAGGATAGGCGGGTCGCTTAAGAGGGCACGGGGGTTCGCGACCACCCTTGCAAAAATCAATGGTGCGGTCTCCGGACGTAGACGCCACGTCGCATATGGGACTGCGTCGTTCGACGTCTGACGGTCCGTGGACTTCCTTCCCATGGTCCGCGAACTCGGGGGTTTGACGAACACTTCCTGGGAGAGAAAAGTCAAACACGACGTAGGGATTCAGTTTATTCATGGCATCTTCTTCACACAGCAACATTGCTCTTTACATATTACAATATTTTTTATACCACTCGGGCCCGGGGTACCTCGCCACCGGGTCAAAGATACTCTTACGCCGTTTCACCTCGGGCTTGACGACCATGCGTTTATGATACTTTTGCGCGTGCGACGCGACTTGCGTGGGCGTTCGAGTCAACACACACTTTTTCGCAATCTTGGACCACTTCCCTGGGCCGTACATCCTGAGACCCAGAAGGAATCGTCCGTGTTCGCTCGGGGTCCACGTGCTTTTATTCATACGTCGATTTGTGACGACACGATGTTCGCGTAATTTTTCTTTTTCCCATACAGCGACGTGTTCACCGGGCGGTCCATGGGGATGGTGGTCGAGTCGATATCCTTCAAATACGACAGGTACTGGGCCACGCCGGTTTTCACTTGTCCGACCGCGGTGTCGATGACGATCGAGTTCATCGCGCGCACCTGCCCATTCACGTCGCCGTAATGATCGCCGGCGTTGTTGATGAACACGTATCGCATGAGGGTCTTGACGTCGTCGTCGTTCTGATAATCAATCTTGATGCCCGTGAGTTGCTTGAACTTTTCGCGAATCCCACGTTGGACGAGGTCCCGATTGAAGTCGCTGAAGTACAGGGTGTTCAGGGGTGTCGGGCACTGCTTGATTGTGTTCAGCTGGACGTTGTCACACATTTAGTATATCCCACGAAAATAATATTTCCTTCTAGTAAATAATATGATGGAGCTCGCCGACTTCGACGAGATCTACGCCAACAAGCCTCAGAACGTCGAGGTCAAACCGTCGTGCCAAGCCCCGGCCTGTTTCGTGAACTCGTACGCGCCGGTGGCTAAGCCGGGACAAGACGGCCCTTTTTTTGTGAACACGTACCTCACGCAACCGAATCGTAAGAAGGAAGTGGCCGGTGTGGTCACGGTGCGTTCGAGTGATTTAAAATGTAATTAAAAATTTCAATCCCTATTTATACAAATGCGGGTCATCAAGAGAGATGGTCTCGTTGAAGACATGAAATTTGACAAAGTCACCACCCGTATCTCCAACCTGATCCAAGGACTCTCGCCCGCCGTCGACCCCACGAAAGTGGCGCAGCAAGTGTTCAGTAGCATGTACGACGGCATCAAGACCCAGGAGTTGGACACGTTGTCGGCCGAGATTTGTATCGGCATGATCACCAGCGACCCCGACTACGAAGTCTTGGCCACGCGCATCGTCGCCTCGAACATCCAAAAGCAAGCGCCGAAGACTTTCGTCGACGCCATGAAGGCGTTGCACGAAGGGGGTGTGGTCACCGACGAGGTCGTTCGCATGTCCGAACTCGTCAACGACTACATCAAGCCCGAGAGGGACTTCGACTACGGTTACTTCGGTCTCAAGACCCTCGAGAAATCGTACCTCCAGAAAGTCAAGGGCAAAATCTATGAAACCCCGTCGTACATGTTCATGCGCGTGGCCATCGGTATTCACGGCGACGACTTTGCCTCCATCCTGGAGACGTACAATTTCATGAGCCAAGGATACTTCATCCACGCCACCCCGACGTTGTTCAACGCGGGAACGCACAGACCGCAAATGAGTTCGTGCTTCTTGGTGGCGAACAAAGATGACAGCATCGACGGAATCTACAACACCCTTCACGAGTGCGCGTCCATCAGTAAGTGGGCTGGGGGCATCGGGTTGCACGTCCACGACGTGCGCGCCAGTGGTTCACACATACGAGGCACCAACGGACAGAGCGACGGCATCATTCCCATGCTCCGCGTGTACAACGCCACCGCGAGGTACGTGAACCAGGCGGGCAAACGCAAAGGGTCGTTCGCGGTCTACCTCGAACCGTGGCACGCAGACGTCATGGAGTTTCTGGAATTGCGCCTGAACCAGGGCGACGAGGAAGCGCGGTGTCGAGACTTGTTCAGTGCGATGTGGATTCCAGACCTGTTCATGAAACGCGTGGAAGAGGGTGGCCGTTGGTCCCTGTTCTGCCCGGACACGGCCAAAGGGTTGTCCGATTGCTACGGCGAGGAGTTTGAAAAGTTGTACACAAAGTACGAAGAGGAGGGACTGGCCAAGCGCACCCTCGATGCCGCGGACGTGTGGAAAGCCATCTTGAAAAGTCAGACGGAGACGGGGACGCCGTACATGCTGTACAAAGATGCGTGCAACGAAAAGTCTAATCAGAAAAATTTAGGGGTCATTAAGAGTTCAAACCTTTGCGTGGCTCCTGAAACAAAGATATTGACACGTGGGGGTCAACAAACCATTTCTGAATTAAAAGGTCAGGAGGTTGAAGTATGGAATGGGGAAGAATTTTCAAAAGTGACCATCGTACAGACGGGGTCGGAACAAAAACTACTTACGGTGAAAACAAGTCGAAATCTTTCTCTTCGGTGCACACCCTATCACAAGTTTTGGATTGTTGGACACGATGAACCGATTGAAGCCCAACATCTTCAAGAAGGCATGAAAATTATCAAACATTCTTTACCAACGTTGAATACGTCAGATAATGATATGAAATATGCGTATACCCACGGGTTGTTCTGTGCCGATGGTACAACAATGAACTACCAGTGTGATTTAAAGCGATGTATCAACAAGGCGAAAGATAATGGATTGTGTATGAGACATCAAACAAATGTCAAGGAATATTCTGAAGATGGTATTTGTCAGGCTAATTCTTACACTGAACAAAAATTACTGGATTTGTATCACGATAAAATGAAGCTCATTCCTTACATCGAATATGATTACTCATCTTCAAATGAAAACAACAAAAAGACTCGTTTACGTTTGCCAAAGGATATGCCTGATAAATTTATCGTCCCGCATGAGTGTTCACTGAATTCAAAACTCTTATGGATTGCTGGTCTTCTTGATGGTGATGGATGTACTGCGAGACACTCTGGTGGTCGGGGAGTTTCACTTCAGATTGCATCGATTCATCGTGAATTCTTAGAAGACGTTTTACTTTTATTGCAAACAATGGGTGTTCAAAGTCGAATAAATTATGCTCATGATTCAGAAACGCGAGATTTACCAGGTGGTTCGTACTCATGTAAGCAACTTTGGAGATTACTTATTCCAAGTGGTGGTGTAGAACACTTGAAGCTTTTGGGCTTGAAAACGCATCGTTTAAACATCGATACATCACAAAGTCCGAACAGAAGTGCGCTGCATTTCGAGACCATCACATCCGTCGAAGACCTCGGAGAAACCGCAGATACGTTTTGTTTCAATGAACCATTGCGTCATCGTGGTATTTTCAATGGTATTCTTACCGGAAACTGCACCGAAATTCTCGAGTACACCAACAAAGACGAGACCGCGGTGTGCAACTTGGGGTCCATCGCCCTTCCCAAGTTTGTGAACAAGGAGAACCGCACATTTGACTACGAGGCGTTGCACAAAGTGACCAAGGTGCTCACGAAGAATTTGAACAAGGTCATCGACCGAAACTACTACCCCACCATAGGCGCGAGACAGAGCAACGTCCGACACCGACCCATCGGCATCGGGGTCCAGGGGTTGGCGGATGCTTTCAACTTGTGTAAGTTGCCCTTCGAGTGCGACGCGTCGAGGGCGATGAACAGCTACATCTTCGAGACGATGTACCACGCCGCGCTCGAGGCGAGTTCTGAACTGGCGAAGGCGACCCACGCCTATCCGACGTTCAAGAACAGTCCCGCGAGTGAGGGCATCCTTCAGTTTGACATGTGGAAGGGTGAGACCAAGTTGAGTGGGATGTACGATTGGGACGCGATGCGCCAACGCATCAAGCTCGATGGTCTCAAAAATTCCCTACTCCTCGCACCCATGCCTACGGCGAGCACGGCGCAAATCTTAGGGAACAACGAGTGTTTCGAGCCGTACACGACGAACATCTACCTTCGGCGCACCTTAGCCGGGGAGTTCGTCGTGGTGAACAAACACTTAGTCGATGACCTCAAAGAGTTAGGTCTCTGGTCCAAGGCGATGAAAGACTTGCTCATCAAAGCGGACGGGAGCGTGCAAAACATCACGAACATCCCCGACGACATCAAGGATAGGTACAAGACGGTGTGGGAGATTTCACAAAAGTGCATCATCGACATGGCCGCCGACCGTGGGCGATTCGTGTGCCAGAGCCAAAGCATGAACCTCTTCATGCAGAGTCCGACGTTCAGTAAGTTGTCGTCGATGCACATGTACGCGTGGAAGAAGGGTCTCAAGACCGGGATGTACTACTTGCGCTCGAAGGCTAAGGCGAAGCCCATCCAGTTTTCACTAGACATCGAACCCGAGTGCGTCGCGTGTTCTGCTTAAAGTTATGATTTGATTTATTTAATATGAAGTTCACAGAGTTGTGTGCCAACATCGACATCGGTAGCTATAAAAATAAGAAGATCGTCATCGCCAACAAAGATGGTGGACATCTTCGCGCGCAAGCCCCGCGACTGTACATGCCTTTCGGCATCTGTGGATTCACCCCGGAGGTAGGGCCGACGAAGTACACGTTGGACCTCGCCCTCACCGGGTGGGACGAGGAGGATGGCTACGTCCAAAAGTTCTATGAAACCATTCGCGAAGTGGAGAACATGGTCATCGAGGCCGTGGTCGCGCAGAGCGAGGAGATTTTTCAAAAACCGATGACCAAGGAGGAACTCCTTCCCATGTTCAACTCGAACATCAAGGAAAACCCAGGACACCCGCCGAAGTTTCGAGTCAAGGTGGACACGGACATGAACGACGTCATGAAAGCCGACGTGTTCGACGCGAACAAAGAACGCCTCCCGAAAGACGCGATGACCCACGCACTGTATTCAAGAAATTCAGGACGACCCATCGTGGAGATGTGTTCTGTGTATTTCTTGAACCGGAAGTTCGGGGTGACTTGGAAGTTGCACCAACTGCAAGTGTTCGAACCGGAACGTCTCAAGGGGTTCCAGTTCACGATTTAGTGCCCGCCACGAGGGCGGTGTAGATGAGCTGACACTTTTTTAATAACTTACCTTCGATGCGAACGAATGAATCTTTCACACCCATTTGCTTTTTAGCTTCGGCCACGGCTTCGTCCCATAGCGCGAGAGACATCATGTATTACTAAATGCTCAGAGTTTTTTTTGCAAGCGTTTGAACTGCTTCAACTTGCGCTCGTATTCCTTCGACCCTTCCTTCGCTTGCAACTTGACGTCGCCGTCCTTCTTAACACCTTTCGGCTTCCAGACCTTGACGAAGTGGGCCTTACCTTCGGCCTTCATGCGCGCCATGGCCGCGGTGTGGGCCTTACGGCTCTTGATGCGGCCGTCGTTCGGGTCGAGGTACAAATCCTTCTTCGTGAGACCACCTTCGGTCATCGTCGCGGCGCCGTGCATGACTTCGGCGCGGGAACCAACACGTTTCATCATTTTATTATAAACTCTAGAAAAAAAAGTCATCCTCGTCATCGGAGGAGTCCGATGCGATTTCGCACTCGGCTGGGGGTTTGGGTTTACGCGGGCGGGTCTTCTTCGGTGGCGGGGGTTCGATGCCGTGTTCTCTGTGGTACAAGACTTTATCCCAGAACGCGCGCATGATGGGGAGGTTCGTCTCGAACCACCCGCGGTCTCTGTCGACGTGCACGACGACGAACTCCTCCCCCTTGGGCCAATTGAAATCTGCGGGTTTGTATTGGATGAAGTCGCACGATTCTAAATCCATGATTTCCATGCAAAGCTGAAGTTGAGGCATGTAGTGCTCTGGGACTTCTGGTTTGATTTCGCGCATCATCGGGCACTTGATTTCCACGAGTTTGCCAGATTCCGAGACCCCATCGGGGGACCCCCCGAGCCAAAGGTGTTCGGGGTGTGGCACCAGACCAATCTCGTGCACGACTTCGCCGTAGCGTTCTTCGTAAAGGATGCGCGCTTCGTCTTCGTATTTCTCACCGTGTCGCGTCGCCTCGTTCCCTGTGAACTTTTCCCCGAGACCACACTTCTTCAACAGGAGGTCGTGCGGTGTCTGGTACTTGTTGCATCCTATCGCGGTGGCGGCATCGCTCGCGGTGAGCATGTTCCCACGAAGGGCCAACCATTCTTCTGATTTTTGCGCCGCGTATTCACGTTCTATGAGCGCTTTCACGTTCGGATGCATCGTGTTTATTGAAAAAATGAATGCTACTTTTAACTCAACTAAAGAATGCCCTGGCGGCGTTCTGCTCCGCCTGTTTTTTCGATTTCGCCCACCCTCTGCCTAAGAACGTGTCTTTGACGTAGGCGTCGATGACGAACACCCCCTCGGTGTGGTCGGCTATTCTGTACTCCGGAAGTGGGTAGTTGTTCGTTTGGCAGTAACGCATCAAGTGGTCCTTGAAGTTGTCGTCCACGAGCAAGCACTGCATGTCCACGAACGCGGGGTCTTCGTAGATGCGCAAAATGAACTCTTTCGTGTGTAAGAGACCGAGGTCCATGTATATGGCCCCACACAGGGCTTCGAACACGTCTTCGAGAATTTTCGTGTTGTTGTTCCACTTGTTGCGCATCCCTTTCTCATCCATCAATATCATGTCGTGGAGTTGAAGTTTCCGCGCGATCGCCGCGAGGGTTTCCCCGCGCACGAGTTTCGTGCGCGCCTTGGTCAGGAACCCCTCTTGTTGTGATTCATAGCGGTCGAACAGCCACTTGGTGACGACGAAGCCGAGGACGCTGTCGCCTATGAACTCTAGGGTTTCGTACGACTGTTCGAGGTCTTCGTACTGTTTCAACGCGGACTTGTGAGTGAAAGCTTTTTGGTACAGAGATAGGTCTCCAATCTTTGTACCAACAAGTTTTTCGATATAACATCGGTCAACGTTGGACATTACATTACAATATTATTTTATTTTTAAGCCGACTTGATGTAATGCGGGGAAAGGTACTTTTGCAAGTTCAAGTACGTGACTTGGACATCCGCCGGCGGCTTCAAGAGCGTTCGGAGGGTGTCGTCCAAAACCAATTGGCGACCGTTCTCCGGGTGCTTGAGACCTTTTTCCGTGATGTACTTGGTGACAAACTTGGTGACTTCGCTTCGAGACGCTTGTTCATCGGCGGCCAAGCCCATGAACGCGCGAAGTTCGTCGGAGACGTTTTGCTTACGGTTGAACCCGTTGTTAGCGACGCGAGCCTTCGCCTTCTCCCCATCCGGGTCGTCGAGCTTGGCCTTAATCTTACGAACGAGCTTGGTGAGGCTCTTGATGTCGCTGCGGAGGGCTTCGATTTCTTCTTGCATCTTTGTTTGTCTTAGTCAATTGTCGTCTGGTTTCTTTAAGCCAGTGTAGCGGTGGAAAGTAAGACCAAAATGACAAGGATAACGAACCTGAACCAGAACGACCCCGACGTGTTGGACGCACCCTCGTCCAGTATGGCGAACGGTTCAGGGCCATCGCACCCACCAGCACAGCACGCCGGTGGGCACGGGTCGACGTTCGGTCCGTGGCGCGCGCCGCAGAACTGGGGGCCCGAGGCCGTCCTCGCGTAGCACCGACAGTTGTCTATGACGTCGCACGCGAGCTGCATTTTAATTTATGTACACATAATAATATGGACACGAGGTTGTACACCGAGGACACCATCAGGAAATATTTGTTGAAGAACCTGTGTAAAGGGGACAAGGTTCTGTTGAAATATTACGACGAAGGCAAGGTGCGTGAATTCCGTAAGCGTTTGTCCACGCGACACAAAGATGCCAATCTGAAAGACATCTTGTACGTGTACGTCACGGACACCGTGCGCGACATCGTGTATAAAATCATAGGCGAACTCTCGGAACACATGAAACCCATGGGCGACCTGGTCATCTCCGGTGGCGACGCGTTTAACATGCAGTTGCCCAGAGCGGACCGCATCGTCACCTCGGACATCGACACCAAGTTCGCACCCAGGATGAAGTACGACGCTCGATTTTTTGGGAAATTGCAGGGCATCAAACTCATCATGTGGGACAAACTTGGTCAGATTTGCGCGCGTTTCAACAACGTCATCAAGGAGAGAATTCAAAGAGACCGCTCCAAGTTAAAAAAGTTCCTGGGTGTGTCGTTCACGGAGAAAGGGCCGTGGCTCACCAGGAGGTACACCCTCATGAAGAAGAAGAAACTCTCCACCGGCACGAACGTCAGCAAAGGAAACGTGTTGACCGACGTCGAACTCTTCGCCCTCGACCTCAGCGTGGGGTGGTACGACGTCGCCGCCGGGAAAGTCGTGCAACAACGCATGGGTGGCATCTTAGACGTGCCGTTCATGCGTCCAGGGGAGTTCGGTTTTGACGTCATATTTAAAAAACAAACCACGGGCATCACGTACGTGAACAGGAACAGCGGTGCCATCGTCCACGACAAGAGAGTGGCCATCGCCAGTAAGTCGTTTCTCATTCACGACGTGGTCATCATGCAAGAGTTGAACTTGCGCCCGGAAAAGAAAGCCAAGGACCGCGCGAGACTCATCAAACTCGCGCAAGCCATCTCGAAGGGCATGACGTTTAATGCGTCTGACAGTATCTTTGACATTTACTTTAAAGTCATCAAAAAGCTTCCTACCAGGACGAAGACCGTGATCATGAACGGCAAAGTGAACATGCGCCTCGCCGAAAAGAAGGACCCGTACAAGTACGAGAAGTACACGATTCAACCGGACGGGGAAAAACTCAAGAGGCAGTTGGTGTACGGCATGAACACCTTGGTGCCCTTGAAGATTAAGGGGTTCGTCAAGACGAACGGGCGCCAACGATTCGACGTGCGAAAGAAAAAGTGGGTGCAGAACAACTCCCCGCGATACATCGGCAACGAGTGGAACTACAAACCCACGCTTAACTTGAACAAGCTCAACTTCGTGAACGAATCCGTGTGGGACGAGGTGAACATCGTGAACACGCTGTACGGATACAGGGCGGACCGGGACCGATGGATTCCACAGGGAGTGGTCTTAGGTGCCGCCCTGCTTCCTTTCGTGGGACTGAAAGATGAGTTTATTTAAAGATTACCCCCGTGATTTAGATATATAATGCTGTACGCCGCCCCCGCCAAAGGAGATGATGGATGCTATTTCGTCCGAGCCACCACGGATGAGAAGAAGAAGCATTTCATTCAGTTGAACAAGGCTCGCATCGGCGCCACCACGGAGTCCGACATCACCATCGACCCCGCGTCACCAGCCAACAAGCGCAAGATCGCGGCCATCAACAAGGCAAATCTCCAGGCTGCCAAAGAAAACGCCAAGCAGTGGTTCGGCAAGGACAAGTCCGTCGACGCCCTCAAGGCGGCGTACTCAGACGCCGAGCTCGTGGCCGAACGCATCCCACCGACCAAGGTTTTCTCAGCAGAACAGGAGGTCATCGACTTCACCAACCTCCGGGAAGGGGTCGAGTGTGCCCTAATCCTCGAGTTTGTCGGCATGTGGTTCGCCAAGACCGCTTTCGGTCCAGCGTACAACGTCGTCCAGGTGAAGCTCTACCCAGAGCCTGTGAAATCTGAATACCCAGAGGAGTACGCCTTCGTCGAGGAGGAGGACGAACCCGAGCCCGAGCCCGAGCCCGA
>Ga0222715_10005184_pt1 | contig 11145 bp, 24 predicted proteins | sample C33_9DmetaG_FD_165056 | JGI IMG/M metagenome (GOLD analysis project Ga0222715, IMG submission 165056) | Estuarine water microbial communities from San Francisco Bay, California, United States - C33_9D | ecosystem: Environmental > Aquatic > Marine > Unclassified | place: USA: California... | reverse complement strand
TACCCGCATCATTTTCTCCTTTTAGATATTAAGTAATAGAATATAAATAAATGTTAATACAATTACAGCATAGACAATCTTCATAACTGACTATCTAAATTGGGAAATTCTTGTTTTAGTTTAGCCCATAATTTTTGGGCTTTTTCACTAGGGTCATTTTTGATTTCATTGTAAACTTTGTGTTTATGTTTACGGATTCTTTCATTCATTTGTTCTACTGTTTCATTTTCTCTCATAGTTCTAGTATACCTTTCCGCTATTTAACTTTTTAATGTCTCTGCTAACTCTGAATAGTTTTTTCCAATAAGTCATGGTAGTTTTGCCTGTTTGGAACAAACGGGCAATATGAGCATAACCTCTATGTTCAGCATTAATCATTGAATCACTGAAGTTTCTGAACTCATCTTCAGTCATAACATGTTTATGTTTATTGATGCTGACGGCACAAATAAACTGTTCCAATGACACGTTAAGCCGTTTCAATATATCTATAACGTGCAGCGTTGGGTGCTGATGTGCGGCAGCCATAACGCTGTCACGAATCAGTTTCCATTTCTGCAAACTATTGTAAGATTCAGGGAACTGTAAAGGTATAATGTCGGATTCATTAGCATAATAAATTCCGCCATATTCTGCCCACAAGTCATGAACATACAACAATGTTTCTAGATATTCTAGGATTGTGTCATTAGTCCATTCCCGACCTTTGACATAACCTAAGATTTCTGCTATTCGTTCACCTTGCCACATGTCAAACACAGCGTCTTTGGACACCATGACTGATTTGGCAGGGCGAACGTCACATAAACACGATTCTTCGTGTGATGCTATTCCGCATTGTTCTGTTGTCATTTTATTGCGTCCCACCAATCATCTTCTTGGTCATTCTCAAATTCTACGATTAATTCTTCCATAATGCTATGTCCAAGTTCAATACAGGCTTCTGCTAACTGTGTACCGATTTCGTCCATAACATAATCACACTGGTCGTCCGTCCAATCAGGACGGTAACCTTTAATATCTTCACCTAACCATTTAATTGTACTCATTATTTATCTCCGTTTCTGTAGTTGTCCCAATCTATTTGGAATTGTATATCTTTGCTTATTATATCTAAGTCGTCATGTAATGCGAACGCCGCAGCGCTAATACCATGCGTTATAGATTCATCTAATTGTGCATATAGATTATCGGCAGCATCATCTTCGTTATTGGCGTAAACGTCAAACGAAATACTGAACGTACCACGATAAAGATTCATTTTGATTCCTTTCCGAAACCGTTAGGTTTCTTAGATAGTTTCATAACCCCATGCCTACTACACATAGGTTTGTCCGTCATACGAACATGGATTTCTACACCATGCCCGCATAACGCACATTCGTAATATCCTTTCGGATATAATGTTTTTCCCAATGGCGCTTTCATTATTTCTCCGTTTCTGTTTTGAGCCAATCTTCAATCTCACCAACCAATTGCACTCCATCTTCTTTCGCATTATAATCCTGAACTGCTTTCAATATTTTTTCCAACAATTCATTCATTTTTTGCATCGTTTCAGGCGTTCTACCCTCATCTTCAATATCTTGACCCATAGAGTCCATCACTTCCTTAACTTCTTCCTCAGGAACGAGATGATTTTCTACAGCGAACTTCATCACTTCCGCAATAAAAGTTGCTTCATTATAGGTTTCGGCTACACGTTGCAAGAAACTGCTCATCAACCATTTGACAAACGTATCAGGAACATCACCGTCCTCACCGTCACCAGCGTCAGTGACAACAACAACGTTACCACGAATCTCTTGACGGAACAACGCACTAGCAAGCCAATTCATTTCCGAATTTTTGATTCGTCCCTCATCATCGCAATAACCAACCAACTCAAACGGTTCGTCAGCGTCTTGTTTCTGTGCAAAAATACGCACAGCCTCAATATTGCCACCAACCAACGACTGAATTGACTCTAACCCATTAATTACAACAGGTTCAGGTTCAACACCCGAACCACACTTCAATAACACTGCCGATACTGTACCCATTACATTACCACCCTTTCATAAGTAGTTTGATTATTATATTTATAACACATAACGCAACTAACACTTGATACGCTTTCGCAAACAAACGTTTACTAGGCGTATCATTCTCCAACCAGTACGCTATACGATACCACCATTCTTCTATCATACCAACCCCAATCCCGTAATTGTGGACATAATGAACTTCATACCGTCTGCCTCAAAATTACCAGTGCCTGACTCAAAGTTCTCAATCACAACGTCCGCATTAACATGCGATTTCATTTTGCAATTAGACGCTGAACCGTAACTACCACCGATAATTTGTTTCGCTTGTTCCCACTTGGACATCTCCATATTAGAGAACGAGATACGCCTAAGCATAGACGGGTGAGCAATTGCGAACATCAAATTATCAATGTCCAACAACTGTTGCGAATCATGCAACTTCGTAAGCAAACTATGATACTTGTTGCTACTAGCAGTCGCAATCTCGCTATAAACCTCAACACCGACACCCAAACGGTTAATGATATCAACCAATGAACATATCATCGCACCACGTTGCTTGATTGTCTCTGCTGAAACACCGCTATTGACTGTACCATTAACCAGCAATCGCACAACACGCCCCATGCGTGTTTGTGGCACATCAACATAATCAATCATACACTCAGGGTCACCCATAAGATAACGGTCAATATCACCCGACTCGCCAGTGACATTAAACTTAGTCTCAAACAAGTTACCGAACGTAGAGCCAATAATACTATCCAACGAGTTAATCAACTTATCAACCTCAGGACGTATCTCATGCCAACCACGTATACCCAACTCGCAAGCCTCGTCCAAACTAGCAGACCCACGCCAATCAGGTTTATCACGATTATCGGACGACTTACGTTTCTTGTTACTCTTAGCGTCCACCAACAAATCTGCCAGTGTATCATATTCTTCAACCCAAACGTCAGTCTTAACTGAACCTGACGGGCTAACATAATCATGTATAAACTGTCTCATAATATCTCCAATCGTAGTAGTTGTTGTTTCCCTAATAGTTTAACATACCAGTCCACGCCCGCAGGGAAGGATACGAACGTGAACTGGTAGTCACGAACATTATACTTCTACAGGCGCACCTTTCGGCACAATAATTGACTCCATAACCTTGCTAACGATATCAGGCTTAACACCCTTGAGTAACCGCATTTCAATCGTGTCCTGCCATGTGAAACCACCAGCGAGCAGTTTCGCACCACCGATACTAGCACGAGGCGACACAATCACCTTAAGACCATGCCTATCAACGTTGTTACGTGCAGTGCGCACAATATTCAACCACGTTGAACCATGTTCCATATCCAAACCCGTACCACGTACAAGTTCAGTCTCAAGGCGTTCATCAATCTTAACGTGCATCATCGTGAAACGGTCAATCGTAGCACCGTCAATCGGCGCACGACCAACATACTCGGCAGTAGCACCATTACCCCACGTGTTCGCCGCCGCAACCGCAACAAACTTCGGGTGACGCTTAACCATACCGTCAGGAAACGACATACTATCGTTAGATAACGCATCGTTCAACACGGTCAGAATATTAGGATTACTAGCGTCAATTTCGTCCATCAAGAACACGCCACCGTGTTCATAACGGTCACGAAACCCCGTAGACTGATACAGGTTATCGCTAATAGCCTTGTAGCCTTTGATATCCGCTTTAGATGACTGCGAATTGAACGGCTCGGCACTAAACGCCAAACCCAATGACTCCGCAACCTGACGGGCAATCTTAGACTTGCCAACACCAGCGCTACCAGTCAGCCACACATGTTCACCACAAGCAACCGCTTTGAGAACCTTAGGGAATATCTCATGCGTTAAACCAGTCACAGGACGTTCCTCACCAGTCGGCAAAACAACCCTAGTGACTAACGGACGAGTATCCTTAATCATCTCATACGTTTTGACACGTTCAGATTCCAACGCACTGTCAATCAACTTGCGAACAGCGTCCTCGTCCACGCCAACAGAACGCAAAGCGTCCTGAATCACGTCACGAACAGCGTTAGCAACCTTGTCACCAGTCGGCACAGACGGCGAAGCCGTAGGTACTGACGTTGGTAGCGTTGGTTGAGTCGGCTGACTAGGTAACGGCTTAGCAATCAACAACGTGTCACCGTTGCTCACATGATACTGAACCGCATTCAACACACACGTTAATATTTCTTCACGAGTTTTCGCCATCGGCTTGCCAGACCAAGTGCGGTTAAACACACGCTTATACATAGCAATCAACGTGTTTTTATCCAACGACTGAATATGGTAATCGTACTCTCTGCCGTTCGGAAACTGGACACGTGCTTTCTTGTCCACACAATTAACGCTAATAACATTCATAGCCTTCCCTGCCATAACATTACCCTTTCTTTCTGCCCGACTAGGGCATTTGTTTAATCGGCTGACGGAATTGCCAACCGAAACCTATTACTTCAACACGTACGTCCACGTCCGTGTATCTAGAAATGTTCATCAACACGCTGGTTTATTGGCTGGTCTAATAAATCACATGACCACCTACCTATAACGTGACACCAACGGTGGAACGTTAAACGGCAAACAATATCCAACGCATAACCCAACAAATCTCTGACCTTAAACATTATAACCACCAATCATTCATTTCAAGCAAACCAATATCCCAATACCTGCGAAACATCGCATGCCATAACGCAACGGGAACCGACTCGCCCAACCAACGATTAAGCCTATAACACTTTACACGTGCCATTTTCTTTAACGGATTCATTGAATACCTGCCTCTGCACGAAATTTTGCCACATCAAAACGTGGATTATCATTCACGAAGAAACGAATCATCGCATTTTCCAACAATTCCATTCCCTCAGTTTCCGTGAACATACCCGTAGATATGCCCTCGTGAGTTCCTCTAATCATCTTAGCGAACTCTTTATAATACTTGCGTGATAACATTACTTACCCTCTTTCTTGTCGTTGTTGTTTATAATCCCGTTTGGATATTTATTCCAAACGGAAAACCCTGACGGAACACAATTCTCACAATAATAACCAGCCCAATCGTTAGCGGACAAACCGCCAGCGTAAACGGTGGCTATAAAACCACAACCCTGCTCACACAATCTCATACTTTCACCACTTCCACTACGTCCTCAGACGGAATCATCTCAAACTCGCCATTCTCATTGATGCCAATGAAATATTCCAAACCCAACCCGTACGTCCACTCGTGAACATGAGGCAAGCCGTAATACTCAAAAAGTTCCTTAAAATTTTCGGCTTCTTTCACTTTGCGCAACACTACTTCAACCAACCCCTCAAACTCGGAATTGGGCATATCTATAAACGTTACTTTATACCACTCCGACATATTCCAACCTTTCCCTAATGTGAATGTAACAATTTACGGGTAGCGGGGGTGTATTATAGCCCGCTACCCGCAGTGATTTACAATCCAATCAGATTATAGGAAACTAGCCCTACTGACTGGTCATTGCGCAGACACTATCTGCTATGCAGTCACTTTCCTTTCACGTTCGCTTACCCTCGTGTCGTACTTGTGACCACAAATCTTTATGTGTGTAGACAGTGCAAAGCACAGAAGTCTTATCCAACAGTCATAATCACCGTAATCCTCTGCGTGCATTACTACGGAGAGGGCAACTATATGGACACCTTCATAAGTTGTTGGCAACCATGCTTTACACTGCCCACACACATAGCGGTTCGGCAAGGTTATGAACCTTGCAGATTGGCACATGCCCGAACCCGTAAAACCCCTAAAGGGTTTTACTTGCTTGCCACACGGTCAAACGTGTAGAAAATCTCGTCCATGACCGTGCCTGACTTGACATCAAACAACACAACACCCTCAGAGTTGGTGCGAACTTGCTTCTCACGCTTGTCAGCGGTCATAACCGTAACAATCGTGCCAACCTTGATAGGGGTGCTTGCCTTGAACGCAACCGCCCAATCCTTGTCAATCTTGGCGAACCGACCAACGAGTGCGGGTGTTGCTGTCTTTGCTGATTTCTTAGCCATTATTCTCTCGCTTCCCATGCCTAAGCATGCTAGTGTGAACTCAGCGGAATTGCTGAACTCACATATTCTACTTCAACACATACGTCCGAGGACGCACATGCTACCGTATTGCGGATAGTGAGGAATTGAACCTCAACAAGCGCACCAGCGCTACCCTGCCCACAAGGAGAAACGGGCAAAACTCAGACGGTGTAACCGTCCATCAACTCAACCAACTCATCGTGACGGTTCTCACGAGCAATCACGTCCTCGCTCACGACTGACGGCTGAAAACGTTGCATCGCTTGACGTGCCTTAAAATTGGCACGAAAAACCTTGCGTTCTTGCTCACGCAACCAATTCGCATGAAAATCAGGGTCAGCCATAATGACCAAACCTTCGGTTAATGGATTCATCACTCACTCACTCTCCCATGCCGTAGCATGACTAGGTAATCGTTACCGAACGGCAACGACAAACAAACAACTTCAACACATACGTCCACAACCGCAGACACACACACTGAAGCATGTCATCAGCAACGACAACACAACAACAATACTTCAACACATGCGTCCAAGCACATGCACTCAAGCACTGAATCATCATGTCATCGTTGCCAACAACACTGCCCTAACTACTTCAACACGCACGTCCGACCCCGCATACACGCCCACACAAAAACAAGCCGCTTCCAACACGCCCGCTCGCACCCTCGCACACGTGTGGCGACCACAATTTTTTTGGTGGCATTATACAGCATTATGGCTCTTTATGTGGGGGCGGGCGCTAGTGTGTGTAACATCTCACACGTCCGCACACGTTAAGGGGGGTGCATGGGGGGGTCGCCACCCCTCGCGGACATGTGACTCTAATAGTCTAGGGCGAGATGCAAGTGGCGGATATGAACCGCCTGTTTTGTCTATGCTGAACAGGGGTGGGGGTTGTTTGGAACGGAGTCCCTAGTTTTGTATGGTTTAACAGTTCCATTTACGCAAACTTAGTGCTTTGCGTGTTGGTCGTCCTTTGGAGTCTTTCATTGGTCCTGGCATGCCGCTCATTCGGGCGCAGAATGATTTGCGGCGTTTCGCCGCTTTTGAGTTTGGTTTTAGTTTGCTGGGTGGGGTGGTTACTGCCATTGACAGTTTTGACCCTGGGTTTTGTCGTCTGTAGGATGCTATGCCTGCGGCGTTTAGTCCGCCTTCAGGGTTTTTGCCTTCTTTGCGTGTCCATGCCGCTGTCTTGTAGGCTTTGGTTGCGGCTTGTCTGGCGGTTGTTTTTTGTTTCGCCATTATGGTTAATATTTGCGGGTTCTGGTTTTACCTTTACGGATATTTTCCCGCAATGCCATTCTATCTCGGTACTCTTTGGCTGTTGGTAAAGTTCTTACTTTTCTTTGACCCTTAGATTTAGTCTTAGATGGTTTTGGAGTATTTGCGTAAACAATACGTGAACTAGATATAGATTTTGGTTTTGGTTTTGGTGGTGTATAAGTTCCGCCACCTGTGCCACTACCAGCCTCTGATGGTAGTTTTGCTGTTGGGGACATTTTCATTAAAGCCTTATCACGTTCGTATGCCAGTCTACCTTCAGGGGTATACGGATAGTGTCTAACCTTACCATCTATTCGCTGTAATTTTGGCATGGTAATCCTTTTTGTCTTTGCTGTAAATAGTACTATCCTTAAACCGCCACCCTAAAGGGTGGCTATCTAACAGTCAGGTACTGACCCCCCTCAGTCCCCCCTACTAAAAAGAGTGCCGTTCCCTAATGGGAATGATTCTCATTATCTGGTTACAGCCTAGACAGCGAAAGGCTTTCATCTGAAATGTTACATGATTGTCACAGAAATCTTACACAAATGTCACAAAGATTTAACATTCCCGTAACAATTAGGAACAGGTAATTCTATTGTGATGACGGAATTATTGGATGCCCGACAACAAAAATTTTTAGATTGGCTATGCACACCTAGTGTCGCTCGTGTCCCGTCATCCCAAGAGAAGTATGCTCACGCTGAGGGCATTGATGAGTCTACGTTGCGTAGGTGGAAGAAGAAGCCTGCTTTTAAGGCTGCTTGGGAGAGGCGTGTTGCTGAGTCTCAGGGGAGTCCTGAGCGGACTCAGCAGTTGTTGGATAATTTGTTTCAACGTGCTTTGGATGGTGATAATAATAGTGCCAAGTTGTATCTTCAGGCTACTGGGCGGCTTGCGCCTGTTCAGTTGCAGGTTGAACATTCTGGTAAGGTTTCGGAGTTGTCGGATGCGCAGTTGGCTGAGTTGATTGCGGCTTCCGCCGCTAGTGAGCAGCAGTTGCGTTTAGATTCAGCAAAGACAGTTGGTTATGGCTCAAACTAACGACCAAATGTATGTAGCGTTGATGGCTATGTATCCTGAGGCTGGAGATACTTTAGCGGATTTGTTGTATACTCATTGGTCTACGGTTGGGTTGCAGTATCGTGGAAGTTTACAGTATCAATACTATAAGGATGCTGGGGCTGCTGGTTCTACTTGGGGTGATGTTGCTAATACGTTTTGGTCGGATGGCGATTTTGTTGTTTCTAACTTGGAACAGGAAGATGGAACAGATTTACTATTAGAAGACGGTGGTTTTATTTTGATGGAGATTGGCAATGGCTGATAAGAAGATAACACAACTAGATGCCTTGACCGAGTTGGCTTCGGGCGACCTGTTTGTTGTTGTTGATAGTGTTGACGGTACTCCTGTTAGTAAAAAGATTACGGCTGCTGATGTGGCTAGTTATATCAACAGTCTTGTCGCTGCTGGAGTTACCACTTTGGATGGTTTGGATGATGTCACAATAACGTCCGCTTCTAGCGGACAGTTGTTGTCGTACAACGGTTCAGCATGGGTAAACAGCGCACCTGTTGCGGCTTATGACCCTGTTGAGGGTGCAGTATTCTCGTAGGGAACGATTTAACTACTTATTAGGAGATAACAAATGGCAACATTCACTAAACAGATTCTTTCAGGTAGCACAGATGGCAAAGCCGTCAAGGTTGCTGCTACTGCTACTGCTGGAACATTAATTCATACTGGTTCAACAACAACCACGACTCTTGATGAGGTTTGGATTTACGCAGTAAATACTTCAGCATCAGCAGTCAAATTGACGATTGAGTGGGGCGAAGCAACAGCACCAGACGGCAACATTGAAGTAACTGTTCAGCCTGAGGCTGGTTTGGTTACTGTAATTCCTGGTTTGCTAATCAAGGGTAATGCGACTGCTTTGACAGTCAAGGCGTTTGCTGAGACAGCGAATGTGATTTGTATTCACGGTTTCGTTAATCAGATTACGGTTTAACCATGCCCAATAGGCGTGAACTTGGTTATGTTAGTGCTGGAAGCACAAGCACCGTCTATGTAAGCGGAACTGCTACGGGTTATGGTGTTGCAACTGGTGGTAGTTCTACAACAATTACTGTTGGCGGTCAGAGTTACACGCTATTAACTTTTACAAGTGACGACAATCTTGTTGTTTCTACAGCAGGTTTGTTTGATGTGCTTCTCGTTGGTGGTGGCGGTGGTTCAACAAATAATGGCAATTCGTCAGGTGCGGGTGGGGCTGGTCAGGTTTTAGGCGGACAATCAGTATCAACATTTTATTTAGCAGCAGGCACCGTTGCAGTTGATGTTGGTGCTGGTGGTGCTGGTGGTACTTCTACTCCTGGTTTGGGTTCTGCTATTGGCACATTTGTTGCTGCGGCTGGTGGTGGTACTGGTGGTCATAATTCTGGGTCGGGCGGTGGCTACAACATGGGCGGTTCGGGCGCTAGCGGCGGCGGCGAAGGTTATAACAATACTTACGGGCAAGGTTTTAGCATTGTTGCAGGCGTTGGCGGTAACAATGGTGGTCGGGCAAGCGCAAACGGAGGCACAGCGTCAGGCGGCGGTGGTGGCGCAGGTGCAGCAGGTGGAAACGGGTCAAGCACTACAGGCGGTAACGGCGGTAACGGTTTAGACATTTCTGCGTGGCTAGGTCAATCACCTAGTTCAACTATTAAAGGTGGCGGTGGTGCTGGTGCAGGGTCGGGCGTAAATGGCACGGCAGGCACGGGCGGCGGCGGTGCGGCAGACAACAACGGCACAGCAAATAGTGGTGGTGGCGCAGGCGCAGGCAAAACTGCAAACAGGGCTGGCGGTTCGGGCATTGTCTATGTCAGGTTCAAGGTTTAAATATGTTAGCACAATACTTCGCACAACTAGACGACAACAATGTAGTAACCCATGTTGCTGTAGTGCAACGAGAGTTCCTTGAAGCGAACCCTCAACGCTACACAGGTCGTTGGGTTGAAACATTCTTTGATACAGCAGGTAAAACTTATGCTGGTATCGGATACACATACGATGAAGTGTCACAGGATTTTGTTGCGCCTGTTATCCCTGAGATTGAGAGTGAGGTTTAGTTGTGGCTGCAAGGTTGATGGGTTATGTTTCGGCTAGCAACACACCGACAATCGTTGCTGGTGGTGGCATAACTGTTGATTATCTTGTTATCGCTGGTGGCGGTTCTGCTAGTTGGAGCCGTGGCGGTGGCGGTGGTGCTGGTGGTTATCGCAATAGTGTTAGCGGTGAACTTACTGGTGGTGGCGGTAGCGCAGAAACACCTTTAACTCTTGCACTAAATACAAATTATGTTGTACAAGTAGGTGCGGGCGGAACTGGTGCGGCGGGTGGTGGTATTGGCATAAACGGTAATTTTTCGCAATTTTTTAACATTGTTGCAACTGGCGGTGGTGGTGGTGCTATTGAAGTTGCGGCTATTCGTAACGGCTTGTCAGGTGGTTCGGGCGGTGGCGGTAGTTCCACAAATACTGGCAACGGTACAGGTGGTGCGGCGACAACTGTGCCAGTTCAAGGTTATGCGGGCGGCAACGGTCTTTATACAAGCGATAACGCAGGTGGCGGTGGTGGTGGTGCTGGCGCTGTGGGCGCAAACGCAACAAGTTTAACGGGCGGTGCAGGCGGTAACGGTTTGTCAAGTTCCATTACTGGTAGTGCTGTTACTCGTGGCGGCGGCGGTGGCGGTATGTCAAATACTGGC
>Ga0222715_10005183_pt1 | contig 11147 bp, 8 predicted proteins | sample C33_9DmetaG_FD_165056 | JGI IMG/M metagenome (GOLD analysis project Ga0222715, IMG submission 165056) | Estuarine water microbial communities from San Francisco Bay, California, United States - C33_9D | ecosystem: Environmental > Aquatic > Marine > Unclassified | place: USA: California... | reverse complement strand
CCAAGGCCTACAAAACCTTTGCTTTCCATAGCATTCAATAGTTCTTTGCCAGTTTTAGACGCTGTAAATGCCATAGCTGCATCCATGTCTTTAAAGATAAATGGAAGATCGAATACTCCATACTTTTTTGTATATGAACCAAATTTAGATAAAGATGGTGCTAGCAATTGAACATCACCTAACAAAAGCGCCTCAAGCTCTTTTGAGTCACCAAATAAAGTACTATTAGGATAAACTTCAACACATAATTTACCATTAAGCTCTTTGTTTACACGAGCAGCAAAATTATTTGCAGCAACTACTTTGGGGTGAGTGTTTCCACCAGTAACATGTGATAATTTAACAACCTTTTCTCCTTTTTCGCATGAAGCAAAAGAAGAAGTGGCACCAGCGGTTAAAACAAATGCCAGGATTGCTATAATTGAATTGATTTTCTTAAACATTTTTTTCCTTAAGTTAAGTTAATTTAAAAATTTATTATAATTAGTTTTAATTTAACAAACAACAGGCATAAATTTTTCAATTGATAGTTGTATGCTTAATTAATGATACAGGTTGCTTTTTTAATCCTTCTGTACTCTAATTAAAAAAAAATAAATTGGAGACAAACATGTTTAAAAAAATATCAGCGACGTTTATAGCTTTGCTTGTAAGTGGAAGCATTTCATTTTCAGCAGAATTCATAAACATTTTAACTGGGGGAACCTCAGGAGTTTATTATCCATTGGGAGTTGGATTGTCCAAAATCTATGGAGAAAAAATTAAAGATTCAAAAGTGCAGGTTCAATCTACCAAAGCATCTGTTGAAAATCTTAATTTAATTCAATCAGGAAAAGGTGAGCTTGCTTTCGTACTAGGAGATTCAGTGCAGTATGGATGGTCTGGTAATGCAGAAGCTGGTTTTAAATCTAAATTAACTAATTTAAGAGGCGTAGCTGGAATTTATCCAAACTATGTTCATATAGTAGCTTCAAAAAGCTCAAACATTAAATCTATTGCTGACTTAAAAGGAAAAAGAGTTTCTGTAGGAGCTCCAAAATCTGGAACTGAGTTACAAGCTAGAGCAATTTTAAAAGCAGCTGGTATGAGTTACAAAGATTTAGGTAAAACAGAATACTTGCCATTTGGTCAGTCTGTAGAGTTAATTAAGAATAGACAGCTTGATGCAACGGTACAATCAGCTGGTCTTGGTGTTGCTTCTATTAAAGACTTAGCAAACTCTGTGGACATTGTGATTGTAGAAATTCCTGCAAGCATAATTAAAAAATTAGGTGACCCATATGTTTCAGCGACTATTCCTGCTGGTACATATAAAGGGGTTGATAAAGATGCTCAAACAGCAGGTATCGTAAACTTTTTAATTACAAGTCAAAAAGTATCTACAAATACAGTTTATCAAATGACAAAAAGCCTTTTTGAAAATTTACCAGATTTAGTTGCTACGCACAAAGCTGCTAAAAATATTGATATTAAAAAAGCTCTTGCAGGGATGCCAGTTCCATTGCATCCAGGAGCAAAAAAATATTATCAAGAAAAAGGTATTGTTAAATAAGCTTTGCAATTTTAAAATAATTTCCTAATCAATAAAATTAGGATTAGGAATATTTAAAAGTGGATCAAGAAATAAATTCCAGCCCAGATAAAACTAAAAAATCTGGGCTGGAAGACACTCTTCTAAAAAGTTTTCCCAAAACTACCGAGGGAACTATTTTATATTATATCGCAATTATCTTTTCCTTATTTCAGGTTGGAATTGCATCTCATCTTTTTGAAATCACAGGACAACTACAACTATCTACTCACGTTGGTTTTCTTGGATGCTTATGTTTTCCCTTAATAAATGCCCTACAAAACAAAAGTACTGCTTATAAAATTAGTGGTTGGATACTTTCTTTATTAAGTATTGCAGTAGCTATTTATCAAATCGTCGAGTATGAGGAATTAATTTTAAGATCTGGTGAACCTACTAATTTGGATGTAATTTTCGGTATAATTGCTCTGGTAGTTGTGTTTTCAGCATCCTACGCAACTATGGGTCCTGCTCTCTTTATTATATCAGGAATGTTTCTTCTTTATTGCATCTTTGGAAATTATCTTCCAGGATTGCTTCAGCATCGCGGTTATGAATTAAAACAAATCATTGAACACATTACTTATGGAACTGAAGGAATCTATGGAATTCCTGTTTACGTTTCTTCAACTTATATCTTTTTATTTATTCTATTTGGCTCGTTTTTAGAACGAGCAGGAGTAATAAAATTATTTACGGATGTCTCCTTGGGTTTAGTAGGTCATAAATTAGGAGGTCCTGCCAAAGTATCGATTATATCTTCAAGTTTAATGGGAACAATTTCAGGATCGGGAATTGCAAACGTGGTAACCACAGGTCAATTTACCATTCCACTGATGAAAAAATTTGGATACAGCTCATCTTTTGCAGGCGGAGTAGAGTCAACCTCCTCGATGGGAGGTCAAATTATGCCTCCGGTTATGGGCGCTGTAGCTTTCATTATGGCAGAAACATTGGAGCTCGAATATTATCAAGTGGTCAAAGCTGCCATCATACCAGCTATACTTTATTATTTTTCTGCTTTTTGGATGGTTCATCTAGAAGCAAATAAAAAAAACTTAGTTGGTTTGGAAAAAAGTGAATTACCATCTGCTTGGGATGCAATTAAATTAAAATGGTACTTAATAATTCCTCTTTTGGTTTTAATTTTTTTATTATTTAATGGATACACTCCACTGTACTCTGGAACCATAGGATTATTTTTAACTATTTTTTTAATTTTAGGTACTTCGGCTATTCAAGGGGCTTCCAATAAATTCATTCGTTATATTTTTTGGATTTTTTTAGGTATTGCATCTTCTGGTTTTTTTACATTCGGTAATCCAGTTATAGTTATTATCTTATCTACATTGCTAATTTGGAATTTTTTCAAAATTGGAGGAAAAAATACTTTATTACAGTGTCGCGATGCTTTAGCAGAAGGGGCAAAAACAGCTTTGCCTGTTGGAATAGCATGTTCAGTTGTTGGAGTAATCATCGGAACCTTAACCCTTACAGGTGCAGCCAGCACTGTAGGACAGGTTATTATAGAAGTAGGCAAAACTAATTTATTTTTGTCTTTGTTTTTAACAATGATCATGTGCTTAATTCTTGGAATGGGAATTCCTACTATTCCTAATTATATTATTACCTCTGCAGTTGCGGGCCCTGCTCTTTTTGAGTTGGGAGTTCCTTTAATTGTTAGTCATATGTTTGTATTTTATTTTGGAATCCTCGCTGACTTAACGCCACCGGTTGCTCTTGCCTGTTTTGCTGCAGCACCAATTGCAAAAGAAAGCGGATTTAAAATATCTTTGCAGGCAGTTCGAGTGGCTCTTGCTGGGTTCTTAATTCCCTATATGGCCGTCTATAGTCCAGCATTAATGCTACAAGGATATGATGGTCAAAATTTTTGGTTGTTCCTATTATCTTTTATCTTTATTCTTGCTAAAGCAATAATAGCAATTTTATTTCTTGGGTCTGCCGTCATTGGCCATATTAAAAGTCCTCTAAACATCTATGAGAGATTGTTTTGTATTTTAATTGCAAGTTTTTTAATTTTAGCTCTTCCGCTTACTGATGAAATTGCCGCTGGATTGATTGTTATATTTTTTATTATCAGTAAGTTAAAAAAAAAATCCAAAAATAAATGAGTCTTTGTATTTTAGCTGCAGCCAAAACTAGTGTTTTTGCAGCATCTTTATTTACTTTAAGCTGGACTCATTCTGTAGAAAAAATTGAATGGCAGGAAGATTGGAAAATAGTCAATTCACAATTAGAAATAATTGAAGCTAGAATCCAAGGTTCTGGGGCTGGGATGGATCCTCCCGAAGGATCAAAATTTAAAGGGGGTTGGTGGGTTTATAAACCAAACAAAATAAGCGTTAAAGAATTGCTCTTATCTACTTCCAATACTAATTTAGAAAATTGGAAAATTTGTTTTAATGGAAATTGCCAGGTACTAAAAAAGAATAACGAAAATCCAATTAAGATTTATCCTTGCAAATCAAATTAATCTAAACTTTTATCGCAATAACAATTGCAATCAATACTAAGGCAACTGAGGAAATGTAGTTAAGTGTTTTCAAATTTGCCTTGAGTTTATTTGAAATTATTTTGGCAATTCCAGAATAAATAGCTAACGTTAAAAAATCCAGAATAACATAACTAGACATAAGAATAAAAAATTGAATTAAATAATTTCCATCTGTTTTTAAAAAAGTTGGAAAAATAGTTACAAAAAAAATAACTGCCTTTGGACCAAAAAAAGCAATTAAAAATCCATCTATATATAACGAAAAATTAGATTTTATTTTCAAGTGAGTATTAATATCAATTTTTGATTTACTTTTTACATATCCATAAGCAATATAAAGCAAATACAAAATTCCCGCCCACTTAAAGTACATTACGATTTCAGGAAATAATTTTATAACTACGCCAAAACCCAACAAAACTAAAACTCCTTGTAAAGTATTTGCCGACACATCTCCAAATGCAGTCCATAAACTTCTACCAAATCCGTAGTTTAAAGATTGTGACATAATCAAAACCCTAGGCGCTCCAGGAGTTATGAACATAAACAAAATAATTTGTAAAAAAATTAAATAGTTTTCTGGAAACATCAAGCGTGATGCAATGGTAATGTAGAAGTTTGTTTTATTTCTTCCATAGAAAAACTTGTACTCACATCTGTTAAATCAATTTTATCTGTAAGTTTTTTATAAAATTCATCATATTTTTCTATACTAGGCACTAACACTTTTAGTAAATAATCTATCGATCCACTTAGTCGATAAAACTCAACCACCTCATCCATATCATTAATTACTTTCACAAATTTTCTCGCCCACTCCATATTATGATTGCTAGTTTTTACCTGAACAAAAGCAACTACGTTTAAATTTAATTTTACTCTGTCAACAACGGCAACTTTTTTAACAATATACCCTTGTTTGTAGAGCTTATTAATTCTAGCCCAGCAGGGAGTTGCCGATAAATTTACCTTTTTGGATAATTCAGCAATAGGAATGTCCGCGTTTTCTTGAAGAACAGATAATATTTTCTTATCAATGTCGTTTAACATAAAACAAACCAATTTTAATTTATTTAATAGAATAATATTCTAATTTAAACACTTATATAGCATATTTTTAACTTATTTTTCTACTAAACTTGAATATATTAGAAAAAAATTTACATAGAGGCCTAATCAGTATTTGTGTTTGATCCCTTTTTTCAAAAAATACGCAAATACTGAGCAAAAAATAAGGAAATATATAAAAAATATGACATTAAAAATAAATGATACAGCACCGAACTTCGATGCTGAGACAACTAAAGGAAAAATAAATTTATATGACTGGGCTGGTGATAGTTGGGTTGTTCTTTTCTCACACCCAAAAAACTTTACGCCGGTCTGCACTACTGAGTTAGGAGCCTTACAGAGTATCAAGAGTGAATTTGATAAAAGAAATGTAAAAATTTTAGGATTAAGCGTTGATCCCGTTGAAGACCACGGAAAATGGAGTGATGATATTAAAGATGTTACCGGATATCATCCTGAATATCCATTAATTGGAGATAAAGATCTAAAAGTAGCAAAAATATACGGTATGCTGCCAGCTACTACTGAAGGATCTTCTTCTGGAAGGACAGCAGTTGATAATGCAACTGTAAGAAATGTATTTGTAATAGGTCCAGATAAAAAAATAAAACTTATTTTATCTTATCCAATGGCAACAGGAAGAAATTTTCCAGAAATTCTTAGAGTAATTGACTCCCTTCAATTAACAGCAAAACATAAAGTGGCAACACCCGCTAACTGGAAACAAGGTGAAGATGTTATCATAGTGCCTGCGGTAAAAGATGATGAAGCAAAAACTTTATTTCCCGATGGTTGGAATTCTGTAAAGCCTTATCTGAGAATTGTAAAGCAACCAAAATCACCCAAACCAATTTGAAGAAAGGCAATTATAAAAAAAATAATATTAATATTATTTTTATTTTTGTTGCAACATCAATTGTTTTTGCTGAATTTTTGATAGATGTTGTATGATTAAAAAAAAAATTTAATCTCTCTAATATTTTAAATTTTCAAAATATAGATATATTAAGAAATACTTGGTCATTAATTTAGGATCGTTTTTTTAGTTTTCTTTAATTTTTAATATTACATACAACTGGTCAGATTTGGTCTGTTATTTTTATTTGGGTTGTGAGGTACAAAAATTATCACATTTCTTGGAATGGACGTTAGTTCTTGGAATTATTAGCACTTATACTATCCTACAGTTCCTTTAAAAAATAGTTACTTGCAGATCTAAATACTTTTTTCAATTTAGTAATTGTTTTAGATTTCTTGATTACATCATCCTTTACAGAAAATTTTCCAATCAAGTATCTTTTAACAAAAAATTATTTCTTGTAGTAATAATTCTTGTAGTAATAATGAGTGAATTCTTTATGGGATATGATGCAAAATTGACATTTGGATGTAATGTCCGAGCTTTGTTTGGTGAGATAGCATTAAGAAATATGCATATCAGAGTTTAGTTTTTATTTACTTTTATTGAATCTTGGTCTGGAATAAAAACAGGGAAGTTTTTTTACTAATGAAAAATGTAATTTTTTTAATGATTTTGTCTTTATTACTTTCAGTTATTATTTAAAAGCATAATTGCAGCGGGGTTCCTTATAATTCTTTTTATTTCTCAAAGAAGGTGAAACATCAGGATCAATCAATGCCATGCCTTTCGACTTTGGGGATCCTTTAATTATAAGCATTAAGTCTTACATTTCTTAGGGTTTACAAATGAATATTTAGGAAATATAACACTTTCAGCGCTGATTTAGTTCAAATTGCGGGCGCTTTATAAAACCAGCTAAAGCGATTTTAACCACCGCTCTAGCCGGTGGTTTTTTTTTGAAAGTCTTAATTAAAAATCATCGAAAATTTGATCAGAAAAAAATTATGAACGATACAAATTTGAAATTGAGCTTTGAATTCTTTCCGGCAGCGAACTCTATTGCTGAAGAAAAAGCATGGGAAAGTTTAAAAAAACTAGAAAATTTTAATCCACAATTTTTCTCAGTAACTTTTGGAGCTGGTGGTGGTGAGAGATTAAAAACAGATTCTTTCGTAAAAAGAATTAATAAAGAATCGCTTGTTCCTGTGGCAGGGCATTTAACTTGTGTGGATATGTCAAAAGATGAAATTAATGACCTTGCACTTGGTTGGTTTGAAAAAGGAATCTCTAAAATTGTTGCTCTTAGAGGAGATGTTAGAGAACAAGGAAAGAAATACGCACCTCACCCAAGCGGATATATTAATGCTGCAGATATGGTAGCTGGCTTAAAAAAATTGGCAAACTTTGATATTGCTGTAGGAGGGTATCCCGAGATACACCCAGATTCTAAAAACAAACAAGATGATATTGATAATTTAAAAAGAAAAGTAGATGCAGGAGCTGATAAAATTATAACCCAGTATTTTTTTGATAAAGATGTTTTTTTGAGATACCGTGATACGGTTACGGCAGCAGGAATTAAAATACAATTAATACCAGGCATTATGCCCATATCTAATTTCAAAAAAATTCAAAATTTTAGTAAAATGTGTGGAGCTTCCATTCCTGACTGGGTGGCAAATGAATTTGCAAACTTGGATGAAACACCAGAGGTCCAACATTTGGTCGGTGCGAGTTTGGCTAGCGATTTAGTAAAAAAATTAAAAAAGGAAGAAGTAAATGAATTTCATTTTTACACACTTAATAAATATGAATTAACCTTTGCAGTATGTACAAGACTTTTGTCACTGCAAAATAATAAAAATAATAATAAAAACAAAGGAGAAGCAAGAGCATGATACAAGTAGCATCAATCGGATATCCAAGAATTGGACCAAAAAGAGAATTAAAAAAAGCATTAGAACAGTTTTGGAAGGGTGAAATTAAAGAGCAAGATTTGCATACAGTTGCAAAAAATTTAAAAAAACAAAATTGGCAAACCCAAAAAGATAATGGGGTTGATTTAATTTCTTCAAATGATTTTTCTTTTTATGATCAAGTGTTAGATGCTATTTGTTTATTAGGAGCTATTCCAAAACGATATAAGTGGGATGGCAATGAAGTTACATTAAAAACTTACTTTGCTATGGCCAGAGGATCTCAAACATCTGAACTAGATGTTCCGGCTTTAGAAATGACAAAATGGTTTGATACCAATTATCACTATTTAGTTCCTGAACTGTCTAAAGATCAAGAATTTAAGCTAAGTTCTAATAAACCTTTTTCTGAGTATGAAGAGGCAAAACAGGCAGGATTTAATACTAAACCAGTCATTTTAGGACCTCTTACTTTTCTTTCATTATCAAAGGGTATTGATGGCTCAAATACCATTGATTTGTTGGAAAAAATATTACCTGTTTATAAGGAAATTGTTAAAAAGTTCTCTGAATTGGGAGCTGAATGGATTCAAATTGATGAACCAATATTGGTGAAAGATTTAGACTCCAATACGGTTTCAAAAATCAAAAATACTCTTAATGAGCTCAAACAAGCAGCTGGTTCAAGCAAAGTATTATTAACAACTTATTTTGAAGATTTAAATGAAGATATTAAAAAAGAAGTGTTTGATAGCAATGTTGATGTAGTTCATTTGGATTTGGTTCGTGGAACTAAAAATCAAGAATATGTTAAAAATTCTTCAAAAAAATTATCTTTAGGATTGGTAGATGGAAGAAATGTTTGGAAAGCTAACCTTCAAGAAAAAATTGATTTTATTAAAAACAATGTTTCTGGAGACGTTATTATTTCATCTTCTTGTCCCCTACTTCACTCTCCGTACGATTTAGATCTCGAGCAAAAAGTCCCTTCTGAAATTAAAAGATGGCTTGCTTTTGCTAAACAAAAATTACAGGAATTGAATATTATTAAAGGTTTTGTAAACCAAGGGTCTCATCAAAAAGAACTTGATCAAAACATTAACGATATTCAAGATAGAAAAACATCTAAGTTAATTCATGATGTTGCTGTTAAAAATAGAATTAAAACTATTGATAAATCAATTATTGATCGAAAATCAGGATATGCAGAACGAGCTAAAGTTCAAAAAAATATTTTTGCCCTTCCTAAATATCCTACTACTACCATTGGTTCTTTTCCTCAAACTACAGATGTCAGACAGGCCAGAGCTAAATTTAAAAGAGGAGAACTTGATCAGCAGAGTTACGAAAAGTTTTTAGAAGAAAAAACTATCGATACTATTAGGAAACAAGAGCAGATTGGCATTGATGTTATTGTCCATGGTGAGTTTGAGCGTAATGACATGGTGGAATACTTCGGTGAACAGTTACAAGGCTTTACCTTTACTTCGAGTGGTTTTGTGCAAAGCTATGGTTCTCGTTGTGTCAAACCACCAATTATTTTTGGTAACGTATCCAGACCCCATGCTATGACTGTACGATGGTCAAAATTTGCCCAAGAGCAAACAAAACAAATTGTAAAAGGAATGTTAACGGGTCCTATTACTATTTTGCAATGGTCTTTTGTAAGAGATGATCAGCCAAGAAAATTTACTGCTCAAGAAATTGCATTCGCTATTCGTGATGAAGTAGAAGATCTTGAAAAAAATGGTATTCGCATGATTCAAATTGATGAACCTGCGCTTCGAGAAGGTTTGCCTTTAAAGAAAAAAGATTGGAAAGAATACCTAAATTGGTCAGTTGATTGTTTCAAAATATCTGCTGCTGTAGTTAAAAACGAAACTCAAATTCATACACATATGTGCTATGCTGAATTTGAAGATATTATTGACTCCATTGCCGCATTGGATGCTGATGTAATTTCCATTGAAACGTCAAGATCAAGGATGGAACTTCTAACTACTTTTGAAAAATTCAAATACCCAAATGAAGTAGGTCCAGGTGTTTATGACATTCATTCACCTCGAGTTCCAACAAAAGATGAAATGAAAGAGCTTATACAAAAAGCATCTAAACTAATTGATCCATCAAGAATATGGGTAAACCCAGATTGTGGTTTAAAAACTAGAGGCTGGCCAGAAACCATTGATGCATTAACAAAAATGGTTAATGCTGCAAAAGAATTAAGGATTAATTAAGTAAAAGACTATGAAAAAAAAATATAAACAAGATACTTATTTAGTTAGAGGAGGCTTACAAAGGTCTAACTTCAAAGAAACATCTGAAGCTTTATTTTTAAACTCTGGCTTTGTTTATGATTCAGCTGAACAAGCTGAAGCTATTTTCAAGGGTGAACAAACAGGATTTCAATACACAAGGTATGCCAATCCTACTATTGAAATGTTTGAACAGCGTTTGGCTTTGCTCGATGGTTCTGAAGCTTGTTTTGCCACATCCAGTGGTATGTCAGCAGTGTTTGGCTCAATGATGTGCCAGCTAAAAACTGGAGATCATGTAGTTTCAGCTTCAGCATTATTTGGATCTTGTAGATATATCTTAAAAGAAATCTTACCTAAATTTGGAATAGAGGTTTCTTTTATAGATGGAAAAAATATTAATGAATGGAAAAAAAGTATTAAAAAAAACACAAAGATTTTTTTCTTTGAATCTCCTTCTAATCCTTGCTTAGAAATAATTGATATTAAACAAGTTTGCTCGATCGCTAAAAAAAATAAAATTACTACTATTGTAGATAATATTTTTGCATCTCCCATTTTGCAACAACCAGTTAAATTTGGAGCTGATGTAATTGTCTATTCAGGAACTAAACATATTGATGGTCAGGGAAGAGCAATGGGTGGTGCTGTTTGCTCAAGTAAAAAATTTAAAGAAGATATATTAAAACCTTTTTTAAGACATACAGGTCCCTGCATTAGTCCGTTTAATGCCTGGGTATTGTTAAAAAGTTTAGAAACAATTAAAATTAGAGTATATGCCCAGTCAGAAAGCGCTTTACTAATTGCTAAAGAATTAGAAAAGCAAAAAAAAGTGGAAAAAGTTTATTATCCTTTCTTAAAATCTTTTCCTCAATACACCCTTGCTAAAAAACAACAAAGCAAAGGAGGCACGATGGTTGCTTTTAAAATTAAAGGTAAACAAAAAGAAGCTTTTAAA
>Ga0222715_10005181_pt1 | contig 11149 bp, 8 predicted proteins | sample C33_9DmetaG_FD_165056 | JGI IMG/M metagenome (GOLD analysis project Ga0222715, IMG submission 165056) | Estuarine water microbial communities from San Francisco Bay, California, United States - C33_9D | ecosystem: Environmental > Aquatic > Marine > Unclassified | place: USA: California... | reverse complement strand
CATGCGCAACATCAACGAAGACACCATCACCCAGGCCGTGCTGGCCTCCATGGAGCAGTGCCGCAATCCGCGCCTGCGCACCATCATGACCTCCCTGGTCCAGCACCTGCACTCCTTCGCACGTGACGTCAAACTCACCGAAGACGAGTGGTTCACCGCCGTCCAGTTCCTCACCGATGTCGGCCACATCACCGACGATGCTCGCCAGGAATTCATCCTGCTGTCCGACGTCCTCGGCCTGTCCACCCTCGTCACGGCTCAAAACAACGTCAAGCCCGCCGGCTGCACCGAGGCCACCGTCTTCGGGCCCTTCTTCATAGAAGGCGCCCCCCACTACCCGCTCGGCGCCGACATCTCCAACGGCGCGCGCGGCGAGCCTTGCTTCGTCAGCGGCCGCGTGACCTCCACCGACGGCACCCCCCTCGCGGGTGTCACCGTCGACGTCTGGCAATCCGACGAAGACGGCTACTACGACGTTCAGCGTCCACCCACCGCTCCGGGCGAGCATGTGCACCGCGCCCGCGCCCAGCTCACCACCGACAGCGAGGGACGTTACTACTTCAAGTCCATCTTGGCGCAGCCCTACCCCATCCCCCACGATGGCCCCGTCGGCGCCATGCTCGAAGCACTCGGTCGTCACCCCTGGCGTCCCGCCCACCTGCACTACATGCTGAGCGCGCCCGGTCACGAGCGACTCATCACCCACGTCTTCCGCGACAACGACCAATACCTCGACTCCGATGCCGTCTTCGGTGTGCGATCCACCCTTATCTCCGACTGGGTCAAGCACGACGCCGGCACAGCCCCTGACGGAACAGCGATGGACCGTCCGTACCACACACTGGCCTACGACTTTGTCTTGAACCCCACCAAGCCGAGCGCGCAGCAATCATGATCAACAAGGTTTCTCCCGACATACGGTCTGCCTTGGCAGACATCCAAGACGGAGCCACGGTACTGATTGGCGGCTTCGGTACCGCCGGCATCCCGACGGAGTTGATTGACGGTCTCATGGAGCAAGGTACACGCGACCTGACTGTGGTGAACAACAACGCGGGCAACGGCGACATGGGACTCGCGGCACTGCTCAAGTCGGGCCGTGTCCGCAAGATCATCTGCAGTTTTCCACGCCAAGCGGACTCGTGGGTCTTTGACGACCTCTACCGCCGTGGACAGATTGAGCTGGAACTGGTCCCTCAAGGCAATTTGGCCGAACGCCTGCGTGCGGCGGGCGCAGGCGTAGGGGCCTTCTTTACCCCCACGGGTTTTGGCACGGAGTTGGCCAAGCACGCGGACGGCACGCCGAAAGAAACGCGCGTCATCAACGGCAAGCCCTACGTGCTGGAGTACCCGATTTATGGCGATGTGGCCTTGATCAAGGCGGAGGTCGGCGACCGGTGGGGCAACCTGACATATCGCAAGGCTGCGCGCAACTTTGGTCCGGTCATGGCCACGGCCGCCAAGTTCACGGTCGCCACGGTTCACACCATCGTGGAACTGGGTCAACTGGACCCTGAAGTGGTGGTGACGCCTGGGATTCACGTCTCCAAGATCGTGGAAGTTGACCACATTGCCACCCTGGCAGGTGGTTTCAAGATGACGGCCTGAGACCGAGGGTAGACATGAGCAACTTCCAACGACGCAGCAAAGACGAACTGGCCCAACGTGTCGCGCAAGACATCTTTGACGGCGCATACGTCAACTTGGGCATCGGGCAACCGACACTCGTCGCGAACCACCTGCCTGCGGGCATTGAGGTGGTTCTGCACAGCGAGAACGGCATCCTCGGAATGGGGCCTGCCCCCGCTGCAGGTGCCGAGGACTATGACCTGATCAACGCCGGCAAGCAGCCCGTGACGCTGCTCCCCGGGGGGGCCTACTTTCATCACGCCGACAGCTTCGCGATGATGCGCGGGGGCCATCTGGACATTTGCGTGCTGGGCGCGTTCCAAGTGTCGGCCACTGGCGATCTGGCCAATTGGAGCACCGGCGAGCTCGGCGCCATTCCTGCAGTGGGTGGTGCCATGGACTTGGCCATCGGCGCCAAACAAACGTGGGTGATGATGGACTTGCTGACCAAGAAGGGAGAAAGCAAAGTCGTCGCGGCCTGCACCTACCCGCTCACGGGTATCGGCTGCGTCAAGCGAATCTACTCGGATTTGGCCACCCTGGAGTGCACCCCCGATGGCCTGAAGCTCATCGACAAGGTGGAGGGACTGGGTCACACCGAACTGGAAGCGCTGATCGGCCTGCCCATCCAGCCCTGAGACTCTGAAGACAAAAAACCGCCATGAACCAAGCCTTTATTTGTGACGCCATTCGCACCCCCTTCGGTCGTTACGGCGGCGCGTTGAGCAGCGTGCGCACCGACGACCTGGGAGCCGTGCCGTTGCGCGCCCTGATGGCACGCAACCCCCACGTGGATTGGGGCGCGCTCACCGACGTCCTCTTTGGTTGCGCCAACCAGGCCGGCGAAGACAACCGCAACGTGGCTCGCATGTCGAGCTTGCTGGCGGGCCTGCCCCTGGGCGTGCCGGGTGGCACCATCAACCGCCTGTGCGGCTCCGGCCTGGACGCCGTGGGCACGGCCGCACGCGCCATCAAGGCCGGCGAAGCCACGCTGATGATTGCCGGTGGCGTCGAGAGCATGAGCCGCGCGCCCTTCGTCATGCCCAAGGCCGAAAGCGCCTTCAGCCGCCACAACGCGGTTTACGACACCACCATCGGCTGGCGCTTCGTCAACAAGCTGATGAAGGCACAGTACGGCGTGGATTCCATGCCCGAAACCGCCGAGAACGTCGCCACCGACTACCGCATCGAGCGCGAAGCGCAGGACCTGATGGCGCTGAACAGCCAGCTGCGTGCCGTGGCGGCACAACAGGCCGGTCACCTGGCGCGCGAGATCACGCCGGTGAGCATTGCGCAGAAGAAGGGCGACGCCCTCATCGTCGACCAGGACGAGCACCCGCGCGCGACCAGCCTGGAAACCCTGGCCAAGCTCAAGGGCGTGGTGCGGCCTGACGGCACGGTGACCGCCGGCAACGCCAGCGGCGTCAACGACGGCGCCTGCGCCCTCCTGATGGCCGACGAAGCCACCGCCGCCAAGAATGGCCTGGTGCCCAAGGCCCGTGTGGTCGGCATGGCCACGGCTGGCGTGGCGCCGCGCATCATGGGCATCAGCCCGGCACCGGCGACCGAAAAGGTGCTGGCGCTCACCGGCCTGAAGCTGGAACAACTGGACGTGATCGAACTCAACGAGGCGTTTGCCGCCCAGGGCCTGGCCGTGCTGCGCCTGCTGGGCTTGAAGGACGACGACGCGCGCGTCAACGCCTGGGGCGGTGCGATTGCGCTGGGCCATCCGCTGGGCGCCTCGGGTGCGCGCCTGGTCACCACCGCCATCAACCGCCTGCACGCCACCGGCGGCCGCTACGCGCTGTGCACCATGTGCATTGGCGTGGGGCAGGGGATTGCACTGATTCTCGAGCGCGTCTGAGACAGCGAAAAGGCCCGACTTGGACGCATGGACCCACCAGATTTTGTGCCAATCTTCACAGGTCAGAGCTGTGCAGCGGACATCGACGTTGTTGATCCTCGTGTGACCACTTTGCGGTAAACAGTTGCCGCTCAACAGCCGCGTATGGATGGCGGCTTGCAGCCTTCACCGAACTGAGCACGCGTGCACGCTTCACAAGAACGACGCCTTGAACCCCCTCCCAACGGGAGGGGGTATGAGTTAGTTATGTCCTTTCCTTGTTAGTCACGTTTTGAGTTGATGTCCACGCCACTGCCGAATCCGCCAAGATCCGGGTTCGCCCTCCTGCCCGCCAAGGCCTGAGGTCGGCGCATCACTGCAACGGGCTGCCAAGCCCATACTTGTCCCTTGCGGGATCACACACTTTCGCAAACGCTTGCGACTTTCGGAGCGGGTCGCCAAACCCACTGCTGCCGACTCTTCGTCAGACAGCTCCCCGGATGCTTCGGTCGTATCGCATCACGGGTCAAACCCTAATCATCACATCTCCCCCTCTTGAGCCATCGAGCCCGACCGGTGCCACCCGAGTCGGTACGGCCAAGAGGTTCCCCGTTTAGGTCACGGCTAATGCGCAACGTGGCGCCACTGTCTCAACAAAGCGGCTAGCCTTTCGGCTTTCCTTGGATTTCGGGGAGGCGATGTTCGCAGCCCTTCCCTTACTCACCGCTTGTCTCATCGACTACGAACCACGGCTTCATGCCTGTGGCTCCACGTTGCTCCGCACAGCACCCTCCACTGGTGCCGTTACAGGTTTGAGCTATGCATCGACCCCCGGTTTCCCGAGGTGCCCTCGCTTCCAGGTTTCCCCTCCGCGTTCTGTACCGTCACCGGTACCTCAGAAGCCATCCTGTGCGGCAGGTGTTGCGCTCTTTCGATACGCCCCACCGGTCGGTCTTTCACCGACTTTCACCATTGACCAGGTCACTGGGCCATTTCCTGCCCAGCGCCGTTTCACGGTCGCCCAACTTCAATTTGGTTTTGCCTCGTTTGTCACTCAGTACGCCGCCAGCGGTCTGGCGATGATCTTGCGGGGTTGAGCCGCAAGATGGATTGGGTCGAAGGTGAGAGTTGCACTCACCAGCGCCCTTCGCAACCGCGCCAGCCCTATTAGAGGCACGCGGCTACAGCGTTTGCTTGTGATGCGAGTTGGCGACTCGCATCACTTCCGGGGTGGCGCCCCGGCTTGCCTTTCGGCGTGTGTGGTTGCAGTTTGGCGATCTGCCCACACGGCCCTCGGTGCTTGCTTCGCTTGGTGCCCCGAAGGCCGTCTGGGCAGACCGCCGCGCTTGCGGTCGCCAGGAGCTTTCACCCCCGGTTTCTGTGCCTACCTGACCTGTGTCCATTGCATGTTCCTACTTCAATGTAGGCAAGAAGCCGGGGGGATGAATGCGTCCTTTTTTTCTGGAACATCATTACGTGCGGCTGCGCCGCACCAAACCACACTGCAAATACAACGCCTTTTTGCGCTGCAAAGCCTCGCGACTATTTTTCGCGCCGACGCTTTCTCCCTATACGAGGTCATGTTCGTCCACCACCGGAAACCCACATGACGCCATTCGGGGTCTCCTCGTTTTCAGTGCAATAAGTGACGGTACGCAAAGCTAGCACTGGCGCGGGGGTGGTCTGCGCTGGCGGGTAGGGAAGGTCCAACGATGCGAAATGGGTCGCGATTTCCATCAGGTACTGGTCAGACATGTGGTCCAGCAGATAAGCCATGGCCGCGTTCTGACGTCTACCGTCTCGAAAATTGATGAGCTGGTTGTACAAATAACCAGCGGGCTTGCCCGCAATCCTCGGGAAATAACCGATATTTGTTGCTCGCCCATCCTTGCCATGGCATGTGGCGCATGCCTGCATCCGCTGCCCCATGGAATCAGGTGGTTCAGCCGCCAAGACTGTGCCTTGGTAAAAGCCAAAAAAAAGCAGCCACCATGCTAGACGGCGCGATACAGATAACGATGCAGTTGGACTCATGTTTTAGGGACTCGTGAACGGTTGGGAGCAGTGTCGCGAACAACATCTGATACCGCCAGACTCAGTTAATCTTTAAAATACCGTATCAGTTTGATTAAATCTCTGACCTACCCTTCATATGAAAAAATACGAATTACTGGCCGAGGACATTGAGGCCCTGATCGCTTCAGGGACCATTCAGCCCGGTGAGAGGCTGCCCTCCGTGCGCCAGACCATCTCAGCACGGCACCTGAGTCCGTCCACGGTGTTTGAGGCCTATTACCTGCTGGAGGCGCGAGGACTGGTCGAGGCACGACCACGCTCGGGCTACTTCGTGAAGAGTCGGCCCGCCTTGCGCAACGAACCACAGGCCGCCAAACCTGCCCCAGAGCCACGGGAGGTGGTCGTCAACGACTTGGTGTTGGAAGTCTTGGGCGCGGGGCACGGGCTCGATGTGGTGCCTCTCGGATCCGCTTTTCCCAACCCACATTTGTTTCCAGTTGCCCGACTTGGACGCAGCATGGGCGCCGCTCTTCGAGAAATGTCACCAGCCCAATTGCTGGAAGACCTAGCACCGGGGAACGCGGAGTTACGCCGCCAAATTGCGGTGCGCTACATGGGCAACGGGGTCGCCGCCAGCTCAGAGGAAATTGTGATCACCAGCGGTGCAATGGAAGCGCTGAACTTGTGCCTGCAAGCCGTCACCCAAGCAGGTGATGCCGTGGCCATCGAGTCCCCAGCCTTTTATGGCTGTCTGCAGGCGCTTGAACGTTTGAAGCTGAGGGCGGTGGAGGTCGCTACCCACCCCCGCGATGGCATTCAACTTGACTCGCTAGAAGCCGTGCTCAAACGCGAGCGCGTAAAGGCCTGCTGGTTCATGCCCAACTTCCAGAACCCTTTAGGTGCACTCATGCCCTTGGAGAACAAGCGCAAACTGGTCCACTTACTTTCGCAAAAGGGTATCCCGTTGATCGAGGACGATGTGTATGGTGAGTTGTACTTTGGCGTGCGGAGGCCGCCACCGGCCAAAAGCTTTGACAAGGACGGCTGGGTGTTGCACTGCAGCTCGTTTTCCAAGAATCTGGCACCCGGGTATCGGTTGGGATGGACGGCAGCAGGCCGTTATGCGCGCACCGTGGAGCGGCTCAAACTTTCAAGCACCTTATCTGTCTCGGTACCCGTGCAATTGGGCATCCTGAATTACCTGCAGGAAGGTGGTTACGACAAGCACCTGCGCTTGTTGCGCGAGACGCTCAGCGCGCAGCGTGACGTGGCGCTTCAAGTCATTGCCAAGCATTTTCCGGCAGGCGTTCGGGTTACACAGCCCGAGGGCGGCTACTTTTTGTGGGTGGAGTTACCGCCTGGTTTGAATGCCCTAGAGCTTCAGCGCCTGGCCTTATCTCAAAACATCAGCATCGCTCCAGGACAATTGTTCTCTGCGGACCAGCGATTCAGCCACTTCATTCGACTCAATTTCGGACACCCCTTGGCGGGGCAACTCGGGCCAGCGCTCAAGGCACTGGGAAGACTGGTACACGCTTTGGCAAAGTCAATACGACGGGATTGATTAGCAACTGGTTGGGTCGTTTGAGCGCCAACTGAGTCTGGCGCGTATTGGCCAAGTGGCGCACATTGGACAACCCTTTACATGCGCCAATGAAAGTCATCCACATCCATCGGGAATGCTTTCTGGGCTCTGGTCAACCGCTGCTCATTTGGAAAGGCCACCATCCATGCTGGACGTTTATTGCTTGTGCGCAGCTTGGTGCGCAATTTGCCACAAAATCAAGCCGGAATTTGATGGCTTATCCACTGAAGGCTTTCATTTGAATTGGGTGGACATTGAAGACCACGCCGATTCATTGGCGGACCTTGAGATCCTGACTTTTCCAACCATAGTCATTGCTAACTCGGAGGGAAGAATCTTCTTTGCGGGACCCATCGAGCCGCGTTTGACTCATCTGCAGCGTCTTCTTCAATCCATGGATTGGAGGGTTTCAGGTTTACAGCCGCCACAGGATTGGGAAGACTTTGTGCTCGCGATCAGAAAAAGTGGCAAGTTACAACTCAACCCTGTTCTGCCGAGGTTATAAAGACAAAAACTCATCTAACCAACTTCGACGCTTGTAGTGCTTCTCACACCGAAGAAATTGAAGAATCTTCTGGTAGGCAGGATCAATAAAAAACCGCATGGAATTGGTACGGTTCAAATTCAGGTTTTGAACTGGCTAAGTCAAGAGGTTTTGAGCAGAAAGCCGTCTCAACAGTTCGAATACCCCATCAAAGGGGTACTTTCTTCAAAATCAAGGGATGCTTTGGAGGAAAAAGACCAATCAGATCAATCACTTGCAAACAGGCGTTTGAAGGATTGAAAAATTGAAAGAAGTCACTGGCGGGTGGTACAGGGTTCGAAACGTTGGTACGGCCAAATAAAAAGCTTAGATTAGGTGGTACAACTGTTCCGCTGCGCCGAGCTAAATACTTGATGCGAATAACTGAAATAATCAAACCACCAACCCCTGACCAGGCAAGGATCAAGGCGCTAAGCGCCAACAAGAAACGCGCCTCAGACGCGCTAAAAGCTGAACGTGAGCGACAAAAGCGTAATAAAGCGCTCCAGACGCTACAGGGCTCATATCCATAACTGATGAGACTATTTGGGCATAGCCTGTCATCCGAATAACTCGGACACGTAAAAAATGAATTGAGCCAGCTTAAGTGTGCGATTTCGCCCCAAAACACCACATTTCAGAGAAACTTGGACCTGTATCCGATCGCCCGCTTTTCTTCCTCCGCCATGCGCGCACGGTGCGCAGCAAGTTCTAAAGCCTCATCCAAGCTCGCACGCTCCCAACGCTCCAGTTGGGTCGGATTGAGTTTCCAATAAGGGTTTCCTGTCGCTTGCTGCATCGCATACTCAATGCGGTCCTTTCGATCCACACCAAGACGTTGCCTGAAAAAGACTGCATCGTGCACGCAAGCGATTGGCGATCTCCCGAGTTTTCCTGCTTCTTCGCGTAAGACGCTCATGACCCGGCTCTCATCGTGCTGATAGAGATACGCAATAACTTTCGATCGGCTAACGCGTCCACCTTTCGTCTGTAAAAAGCTTTTTCTCAGGAGATCTGGCCTCATGGCCTTCACCTCTGTGAACAGATACGCATCTAGTACCTGCTGCTCTCGGATAAAGCGGGTAACGGAAGGATCGTTAAAAAACAGGGCTCTCGTCTGCGGATTTTTTATGATCTCTACCAGTGCAGGATTGGTCCATTGCCCTGCCCCTGTCTGCCAGCCCTTGGTAGAGGCGCGAGCGCCGAACGCAATCGCAGTAAAAGCCTGCTTGAGTATCCTGATGTGAAGGTCGCGATTGTGCTCAGTAGCATCTGGAAATACGTACCTTCGAATCGTAAAAAGCAAGTCAGACTTGTCTTCCACGTAAAGGAAAGAGATGGGGAACGCCTGGTCAACCGTTTGATCGAGATCATGGACGTGCAGATAGCGGCCTGCTTGTCCCAATTTCCACGCAACGACGCTTGAGCGGATGTCATACTCCCAGCAATTTCCGAGTACTGCGCGGCGTAGCTCCTTGCTCACGTTCTGTACGCTCGTACCCTCGTAGTACAGACGCCCGAACACACTGGGCTTCTTTGGTTGTAAGTAGCGACCACCCAGCACCTTGGCAACTGCCAGTATGGTCTGCGCTTGGCCACACGTGTGCTCAATCTGACGGACAGTCTTCTTATCAGCGTCTGTCCTTAACCAGTGGATGTAGGCAGTGAGACTTTTGACATCTACAGGCAACTCGTCATAGCGCTCAGCTAACTCCTGCCCTATCCAGTTGGGGTCGAAGTTTGGATATACGGCCTGAAAAATCTCCAGGCGCTTCTGTTTATCCCCAGCAATTGCCTCATCGATTGCACGGTCTGATTCTGCGGCCTTGATCGCTAGATCGATTTGCTCCCAGTCATCAGTCACTGTTACCAGCTTCGTCAGCGCAACAGAGCTTACTTTTCCTGTGAGATTTGATCCCTTTTGGGACAACTGTATGAGTGCTAACCCATTGATTTCGAGCCACTGGTGCACCCGTTGTTTCTTCGGACCGATGCTGCCGCCAAGATTTGCTAGTTTAGATGTGGGTACAGAGTAAAGATCGAATCGGATTTGCAGCGGATCTCTGCCCTGATGGATGGACTGATTTAAAAATTTGGTGAGGACGGATACGTACTTTCGAAACGCGCGTTCTGCGCTGTTGCTGGGCGTTGGGAAAGCAGTTTTAAGCGCTGCCAATACGCGAGGATTGATGGTGAGGGTAATCATGTGCTTCTCTCCAGTTACACCAAACGTTGGTGCATAGGTATTTATGGCACTACCCTCATTGACGTGGCGTTTCTAAAAAGTCACACGCTTATAGTAATAACCAACCCCAACGAGTGGGATATCGAGGTAACCAGCCATCTCCGCAAGAGAGCCGAAGGCGCATCCCTCCTCTGTTCGCATTTTTTCTGATGAATTCGGACGTACAGATAAAAACAGGCTTTTTTCGGAACGAACGACGCCCAGAAAAAACAAAGACGGATCGCCCTTCGGGCCCTTCTCTCCCCTTCTCTCAGGACGAGTTCTACCCTACTGATCACTGCTTTTTCATCAATTACTATAAGCGTGTGACTTTTTTGAGTAAGTGCTCCCATACGTAATTTCGTGGGTCAAATGCCACGAAAAGCTTGAGTCATCCATGACGATTAGCTCAAAGCACAAGACCGACAAATTGGGCATCACGAAGCACTCAAATCAGCCCTACAAGCGCTTTTTTGTTTGAACCGTATAGCTGAGTAGCTGAGCACCAAAGTCCTGTTTTTTGAGTGCCTATCGTGCGCGATACGCTAACTGCTCAGGTTATCCACAGGTCCGCACATCAATCCACTGAAAACATAACAAAATTAGCTTTTTCCGTGATTACCAAGGTAACTCGTTGAAATCATTGGATCAGCATTAGGCCAGTATTACCGGCTCAAAAGTAATACTGAAACCGGCCTTTTAGGTTGGTCTCTAGCCTGTTTCGGTTGCTCTTCAAAACATCAGAAAACATACTGAAAGCACACAAAAAGTGTGATTTACGAGGAGTTGAAGATGGCACAAGCAAGGGCACTCAATACTGCTGAGATGGAGCAGGTCCTGGCGCACGTCAATGCAGGCAGACACGCACACCGCAATCGCTGCATCGTGTTGCTCACGCACTTGGCAGGTCTGCGGGTAGGTGAAGTAGCCAGCCTGCGCTGGATGGATGTGATGACTGCAGACGGTCAAATTAAGGAAGAGGTCCGCTTGTTGCCGGAGATGACCAAGGGCAAGCATGCACGAACCGTTTTCATCAGCACACGGCTGCGTCATCAGCTGCAGCAGTACGCAGACCTGTACCGTCGCTCCGCACCACTGGACTGCCCGCTGTTTTACAGTCAGAAAGGCGTGCGCTCTGGCTTCACAGCTAATTCGCTGACCCAAACAATTGCCAAGCTGTATCGCAGCGCAGGTTTAGACGGCGCAACCAGTCACAGTGGTCGCAGAACATTCTTAACGAACTTGGCGAACAAGGGCACAGCGATACACCTACTTCGCACCCTTGCTGGACATCGCAGCATCAGCACCACAGCAACTTACCTTTACAGC
>Ga0222715_10005179_pt1 | contig 11151 bp, 7 predicted proteins | sample C33_9DmetaG_FD_165056 | JGI IMG/M metagenome (GOLD analysis project Ga0222715, IMG submission 165056) | Estuarine water microbial communities from San Francisco Bay, California, United States - C33_9D | ecosystem: Environmental > Aquatic > Marine > Unclassified | place: USA: California... | reverse complement strand
ATCATTCAAACAATCTTTTTGTTAATTAGTTGTTTATTTAAGGGGGCTTTTAGCCCTCTTTTTTTTGTGCCTTACTATTATTATATATTAATATTTTAAGGGCCGTAAACAGCTTTAAAATAAAATTATAAAATATTCTAATGATTTGATAATGAGATATAGTTTTTTTTTATAGATAAATAATGCTTATAAATTCAAAGCCTTTTATAAATATCTTTTATACTCAACTCAATAAGTAAATTTGGATATATAAACAGAAATAGAGAAAAGGACGTAAAATGAAGATAGTAGGGGGTGAGTTCCTCACTTAAGTAAAATCTAGCACTTTACAAAGAAAGACCCTAGGAAAATGAATTCAAAGGGCCTTTACAAAAACTCAAGAAATATGAAAAATATCAGACTATTAATCTAAATTACAAAAAAAGACACAATTATCCTAGGTCTAATAATATTATTTTGGAGAAGAGTCTGAAATGTGTTAGTAGAAACTCTTCGATTATATAACTAACTTTTTAAGTTTTGTTGTATATTAGTATTTTAGTACATAATAATAATATAAGGTTATAATAATATGAGTAATACGGTCACACTAAACATCCCTACCTCCTTAAGTGATATTAAGTTAAAAGAATATCAAAAGTATATAAAGGATGTAAAGAACCTAACAGAAAAAGAGAACCCTACACAAGAAGAAGTAGAGTTTTCTAATCTAAAGCTATTAGAATGTTTCTGTGGTATTAATTTAAAAGAGGCATATAAACTTCCAATGACAGAGTTTAATTCTGTAGTAAGTCATATAAACGAATTATTTAACACTAATAACAGACTACACAACAAATTTGATATGATAGATTCACAAGGTGATAAAATTACTTTTGGGTTTATTCCTAAATTAGAAGATATATCAATGGGTGAGTTTGTAGATTTAGAAAAATACATTGGAGATTGGCAACAGATGCACAAAGCTATGGCAATATTATATAGACCAATAATACACGAAAAGAATCAATTCTACTTAATAGAGGAGTATGAAGGAAGTGATAAGTATTCGGATATAATGAAAGATTCTCCTATACAGGCAGCACTTGGAGCTATGGTTTTTTTTTACAGTTTAGGGACCGAATTATCGAAACATTTGATGGACTCTTTAGCGAATCATCTCAAGGAGGACTTGGATTTCAAGCAAACTTTGGAGCAAAGTGGGGTTGGTATCAATCAATTTACGCACTCGCTGGAGGAGATGTCAGCAAATTTGAAGAAGTTACAAAACTCCCCATTTCTCAATGTTTAACTTGGTTAGAATTTGAAAGGGAGAAAAACGAATTAGAAAGTAAAATGATAAAACAAAATATAAAATGAGACAAGTTTACACAGTACTAGATAAACTAAAAGAAATATTAAGAGCTAACGGAATTACCAAAACCGTCACCTTCGGTGACATAACAGAAATTGATTTAAACAAGACTTCTATATTTCCATTATCTCATATTGTATTTGGAAATGTAACTTTCAATGAACGAATCATGTCAGCTTCTATCAGAATATTATGTCTAGATGTAGTAGATGTAACAAAAGAAAAGCAAACTGAAGATATGGCTTTTGGAAATGATAATTTGCAAGACATACTAAATACTCAACTGCAAGTAGTAAATGAATTACAACAAGAAATGAGAAGAGGTGATGCTTTCTCTGATAACTTTCAAATTACTACAAGCGTAACTGCAGAGCCATTTCAAGACAACTTTGAGAATCAATTAGCTGGATGGGGAGTTACTATAAACATAGAAGTTCCTACTAACGAATTATCTCTTTGTTAATGAGAAGAGTTCAAGCTACATTAGAACAATACAAGGATAAAATTGTAACACAACTAAAAGACCGCCTTGCACAGCAAGGTTTAGTTGCATCAAGTAAACTTCAAAACAGTATTTATGGTGTAGTAACTCAAACAGGTATTAATGTGTTTTCTGAAGATTATGGAATATTTGTAGAAGAGGGAAGAGGACCTGGAAAAATGCCGCCAAGAAATAAAATATTAGAGTGGGTTAAAGCAAAAGGACTTACATCATCTAATGTGAAATATAAAAGGTTAAACAGACCAAAAGATATTGCCTGGATGATAGCAAGGTCAATAGCAGAGAAAGGTACAATTCAAAGATTTGGATTTCAAGGTTCTAAATTTATTGATTTTGTAAGTAAAAATATTATGGCATCTTTAACAAAAGATATAGAAACAAGTTATTTAAAAGATTTAAACGACCAAATAAATGGCAACAGTTAAAGTAAATTCAAGAAGTCCTTATTATGTGACGGCAACAGGAGGAGAAGGTAGTGCTGTACAAAACGCATCACTAAACATAACAGGACCAGAAACAGGTGTAACAAATACCGATATTACACTAACAGCAGTAGCAAATAATTTCACACCTGCAAGTTATGCTTGGACAGGAGGAGCAATTGCTGGAAATGCAAATGAAGAAGTAACATTTAATGAAACATCAGACGATACAGTTGAATATGGAGTTACAGCAACAGATTCAGCAGGTAATGAATATACTGCAAGTAAAACTGTTTCTTGGTCAGCTAATCCACAATATACAGCTACTTTAACTGTAACAAATAGCATATCAGGTCCATCTCAAGGATATACAGGAACTGTAACTAAAAATGCTACTAATATATCTCAAACAGTACAAACAATAAATACATCACAAGCTACAACAACATACTCTGTAACAGGGGAAGAAAATGATACTTATAATTTTGATATTGCATTAACTTTAGCAAGTGGATTTAATGATGATGCAGCAAATTTAGCAATTTCAACAGCAAGCTTTAGTGGTTCTTTCGCAACATCAAATATTAGTTTAGCATCAACTCTAACAGGTACAGTAGCAAGAAATTCTGACTATAGATTGTCAGTTGATAAATCACAGGTAACAGAAGGACAAACTTTTACTGTTACTTTAATAGACAAAAATAGTGCAACAACAAATGGAACTTCTATTCCTTTTGCTATTACAGGAACTGTAAGTGAGAATGATTTGCAAAGAGGTTCATTAACAGGTGCTTTTGTAATAGGTAATTCAGGGGAAACAAATAAAGCAACACAAACATTTGAAGTTTTATCAGATAATGTTACAGAAAGCACAAGTGGTGAAACATTTATATTAACACTAAACAACTTCCCTTCTGTAACAACAACTGTAACTTTATTTGATGAGACTGAAGCTGAAACACAAGACCCTCAACCTTTATTAATATCTTCAGTTGGTTATGATAGTTCAAATGGAGCTTGTGCTGTTACTGCAACAGAGACAGTTTATTATGGTTTACTTCCTAATCAAACATTCGGTAATGGTGTAACTTTATATCAAAGTGATGCACTACAAACTCCTTATTCTGGTGGTGGTAAATATTTTAAAATAGGTTCTAATCACAATGGTAGAATTGGTGTAAATAATAATGGAGAACTTACCAATTATGTTGAGTGTGTTGCAGAAGAAACTACAGAAACTGTTGAAGAATCAAATACAGTTCCTAATAATGCAGTAGTTTCATCCAACTATGTTACTATAGCAGGGAATAATGGAGCTAATGCTTGTGCTTTAACAGCAGATGTTGATGTATATTATAATGGCTCAATAACAGACGGTGCTTCTTTGTTTACAGTAAAAGATGCTAATAATAACTTATCAAGTCCTTATGGAGGAACTGACAACTGGTATAAATTGATTTTATTTGACACTAACAATAACCCACAAGAACATTATGCAAGAGTATATAGTTATCCTCCAGGATATGTTTCAGGAATTTTTGTTTGTTCCACTGAAGAAGAGCCAGATACTACAATCACGTTAGCTCCTAAAGTAACAATTAATATGTCAAGTGGTGATGGAAACAACATAGCCTTTGCTTATGTTTCACAAAGAGTAGAATTAACAGCTATAACTCAAAATATAACAAACCCAAGTTATCAGTGGGAAAAGGGAAGTTCTCAAGGCAATTTATCTGATATATCTGGAGAAACACAACAAAATTTAGTAATTAATGAGATTGGTGGTGGAGGTGAAACTCAAACTTCAACAGGAGTTGTATATTATAACTGTAAAGTTAGTGGAACAGGAGTAACAGATGAAAAAGCAGATACTGATGAAGTTTTAACGTGGCAAGATAGACCAAGTTTTGCAACAACTTTTGTATCATCAGGTTCTATTGACCCAGTTAACTACGGAGCTTGTACTGGTACACCTGTTACAATATACGGAAATAGAGATTCTTTAACTAATTTCTGTGTGCCTTCTGCAACATTTTTCTCTAATCCTCAAGGTAGTTCATCGCCATCATTAAGTACAGGATGGTATGCCTTTGATGATGGAACAAATCATAACTTAAGATATATAGAAGCAAATGGTATTCCTGCCACAGGGTGTGTAACTGGTGGGTGTACAGAAACTCCTGACCCTACACCATCACAACCAACTGCTGGATATGCAACAATACAAAAGTGTCCTAATCAATTAAATCCTGGAATTGTCTTTGATGTAGCTTTTGATGGGTTTACACGAGATGCTGGTCAAATTGTACAATTAACTGATTTTGCAGGAAATGGAACTTCAAGTGGTTGTTATGAAATAACACAAGTATATGTAACTTTATCTAATTGGGATTACACGCTTTCAAGTGATGAGTTTGTTAGATTACAGCCTTATGGTTCTTGTTCAGAATGTGTTGGAGACATACAGGTAGAAGAAGAAGTTATTGTTGACCCTAATAAATACTATGGAGCATACAGACAATGTAATAATGAATCTGCTCCTTTATTTTATGTAGTTTCAGACTCGGAAATATCTAATGTTACAAGGATAGGAGCAAACACAGAAACTTGTAGGCACCTTGTTTATGAGTTACATAACAATCAAGGAAATATTGCTGCATTTAGTGATAGTGCTTCCATTTATGAAGATTTATTTTTTACTGAATTTAATGATTGTACCACTTGTTTAGAAGGTGACACAATTACTCCTGACCCTCTTGCTTATTTTAGACAGTATAATAATTGTGATGGGAATGGTGGATTTATTATTGCAGGAAGCACAACTGATTTAGATGCTACTGGTCATTGGCCTGCTGTAGTAGAATTTGGAGATATATGTTATAATGATGGAGGAAACACATCAACTACTTCAAATAGAAATATAAATGATTTAGTAACATATCCAGATTGTGCTACTTGTGGTTATGTTCCGCCAGCACCTCCTCCTCCTGTATTAATTGAAACAAATGTAATTAGAATATCAAGCACCACATTTACAACAATAACAAATGCTTGTGCTGGTACAACAAGTAGTTTTCCTACAACTTTATATTATACTGGATTTCTTGGAGATGGAACACAATTATATTCTGATTCTGCATTAACAAGAGTATATGCACCTGCATCAAGTAATTTTTACTTGTCGGAAGATTCATATTATTTCAAAATAGGAACAGGGACAGGTACTGCTCGTGGAGAAATATATAACTTTGGTCAGTGTGGTGATATAATATAAGTTGTAATACTATATTATTTTTTTTAGTTATATACTTAAAGAAAAGATATGGCAGTATTAACAAGCTCTACATTAGATTTATATTGTTGGTCTGGAAGATGGAGTTCAGTGCCATCTCAACCTCAATACGTTATTAGAAAAACAAATCCTGACACAAATAACTTAATACGTTTTGAAATATCAGAATTAATACAAGATTACATTGATGTTGTATTTGATAATGATTATACAATTAGTGGTGGAGGTCTTTCTAATATAAAATCTACTTGTTGGTTTTATTATATAAAAAGAAATACATACAGTGATAGAGATGCACAGGAATTTTATGGGTATGGAATAGGAACAAAAGGTTATACTTACTTTGAAGATGGAATAAATTCTGTTCTATCAACATCAAGATTATTCTCTAACAATTATATTTATTTACCAGAAAACTCTAGTATTAATATACCTATATATGTTGGACCTGGTGGAGTTAAATTTGTTAGATTCTTTAAAATAGATTCACTAGGAAATGAAACGGTAGCTCAAACACAAAGTTTTGATTTATTACTAGACACACCAACTTCTGAAGATTCAAACTCTTATATTAGATATGCTTCTTCTAACATTCAAGCTAGTAAAATAGAAATAGAATCAGTTAATACATCCTCTTCAACATATTCGGCTGCAACAGGAACAGCAATAGAGACAGTTTATCCTATTTATACTTGTGAACCTAAATACACTAACTACAAAGTGTCATTTATAAATAAATTTGGTGCAATACAAGACTTGTACTTTAACAAGAAAAGAACAGATAATTTAAATGTAAAAAGGGATGACTATAATACAAGCACAATATCTTCATCATCTTCAGGTGTAAGTTATAATACTTATGACGCAACCAACATAGTTCAAGATGTTGCTGCAACAAAATCTCTTACATTAAACACAGGATTCTTAAAAGAAGAGTATAATGAAATAATGAGACAGTTATTTCAGTCAGAAAATGTATGGGTTAGAGAAAACAATCAAACATTACCTATAAAAATTAAAGATAGTAGTTTTACTTATAAAACACATCTAAACGACAAACTTGTAAATTATACTGTTCAATTTGAATATGCTTTTGATGGTATTAACAACATTAGATAATGAACCAAAAAGTACAGTTATTTATAGAGAATCAAGAAGTTGATATATTTCAGGACAATTCAATTAATATTGTATCATCAATAAAAGACTATAGAGAACCTGATAAATTATTTACTGATTATTCTCAAAACTTTAATCTTCCTGCTACTACAAGAAACAATAAAATATTTAAACATTATTACGATTATGATATAGTAGATGGAGGTTTTGATGCAAGAAAGTCAAAAGAAGCAAGAATAGAAATAAACGATAGACCATTTAGAGAAGGATATATAGTTCTTGAAAGTGTAGATTTAAAATACAATAAACCTTCAACATATAAGGTTACGTTCTTTGGTGGATTAAGATTATTAAAAGAATTATTCCAGGATTTAAAGATGTCAGGTTTATCTTGGCTAGACAAATTTGATTTTCTTAATAAAGGATATGACTCTTCAAGTACAGATGATTTGCACGCTTATTTGACTACACAAAAAAATAAGACTATAGATTCAGTATCTTATACAAACCCAATTGTAGTTCCTTTAATTTCTAATAAAGAAAGGCTTTATTATAACTCAAGCACAGAGTTTTATGGAAATTTAGAAGATGGGAATTTATATTATGACGCTAGCAATTTACCTACTTCATATCCTAAAAACGATAAAAAGAATGGATTAAACTCTCAATATATAAAACCTGCAATAAGAGTTGATAACATAATAAAAGCAATAGAAAAGGAGATAAATCTAGATGTAACAACACCTAGCATAGAATTTTCTAATGACTTCTTTAACTCATCTAATTTAGATTATTATAATCTATATATGTGGCTTAACAAAGATGTTGATGAGGAAAAAGATATTGTTGTAAAAAGAAAAATAATAAATGTATTTAATAATGGATTAAATACTGTCTATAGGTCAAATTCTTCAGGGTATTTTATTGAACAAGTAATGACGATATTATCTACTGATGATAACGGAAATACAACAGGTCAAACAGCAAACAGGTTTTTAATATCAGGTGTAGAGGATGAAAGTATAGGTTCTTTAGAATGTAGAGTAAAAATACCAACCTCCATTGCTGCAGGAGTTGAATTTAATTTACAAATATGGAGAGATGGTTTTTACATTAAGTCTTTTGATAATATAACAGCTAGCAGCACAACTCATGACTTTTATATTGATAGAGATGGTAAATATGAATTTGTAATAGTTACAGAGTCAAATGTAGGTGTTGAATTTAATTCAGGTTTTGAAATAAAATTTGTTATTAGACCTGCTAATGATGGTGATTCTTTCGGTAGAGATGGAGATGTGTTTAATGACGTAACTATTCAAGGTGGTGTTTTAGAAATATTTTCTGATGATACAAAGTTCTCTATAAAAGACAATATGCCTGATATTACAGTTTTAGAGTTTCTGTCAGGAATATTTAAAATGTTTAATTTAGTGTGTTATGTTCAAAGTGATATAAATGCTACTTATGCAAATTATTCTGCTAATATTACAAATGTAAAAACAATTAGAGTAATGACATTTGATGCTTATTACGCATCTTCTAATGCAGAGCTTGATATAACAGATAAAATAGATATATCATCAGCATCAGTTCATAGGCAAGTTCCTTATAGTAAAATAGAATTTAAGTATGAAGATACTAAATCTATTCTTGCAGAACAACATTTATCAGAATTACGTAGTGAATGGGGTGGTGAGAAATGGGAAATAACTGAATCAAGAGCTGAAAAGAAATATGAAATTATACCACCTTTTGCACACATGAAGTTTGAGAGACTGGTTGACGGAAACAACACTGCTACTATTACAGATGCACAGGTAGGTTTTAGTGTAACAAGGAGCAGTGCAAGTAAAGGAGAATATAAAGATGAAAAATACAGTCCGCATTATGGTAAGTCTTTATTGTTTTATCCTTATTACATAAATACAGGAACAACAATACCCTACTTGTATAAAGATAATACTGGTTCTGTTGAATCAATACCAATAACCGATTATTTTATTCCGTTAAATTCAGTAGATATAAACACTTCTCAATCTAATCACTTTGGTGAAGAAGTAGATGAATATAGAGTTTATAATACAGAGAATCAAAGTAATGTAAATAATTTATTTAATATATATTATAAAAACTATATAACACATTTATTTGACCAAAGGTCTAGAATAACAAAATTAAAAGCAAACTTAACCAATGCTTTTCTATCTAAATATTCTTTAGCTGATAAAATAAGAGTATCAGGTAAAACTTACAGTATAAACAAAATAAATGTAAACTTAATAAACGGTAAAGCAGAATTAGAATTACAAAGATATTATTCTATAAAATCATTCGCTTGTTTAAGTGATAACATAGAAGTAGATATAGAGTTAACATCAGCTGGTAATTTATATGTATTTGATAATAAATTTGGTGCATATCAAATGGGTGAAGGTATTTATGTATTTAATGATGTACCTGCAGGTCATCCTATAGCGTTCTACAATTTTGGTAAAACAAACGAATTATCTTATACGGGAACTGTTAATGGAGGAACTAAAACAGGACAAGATGGAAATTCATATACCTATTACAGTGGAGATGTAACAGTAATAGTTAACGGTGACTTTGGAACAACAAGTTACGAATGTTATAATCACGGATATATGGGTGGTGAGAATAATTTAAGTTTCAATGCAGATTGTGAAGTAGATACTACACCTACTCCACCTCCTGTAACTGGAACATTAACAGTAGATAGCACAACTGTAACAGTAGATAACGCAATTATAACAGCAGACCAAACGGACGAATAATGATAAAAATATTAATAGAAGCATTAAAGACAGATAACTTTTACGGAGTTAGTTATAATATAGATGTAGCAAAGGGAAGATACAAGTCTCCTACTACATTAAAGGAAATGAAAGAAAGCATTAAACGCAATAGATATGGCTACGGAAATAAATAAAATAATATTTTCAATAGAAGTTACAGATAAGGGTGTTACACGAAAAATTGGTAACGCTACTGTATCTGTAAAAAAGTTTGAAGCAGAACTTAAAAAAGCACAAGCTGCAAGTAAACAATTAGGTCGTTCTTTAGCTGAAGATATGACTTCTAATGCAGGTCTTGCTGGAGCTACACTTACAGAACTTGGTCGTACTATATCAGATTCTAACTACGGTATTAGAGGTATAGCAAATAACTTATCTCAATTATCTACATTGTTTATTACTTTAGTTGCTAAAGTGGACCCAGCTACAAAAGGTATAAAAAGAGTTGGTAGAGCTTTTAAAATGTTAGGTAGTCAACTTATGGGTCCTTTGGGTATTATATTGATTTTTCAACTTATTGTTCAACAAATGGAGAAAGCTTCAATGAAATCAAAAGAACTTGGAGATGATTTAGATGATTTTGCTAAAAAGTTTGCAGAAAATGAAGCTTTAATTATAAATTTAACACAAGCAGCAAATACAATTAAAACTCTTGAAGAAGACTCTTTATCTTATCAGGTAGCTTTACAAACACTAATAAAAGAGGGTTATGACCCACTTATAGGAAAAGTTGATGAATTTATATTGGTTAAAAAAAGATTATTAGGTATAGAAAACGAAGAAGCAAAGTCTTTTGAAGAAAATATAAAAAACACTCAAACAGCTTTATTATCTGCTGAAAAAGAATTAGAAGATTTTGAAAATAATAATAAACTAAAAAGAGCTATTGCTGCTATAAAAGCAGGATTTATAGGTGAAATGGGAGAGTTTGAATATGAAGAATTTCTAAAAAATAAGATAAAAACTTTAAAAACACAACTTTCTATATCAAGTTCAGTAGTTGAGGATATTGGTAAAGAAGGTGATGAGGTAATAGAAGATAGTGAATATTTAAGCCTTCTTACAGGAAAAGATTCTAAAAAGAAAGAAAGTGCTGTAGCTAAAATAATTAGAAAAACTACTGAAAGTATTAAAAAATTAACAGCAGAAAGCGATAAAGAGTTGTTAGAAATAGCAAGAGACAAAGCTTTACAAGAAATAGAACTGGCTGAAGGAACAGAAAAAGAAAAGAAAAAAGCAAGAATGTTAGTGCTTCAACAGTTTAAGATTGAAGTTGATGCTTTATTTGAAGAGCAAAGAGAAGAAGAAAAAGAAAGAGTAGCTGAAATAATGGAATCTGCTACTGATGCTTATAATGAAGCAGTCAAAAGGTTAAATGACGGTAACGAAGCTGCTACTAAAAAAATGCAAGACACAATTCTGTTTAATTTGAGAAATCAAATAAAAGAATTAGGTCAAATGCAACAAACTTCAAATATGTTATTTTCTTCAATAACAAACGTTCTTTCTGGTATTAATGATATACAACAACAATATCATCAAGCTAATATAGATAGAATAAACAGAGAGAAAGATTTAGTATTGCAAAATGAATCATTAACACAACAAGAAAAAGACAGAAGATTAAAAGAAATAGAAACAAG
>Ga0222715_10005177_pt1 | contig 11153 bp, 11 predicted proteins | sample C33_9DmetaG_FD_165056 | JGI IMG/M metagenome (GOLD analysis project Ga0222715, IMG submission 165056) | Estuarine water microbial communities from San Francisco Bay, California, United States - C33_9D | ecosystem: Environmental > Aquatic > Marine > Unclassified | place: USA: California... | reverse complement strand
AATCCAAGCCGCAGGATTTGTACTAGTTGATTTTAGTGATTTGCATCACCGTGAAGACGATGAGCTAGAATATGAAGTCGGAGCTCGAAGTGTGACCGGTAATACCGACCGCTGGACGTTAAAGTTCAAGAAACCTTAACTTTTATCTTTGCAGGTGTGGATATTAAGTCGCTATTAGTTTCTATCACGGGGTTCCATGGTACCAACTTTGAAATTCGTGAATTTGCAACTGAAGCAAATAGGCCGACAGTGGGTCCGATGCCAGTATCAGCGCCAGCTATGGGTGCCTTCATTGTGCTATTAGGAGCGGGTATGGTGTTACGTCGTAATCGCAAAGTAGCTCAACAAGCTTAAGAAATTTCGAGTAAGAAGAAAGGGGGCTAATCTTGACGATTACTCCCCTTTTTTGATCAAGTAATGATATGGGGTGGCTTGTGTATCACTGGCGATAAGTTCGTGATGCATAAACCGGCAAAAACTAGGGATATCACGTGTTGTGGCAGGATCATCAGCCACAACATGTAAGGTTTCTCCGACAGCCAAACCACGGATCGTTTTACGGATCATCATGACCGGCTCGGGACAACGCAACCCCAGTGCATCATAAGTATGATCGGCACTGGCATAATCAGCAGAATAAATAGGGTCAGACCCCTTTTTATATTCCATATTGCTCACGGTAAGCGGTGACATTGATTAAATGCTCAGAATATTCAGGCTTAGTTTGTAAATACTCAACCACATCACCTAGAGTAACAATACTCACGACTTGAGTACCAAAGTCACGTTCTACTTCTTGGATAGCAGACAGTTCACCTTGGCCTTTTTCTTGACGATCAAGGGCAATCAACACACCAGCAAGGTTAGCGTCATGCTGAGCAATCAATTCCATTGACTCGCGAATAGCGGTGCCAGCGGTAATAACATCATCGACAAGCATGATATTACCTTTTAACTCTGAACCGACTAAGTTACCGCCTTCGCCATGCGCTTTTGCTTCTTTACGGTTAAAGCAATAGGGCACAGAACGATGATGCTCAGTAGCTAACGCGACCGCGGTCGTGGTAGCAATCGGAATGCCTTTGTAAGCTGGGCCAAACAGAACATCAAAATCAATGCCTGATTGGGTTAATGCCTCTGCGTAGCACTGACCGAGCAATGCTAAATCAGCACCGGTATTAAATAAACCCGCATTAAAAAAGTACGGACTTAATCGACCTGACTTTAACGTAAACTGTCCAAAACGCAGGACTTTACGGTTAATCGCGAATTCAATAAATTTAGTTTTGTAATCTTGCATGGCTCGTCTCTCTTAGCTTAGCTATTTAAGGCTGATTTTTGGATCTCAAATAACTCGCGTAAACCATGTTTGGCCAACTCAAGCATTTCACTCATCTCTTCAAAGCTAAATGGTTCGCCTTCGGCTGTACCTTGCACTTCAATCAGTTTACCGGTTTCAGTCATGACAACATTCATGTCCGTTTCAGCAGCTGAATCTTCGGTGTACTCTAAATCGGCAATCGCATTACCTTTGTAGATCCCAACCGATAATGCAGCAATCATGTGCTTTAACGGGTTCGCTTTTAAAATCCCTTTACTACGCATATAGGTCAAGGCATCAACCAATGCAACACAGGCACCTGTGATAGAGGCTGTTCGTGTACCACCATCGGCTTGAATAACATCACAATCTAGTGTAATCGTGTTTTCACCTAATAATTTAAGATCGACCGCTGCGCGTAATGAGCGAGCAATCAATCGTTGAATTTCTAATGTACGACCACCTTGTTTACCGCGTGCAGCTTCCCGTCCAGAGCGTGAGTGCGTTGCACGAGGAAGCATACTGTACTCAGCAGTGATCCAGCCTTCGCCTTTACCTTTCATAAAGCGCGGTACCCCTTCTTCAACAGTGGCATTACAAATGACTTTGGTGTTACCAAACTCGACCAAAACCGAACCCTCAGCGTGACAGGTGAAATTACGTGTGATAGTGACAGGGCGGATTTGATTGGCTGTACGAGCGCTTGGGCGCATAAATGCTCCTAGAATGTTTAAAGGGGATAATTTGTCAGGACGTATTATAGCGTAATCACAATTCGATGAAAAAAGAAAAATCGGTTACAATGCTATTAGTTTGTTTTCGCCACGCGATTAGCCCCTGTTAAAATATTTAGGAATGCCTGTGATTTATAGTATGACCGCCTTTGCCCGCCGTGAATTAAAAGCCAATTGGGGCAGTGCTGTATGGGAAATCCGTTCAGTAAATCAGCGTTATTTAGAGACGTTTTTTCGTTTTCCTGAGGCATATCGCAGTTTAGAGCCAGTATTGCGTGAACGTTTTCGTAAAACATTACAACGCGGTAAGGTCGAATGCCAACTACGCGTAATGCTTGCACCAAACAGTGAAGCGACTATTAATGTTAATCAGTCTTTGGCTGCGCAGTTAATTGCGGCGGCAGAATCGTTGCCAATTCAAGGTCCTGCAACACTAAACCGCTTAGAAGTTTTACAATGGCCAGGTATCGTTGAAGCTCAAGAATTAGATATGGATACGGTAAGTAAGGACTTACTTTCTGAGTTTGATTTGACGTTAAAAGACTTTTTGGCGGCACGTGCCAGTGAAGGTGAAAACATGGCAGCATTGGTTGAGCAACGTTTAGCTGGTGTTGAAGCTGAAGTCGAGAAAGTGAAAGTACTAATGCCCGAAGTATTAGCATGGCAACAAGACAAGATCCGTGCAAAATTTGAAGAAGCCCAAATCGAACTTGATAACCAACGTGTCGAGCAAGAATTAGTATTACTCGCGCAAAAACTAGATGTTGCCGAAGAGCTAGACCGTTTAGGCTCGCATGTATCAGAAACACGTGCGATCTTGAAAAAAGGCGGCGCAATTGGTCGTCGTTTAGATTTTATGATGCAAGAATTTAACCGTGAGTCGAACACGCTGGGTTCAAAATCGATTAATACCGAGATCACGCAAAGCGCGGTGGAATTGAAGGTGCTGATTGAGCAGGTGAGAGAGCAGATCCAGAATATAGAGTAACTTCCAAAAAGATCCTGCAACACCCTAATATCTCGCAATGAATATAGAAAAAGCCCCTTAAAAAGGGGCTTAACATTATACTTGGGTTTAGATTAAAACTCGTATCGTAACGCTAATGTCGAAGAGCGACCAGTAATAGAGCGCGCACCAGTGATGCCTCGACCATTTACTACACTTTGACCACCTTCAGCTTCAGTAATACCGATTTCATCCGTTAAATTGTTTACAGCGAATCGTAAACTTAAATTATCAGTTAAGAAGTAGTTAGCAAATAAGTTAAATGAATTATAACCATCTAACACACGATCTGGACCGTTATTATCATTTACAAATGAATCAGATCGCCCGAAGAAACTCAGACCAACACTGTGACCATCTTCAAATGTATAAGCTCCAGTTCCAGAATATACTAAATCAGGTTGACGTCGTGGCGTGTTGCCAATAACACTAGTATCATTGGCACCGCTGATTTCTGCATCAGTCCATGTTAATCCACCAAAGAAACTAAATGCATCAACATTTGCAGTAAATTCAATTTCAACACCTGTTGAGCTAAATTCACGAATACGCGCAGGGTTGTCTAAACCACGAGCAGATTCTGAATTGGCGTCTTCGGTATTAACATCAAATAACGTTGCAAATACACCATAGTTGTTCGCTTGGTATTTAACTCCTAGCTCCATTGTATCTAAACGGTTTACTAAAGCACCTGGCTGCGCTTGACCTTGTACAATATAACCACCATCCGCTAACCGATCACCAAAACCAGCACGCGCACCATCTGAGTAGTTACCAAATACTGCTAGATTATCAGCTAAGACATAGTTAAAACCTAGCGCGAATGATGTATAAGACCAGTCATAAGCAAATAAACCAGTGTTGGGGTTGGCAGCACCACTAAATGTTTCCACTTGATTTTCTGCATAAGAAATCTCGCCATCACCGTTAATATCAATTGGATTTGCTGAAGCTTGTAACCAGCTACCAATTAATTCACCGTTGTCTCTACGTATGCTTGCATTCACACTCAAATCATCACTGATATCAGAATTTACTGACACGTAGACTGCTGATATATCAGAATCAAAGTATGTGTCACGCGTACAACAATTACCCCATTGTGGCCCACCAAACGCTAGTTGCCCATTAGTAGTTAAACGAGTGCCAGATGTATCATACAAGTCCAACAAGCGTGGTGTATTCTGTACATCAGCTACATGACTTTGCCAAAACCAATCGATATCACCTTCTTGCTTAGCGAGGTAATGGCCAATAGATACTTGAGTATTGCCAAATTCTTTAGATAAACTAATATCGTTAGTAAAATTGTCTAAACTATTAATATCATTATCAAAAGTACGGATGTCTTGAATTAAGCCATTACCATTTAGGTTCGATAATTCAGCCGTTGTAAGAGGTACACCAGCATCTGTTCCATGGGCATAACCTGCAGTTAAATCTGCAGAGTTAGGTACACCGATAGATGTCAGATCTGTTGCGCTCCCAGTAGCAGCACTGAACGCACCAAAAAACTTACCTGAGTTTTTAGCAATACGGAATTTTTCTTTTAACGTAATGCCATTATCTAAATCAAACTCAATTTCGCCACCAATTACAGACGATTTGACTCGGTTACCATCAGCAATGCTTGATTCACGTGTACCACCAGCACCGTCACTAGTAGTTTGATTAATTAACCCTAGTGGAATATTTGAAGCTGTGCGCGGATCAAAATTAGGGATGGCAGTATTATCTGTATATACTGGCATAGGCAAGATCGTTGGTGTTTTGTCATCTAATTGCTTTGCATATACGCGAATTTTACCATTTTCAAATAAACGTGATACGCTCAGTTTGATCTGACCGCCATCTTCGGCAGTGAAATTAGTGTCTCGTACACCCTCACCAACACGATAAAAACCACCTACATGAAATGCCCAGTCATTACCAACTGGTGCTCCATATTCAAAATCAGCTCGATTTGAATCATGATCCAAACCAACGCGATATGTGAATGAGCCCCCCTCTATCTCACCAGTTTTAGATATAAAGTTAATAATACCTGAAGGAGAGTTAGAAGCTAATGTAGCTGAAGTTCCACCTTTAATAGCTTCAACAACACTGATTGTTTGGTCATATGTAAAATAGTTGTCTGCATTACCAACGATGATATCGCCGAATTGTAAAACAGGTAAGCCATCTTCATGAATTTGTAAAAAGCGTGAACCCCCACCACCTAGAGGCACACCACGAACAGTGATGTTACCGTTACTGTCACCACCAGTAGATTCTGCTCGTATTCCTGGTATTGAACGTAAAATATCTACAGTGCCTTGCGGAGCAAAACTTTCAGCACGCTCGGTTGAAATTGTTGTTACTGATAAAGAGCTTTTTAATTTAGTCGTTCCTTTCACCGAACCAGTTACAATAACGACTTCAAGATCAAGCAAGTCATCGTTCTGTTCTGTTTCCGCTGCTTCTTGTGCTATTGAAGTAAAGGATAACGCTGAAATTACAGAGAGTGTTAAAACGCTTTGACTAAAGCGCTTTGTCATTTTGTTGTTTTTCATATTATGTTCCTATTTGACCTTAAAGTGTGCTTTTGCCAATTAAGTAACAATTGGTGATTATATGATTGCTAATTATCAATAGTATGTCAATATATTTTTTAACAATATGTTACTTAACCGTTAATATTTATGATTCAACGGTGTGATTGCATCTATGATATTAATGGGCAAGCAACCGATATTGTTTTGACTAACAATTTGCTTTCATTGGTTGAAGTGCAAATATCTACCTCTTCAAAATACTCCCCTAAGTGCATAGTAAAGACTTCAGTGAAATCATTAATAAAGATTTCAACACAAAAATAATCCACAATAATTTTTATATCTAATAGGTCATTCAACGGTGAAAACTCAGTAGAAAATTCATTAACATGCTGACCAAAAGCTTCAGATTTTCGCCTTGAAATTGTTAGGTTAGTAAATGATTCATTAATTTTTATTGTAAATATATGAGCAAATTTATTTGAAACTACAATACTCAATGATGCATCTTTTGTTTGAAGAAATTGCGCATTATAAATAAAGCACCCAGGAACACATTTAAGCGTAACAGGGACCATAGGTGTCATTAGAATGTCATTGTGATAAGCGAGCCTATAAGTATACTTATCAATATGTTGAGTAGGTATTTGCTTAAGTAATATTTTATTATTGGTATCAGAGATAAGTGATAATTGACGTGGGACGGACTGTAACAGAGGTAATTCTTTGTCAGGCATATCTTTAGCGTATTTCCAATTATTTAACCAACCAACTATGGTAGGAGGCTCATTAGCGTCATCATTATAAAATGATTGACTGGCAAAAAAATCGGGGCCTTTGTCCAACACTCGATAATCATCATTACCCATAATGCTAGTGTCTTTTGTAAAATATCCATCGTTATAATCACCAATAATATACAACACACCAGAACCACCCGACTTAAAGCCATTGTCTACGCTAATAGTTAGTATGTACTTACTTTTTTCATTTATTGAAACATGTATCAAATCAGGGCACTCCCACGCCCCCTTTCTAAATCTACAATCAGAGAAGCTTGATTTTAATGACCATTCAACCAAATTATTACTGAGATAAAAATCAATCTCAAAATCACGAGCACGTGTAACGAGCATTAACCATAAATAATCACTAAGTTTAATAACCTTAGGATCTCTAAATTCAGCACTGTTAATATCTATAATGGGATTGTCGGGATAATGTTTCCAATTTGTACCTGAATTATCTGAATAAGCAATGTTTTGCGTTTGTTTCTTTACAGTGAAATTAGAATCTTCATCGCAACTGTACTCACAAGCAGTATAAAATGCGATGAGTCTTTCATCCAAACCTAACGTGTTATTGGATGTAATCGCACTACCCGAGAAAATCATTACTTTTTCATCAGCATGAAGAGCTTCTGGCATTTTTTCCCATGTAACTAAATCATTCGATGTAGCATGACCCCAACCAATGTTTCCCCAATTTTTATCAATGGGATTACTTTGAAAAAATAAATGATAAACGTCTTCAACTTTAATTAAACCATTAGGATCATTCATCCAATTATTTTTTTGGCTAAAGTGAAAATGTGGTGATTTTTTGTGATTCATTGCCTACTTCCATTCGTAATATGACTAAAAGGTTACACGAAAGTATCAATGCAATCAAATTAATAACATTGTGTTATTTAATGATTGACAAAACTTTTTTGATGTAACAATATTGTTAAGTAGGTAGTCGCTAGTTTACATATTTTGGTGTGTACAGTGTGTGTCCTATTTCAGAATACTTGAATTAGTGATTACCTACTTCCTTATTATCAAAGACGTTATTTATTACTTGTTTTGTTGTATTATTCTAAAAAAATAATGAGAAAAAAATTATGGTTCAACAAAAAGGTTCAAATTCTTCAGGCATTCGTCGTTTCAATGAACGCCTCATTTTATCAATGCTTAGTAAGCATGGCTCTTTATCAAAAACGGAACTTGCTGCGCACACAAACCTGACCAAACAAGCAGTGATGCGAATTGTTAATGAACTATCCGACCAAAATTTAATTATCTTAGAAAGTAAACGTGTCTCTGGTAAAGGTCGTCCCTCTGAGATGTATACTTTAGATCCTAATGGTGCATTTTCGATCGGGGTAATGGTGGGGCGCCGCGAAATTAAAATTGTATTAATGGATATTGCTGGTCACATTATTTCCAAAATGCAAGAATCTTATAATTATCCAGACCCGCACCGCGTCATTGAAATTATTGTTGATAACCTCCCGCATTTAGTCGCAAATTTATCGGAAGACAAACAAGATAAAATTAAGGGTTTAGGAATAGCTATGCCATGGTTTCTTGGACATTGGAGTGATGGTCAAGAAATGCCTGAAAAAACAGCTGTGATTTGGGAATCTTTTGATCTACAAGCAGAACTAGCTAAGCGTGTTGATTATGATATTCAAATCAGCAATGACTGTACGTCTGCAGCTGCAGCCGAACTTCTATTTGGACTGGGAAAATCGATTCAAAGCTATTTATATATTTACATTGATAGCTTCATTGGAGGAGGCTTAGTATTAAAGGGCAATGTAGAAGCTGGTATTCATGCCAATAGTGCTGCAATAGCTTCTTACCCTGTCTCTTATTCAAAATCCCCAAGTTTACCAAAACCCAAGCGGCCGTTTGAAATTCTATTGAATCGTGCATCACTGATGAGTCTTGTTGATTATCTTCGATATAAAGAACATGACGTTTATAACATTGTGCAATTACAGCAAGGTATCAACAGTCAAGCGTTTGAAATGGACGAATGGATTGATGATTGTTGTCAAGCATTAGCTGAATTGGTTGTTGGTGCTAATGTTATATTAGATTTTGAGGCAGTGGTCATCGATATGAATCTCAATGGCCCTCTACTTGATAATATTATCGAAAAAACCCGTTATTACGCTAATCAATTTGTTGAGCGCGATATTTACACACCCAAAATTTGTAAAGGTGTACTTAGAAAAGATGCAGTGATGGTCGGTGGAGCTATTTTGCCATTCTATTCAAATTTCATTGCTGATAAATCAGTACTTTTTAAACCGGATTAACTTTTAAAGAAGACATACATGAATATAACTAAAAAAAATTATTGGTCTGGAAGTGTTTACCTATACACGCTATTTTGCGGCTATGCTTTTGTTTATTCGATGTATGCTATTTGGTTAAGTCAATCTGTTAATTTGTCAGGTCAAGAGATTGGAATTATCTTTTCATTTAATTCCATCGCCGCAATATGCATTCAACCATTCTTAGGCTATGTCCAAGACAAATTGCATACCAAACAACACCTACTCTGGCTTAACTCTTTGTGCCTTTTGTGTGCAGGCCCATTTTTTACTTTCATTTATCAGCCGCTTATTTCTGCTAATTTTTACTTAGGAGCATTAACAGGGGCTTTATACGTAGCATTTGTATTTTTGGCAATGGCGGGTGTGGTAGAAACATATTTTGAACGTTTGTCACGTTATAGCGATTTCGAATATGGAAAAATTCGTCTATGGGGATCTCTTGGTTGGGCTAGCGCTGCGTTATTTGGAGGGGTGTTAGTTAATTTAGGTGGTGAAATCATTTTCTGGGCAGCTTCGATTACATCTTTGATTCCGCTAGCGATATTATTATTCAATAAAATCGAGTTTCCCAAAACAGCATCTCTTAATACCAACGATGCTTTGAAAATATCTGATGTATTATCGATTCTAAAACTTCGACGATTTTACAATTTGGCCATCTATGTTCTAGGTGTGGCAACAATTTATACTATTTATGACCAGCAATTCCCTATATTTTATGCATCTTTATTTGATGATGTGTTATTTGGTAACGAGATGTACGGGTACCTTAATTCGACACAAATATTTTTAGAAGCTTTGGGGTTTTTAGTTGCGCCATATATAGTCAATCGTATGGGGGCTAAAAATGGTCTTATTTTTGCTGGTATTGTGATGTTTTTTAGAATATTAGCATCTGGAATAATTGAAGATACAGTGGCATTATCATTTGTAAAGTTGCTGCATTCAGTTGAATTACCCATACTGATGGTTTCAATTTTCAAATACATTAACTTTCATTTTGATAACAAACTATCCTCGACTTTATATCTCATCGGCTTTATGTTTGTTATGCAATTAGGTGCTGGATTTATGTCACCAATTTTTGGTGGTTTATATGATACTTATAGCTTTCAACATACTTACTTACTAATGAGTGGTATTACACTTTTCTGCTTGTTACTATCAGCATATTTACTGGAGAAAGATAAGGTGATTAAATAAAGCTCAACAAGCATCCTTACGGCGTGTAAATCGGTGAGTAAAATTTTGAAATACCTACACTTACTTCACTTTGACCCCCTTCAACTTCAGTAATACCGATTTCATCCGTCAAATTGTTTACAGCGAATCGTAAACTTAAATTATCAGTTAAGAAGTAGTTAGCAAATAAGTTAAATGAATTATAACCATCTAACACACGATCTGGACCCTTATTATCATTTACACTGCTAATTTCTGCATCTATCCATGTTAATCCAACACAGAAACTAAACGCATCTATATTTGCAGTCAATTCACATCAGTTTCACACTTAAGTCAGTAAAATAAGCGATACCCTTAATTACAATGAGAATTATCCATGAGCTCTTCGCTCAAACTTTTAGTCATATGTATGAGCTTTGCGCCAGCAGCAACTGTCAGTGCAGCGACACAATCGCCCCTTACCACAGAAAATGTTAAAACTACTATCGACCAAGCGATCAACAATTTTGAAGCAACGCAATTGGATCAATGGGCGTTCCAAATCAGCCGTTATGAAAACGAAGAAGGTGACGAAACCAGTAGCATTGAACGCTTTAATCCGCAACAAGCAGACGCTGCAAGATGGCAACTGTTAGCGCTTAACAACCGCAGCCCCACTCTTGATGAACAAATTGATTTTCAACAGCGTAAGCAAGACACAGAGACGAGTATTTCACTGAGATTGAGTGAATTAATTCAGACCGATAGTTTGGTAGTAGTCTTTGAAGATAAGGCTTATATTAGAGCTTCTTTTGATGTGTATTTAGAACGACTTGGCGCTGACGCATCAAAACACCTACAAGGCACTTTGGCATTTGTTAAAGATGGTGAGTTTATCGAGCAAATTGAGATCACAAATACGGATAGCTTCTCACCTATGTTTGGGGCCACCATTGATAAGCTTGAGCTCGATTTGGCATTTGTGAAAATCAATCAAGCGGTTTTAACTCAACGTATCGGTCTTAAAATGCAAGGCAGTTTTGCTCTGTTTACTGAGATTGATGAAGTGTCATCGGATGTTTATTCAGATTACCAGTACCTTGGGCCTTGCGACACTAAGCTTCGTTGCTAAAACGCAAGCTCACTTGTGTACCGGAGGTGCTTTGCACCTCTAACTGCCAACCTTGGTGTTCGCATAAACGCTTAACAATCGATAAACCGAATCCCATACCGGTGCTTTGCTTGCCTTTAACACCGCGCTCAGTCACTGACGCCGATATAT
>Ga0222715_10005174_pt1 | contig 11158 bp, 9 predicted proteins | sample C33_9DmetaG_FD_165056 | JGI IMG/M metagenome (GOLD analysis project Ga0222715, IMG submission 165056) | Estuarine water microbial communities from San Francisco Bay, California, United States - C33_9D | ecosystem: Environmental > Aquatic > Marine > Unclassified | place: USA: California... | reverse complement strand
GATAGATCCTGTTTCAGATTCTTTTTGTGGTGCCAAGTGGTACAATGCTACCATATGGTTAGGTCACGGTGGAACAACTAGTTGTCACCATCCACCTGCACACCAAATCGATTTAGAAGAAATCAAGGATAATCCATCTGCGATTCATAACACACGTCATAAAAAGAAAATGCGTGATATGATGCAGAAAGGTGATAGACCAAAAGAGTGTGAGTACTGTTGGAAAATAGAAGATATGGAAAAAGACTCTGATGGCAATGAGCCTGTGTCAGATAGGGTTTACAAAACAGTTATATATGAAGATGACGACTTACATACTGCGGCAACATTAGATCCACAGTTTGACGTAAACTTAAAAACATTAGAGATAGCCTTTAACAGAACTTGTCAATTAGCATGTAGTTATTGTAACCCTGCTTTTAGTAGTACATGGGTAAAAGACATTAGAACTAATGGTGGCTATCAAGGTATTAAGAGTGATGCAAGAGGACACTTTATTGATGACGCCCCCTACGCCGAACCTTTTGATGAAGGTCAACAAAATCCATACGTTGATGCTTTCTGGAGATGGTGGCCAGAGCTCAGTAAAGACTTAGAAGAGATTAGAGTTACAGGTGGTGAGCCACTTATGACTCCAGACATTTATCAATTGTTTGAATGGTTTGAAACAACAGATGAACCTAATAAAGATAATATGAGATTTGCTATTAATAGTAATTTAATGGCAAAGAAACCTTTATTAGATAAACTTATTGCAGGTACACAAAATATTAATAAGTTCCATTTATATTCTAGTGGAGAGGCATATGGCCCACAACTTGAATATATTAGAGACGGATTAAAATGGGATACCTGGACAGCAAATTTTGAACGAGTATGTAGTGAAGCAAACCTAGATGGACTACATATGATGATGACAATCAATGCACTATGTTTAGATACTATAGTGGAATTTTTAGATTGGATGCTAGGAATGAAACGCAAATACGGCCATAATCGTCCTGGATTTACCTGTAATATTTTACGTTTTCCTAGTTTCCAGTCTCCCTTAACATTACCTGATAACTTGCGTAAATTATATCATGATGAGATAAGTTCATGGTTAGACGGTGTAAGAGATCGCGAAGAGAAAGATGCTAATGGACAACTATTAGTACAACCATGGGAACAAGATCAATTAACAAGACTTATAGAGTATTTAGATGTTGTAAAAACTCCGCATAGAAATACTGCTGATAGGGAATTACTAGAACATGATTTTAAATTATTTTATGAACAATATGATGCAAGACGTGGTTTTAATTTTAGAGAAACATTTCCTAGACTTGCAGACTTTTATAATAATATAAAAATTATTCCATTAGGAACTGATGAGGAAGATATTCAAGCACCTAAAACACATGGTGTTACAGATAGTTTATATGCTAAACGTATTGTTACAGAAGATGGCGAAGTAAAAGTCGTTGAAATGAAGATGCGAGGTCGTAAAACAGGCGAAAGTGATGAGGATTATGACTCAGAGTTATTTGAATTTGAACCTGATTACAAACCTAAAGGTGGTAGTAGTATAGGTTGGGACACAGATACCGACGGACTTGGAGGTGCAGATGATTAATTTATATGCTAATATTGGTGTAGGCCATGAGAACGATTGGAATATAATTAGTTCCAGAGTAGTAGCCGCGGCACAATGCAATGCTGATGCTATAATTATGACTAAAACCACACCAAAATTATCTATACCTGAAAATAAAAAGTATGTTGGTATACAAAGTAGATGGGGATTCCTACCATATATAGAAGTAGCTCAAAAAAGTGAGATAGATGATATTACAGTTAAAAAATTTTTAAAATTAACAGAAAAAATAGGTATACCTGTTATTTGGTGTGTAACTGATACAGAATCAGCAGATTGGGTTAAAGAAAAAACACTAACACAGGATATAAAAATACATTTTGATTCTAGAGAAGATTGGTCTCTTGTGGAATATTGCTTTAATAACTTTAATACTATAAGGTATAACGGTAGAGACGAAAACATACAAAAATTATATGACAAATATAATAGAACACAACGAACAGAGAAGTTGTTTTTATATCATAACGGATTCAATTTTCCTGAACAGCCAGAAAATTTAAAATTAAGTAGATTAGATGATTTAAAAGAAAAATTTCCACATGCAAATATAGGATATGAAGCCAGAAGTGAAGGTCTATATCCTGATTGTGCTGTAGCACTTAAAAAGGTTGATTATATAGAAAAATACCTTGGAGATGAAGAAGAATTTAATACTGCAATTTTAACACATCAAAAATTTTATGACTTTTTTATAAATATGAATCAATTAGAGGTAGCAAATGGCAAACTTTTGGACACATAATTGTAAACAAGGTCTAGGAGAGACAGCAACACTTAAAGGCGAGCCATGTAATTATTGTGATGTAACAGAAGAAGATATAGAGATGGAAGAAGTACATAAAGATTGTTTATATGATCCAGCATTATGAGTAAGATAAAACCTAAATGGGAACATGGTACTATGCACCCCGATTCAGAAAACAAAGTTTTTTGTACTGCACCTTGGACTCATACATATATTTCTCCGCAGTCAGAGAGGCGTATGTGCTGTGCATCACGTGAAGACCATATGATGCAACGTCAGTATATAGATGCTAGTAATGATAAGAGCACTGGCAAATATAAAGATGTAGGAACGATAGAAGATTATAAACCAATAAGTTTAAAAGAACATTGGAATTCCCCTTACATGATGGACATAAGAAAGAAACTTATGGCTGGTGAGGAAATACCACAATGTGCAGTATGTAATGATAGTATTCTAAGCCAAAGCACATACCGTCAATGGTTTACAGGGTATTTGTTTGAAGATAAAATAGATAAATGTTTTGAGGAGACTGATGAAGATGGAAGAACTACAATGGAGCCTATCTCTTTTGATTATAGGGTTAGTAATTTATGCAATTTTAAATGCCGTATGTGTGGTGAGCCGCTCAGCTCAACTTGGGAGGCAGAAAAAAGAAAACATGGCCTTTGGACACCTGAGAACCAACCGTTTATGGTTCCTGAGAACAAGAAGATTATCGAGAAGTTTCAAAAGGAAGTTGTAGAAGAAGAGTTTTGGGAATACATTTGTTCGGGTACAGTTGAGGAATTGTATTGGGTAGGTGGTGAACCATTAATGTATGATATACATTGGCGAGCAATGGATAGATTAGCACAAGATGATACACTAAAACTTGTACACTTACGTTACAACAGTAATTTAAGTCGTGTAAGATTTAAAGACTACTATTTATATGACTGGTTGCCACAAGCAAAAGACTGGACAATGTGTGCAAGTATAGATGGCACAGGCGATATAGGGGAGTTTATTAGAACAGGTCTTAATTGGGAAGAGTGGGACAGAAACTTTAGAGAAGGTGTTGCACTACCCGGCGGACATGATAAAATGATTATGGACTTAACACTTACAGGTCCTGGTATGTTTGATCTTAAAAACTTTTTTGATTATGCATTGGAACTAGATGTTAAAATAGAAACAAAACGTATGTTTGCATTCCATCCAGATATTATAATGAGCATGATGTCTTGGCCAAGAGAAATACTTGACAGAATTATAGATGATGTGTTAGACTACATAAAGCCTAGAGCTACACATAAACAACAAACATTAATAAATGAATTGGAGGGTATGAAAAAATCTCCAACATTTCAAGAGCAATGGCCTGATGAAGCCGAAGATGCCTTTTTTAAAGGCAGAAATTGGCAAGACCAAATATCAAATATTAGACCAGATCAAAAATTGCGTATAGAACAAATTTATCAGCAAGATATAGAACTATATGACTGGTGGATGAGAATAGATCGCAAACATAATCAACGATAATACCGCCATAAGCAGTAATACTGCTAATTTATACCCGATAAATAGTCGGTAGTTTTAAAACTACATACATTAACACAACAGGAGATAAAGATGGCCTCAGTCGGATTTATCGGTGTAGGTAAGTTAGGACAAGCCTGTGCCGAAATGGTCGCTGAAGTACATGATGTTGTTGGTTATGATGTTAATCCTGTAAAGCCTGAAAACTTTACAATGAGTGACACGTTGGAAGGAGCAGTAATAGGACAAGATATAGTTTTTATTGCTGTACCCACACCGCATGACCCACAATATGATGGAAAAGCACCTACCAGCCATTTACCAAACAAGGACTTTGACTATTCATTAGTCAGGCAAGTACTAAGTGAAGTAAATGCAGTAGCAACAAAAGACCAATTAGTAGTCCTTATATCAACAGTATTACCTGGAACTACCAGAAGAGAATTTATTGACTTAATACCAAATGCAAGGTTTGTATATAATCCTTACCTTATTGCTATGGGTACAGTAAAATGGGATATGGTGAATCCAGAAATGGTAATGATTGGAACAGAAGATGGAAGTGAAACAGGTGATGCAAAACAACTTGTAGACTTCTATAAAACAATTATGCAAAACGAACCCAGATACATTATAGGTACTTGGGACGAAACGGAATGCATTAAAGTATTTTACAACACATTTATATCAGCAAAAGTATCCTTAGTAAACATGATACAAGACGTTGCAGAAAACTTGGGTAACATAAACGCAGAAGTTGTATGTGATGCCTTAGCAACTAGTGACAGACGTATTATGGGACCAGGTTATATGAAGCCAGGTATGGGAGACGGAGGTGCTTGTCACCCCCGAGATAATATCGCTTTACGTTGGATGGCTGAAGAACTTGATTTAGGATATGATTTATTTGATGCAGTAATGTTATCAAGAGAAAAACAAGCAGAAAATATGGCAAACCGATTAATGGAACTTGCAGGTGGTCAACACCCAGTATATGGGTTAGTGCCAGACAAGCCTATTATTATTGTTGGTAAAGCATACAAACCATTAGTAGAGTATGAAGCCGGTTCGGCAAGTATGTTAGTAGGACATTATGTGGAAAATAATGGCCATAAACTATATTACTTAGACGAAAAAACCGGAGACATGCCTCCGCAATCAGTATTAGATAACCCTGCTGTATATTTACTTGCACATAATCCAGGCATTACTTATGGTGATCAATTAGATACAGTACCAGGTTGGTACGGTGATCACAAAGTTACTGACTGCGATGATGCATTAATATCAACAGGTAATGGTACAGAGTTAAATTTTGCTTCAGGTAGTATTGTAGTTGACCCATGGAGAAAAACTCCTGATATTATGGGTGTTGAAGTAATTCATTACGGCAACACTAGAAGGAAGTAGTATGTCAGAACCTAGGTATTGTAGTTTACTATGGGCTCATATGAGTAATGAGCCCTTAGGTCAAGTCAGAACTTGCTGTATAGCAAAAGAGCGAGTAAAAGACGACAATGGTGAGGATTTTACACTAGGTTCAACTTCAGTACGTGACATATTTCACAGCAATTATTACAAAAAAATAAGACAAGAAATCAGAGAAGGCAAACTGCCGGAAAACTGTGAACCTTGTTGGAGAGAAGAAGCAAATGGCAAAAAATCTAAAAGGCAAATTTATAATGAATATGCTGAATGGAGATTAGACCCTATAGACTATTCTGTAGAACCAGACATGCCACAGGATATGCAAATTATTTTAAGTACAACATGTAATTTAAAATGCAGAAGTTGTAATCCAAACTACAGTAGTAAGTGGGTAAAAGAGGCAAATGCCAGAGGCTTACCTTATTTTAAAGAAATTGTACCAGTACCTATGGATGATCAAGAACGCTCAAAGTTTTGGACCGAAATGGACGACTGGATTCCACACATTAAAAATTTAGAAATAATGGGTGGTGAACCTTTATACATGAAAGAGTTTAAAACTTTTGCTGAAAAATTAATAGATCAAGGATATGCTAAAAACATAGGTATAAATTTTAGTACAAATGGTACTCAAGCAGGTGGAGAGTTTCTAGAAAGAGTTATAGAAAATTTTGATAATGTTGCTTTTAATGTAAGCATAGACGGAATAGGTAAACAATTTGAATATTTAAGATTTCCAGGTAAGTGGGAAGAAGTTTCTGGTAACCTAGATAAAATACATAAGTGGGTAGAAGAAGGAAAAATACATGCAGGTATTACAAACACAGTTACTATTTTAAATTTAATGTATTTGGCAGAATTTCATAAAGAGTTTAGTCAACGTTGGCCTCGATTTGATATTTTTCATAACATAGCAAACTTACCAAGTTGGTTTAACCCTAATGTTTTACCAGATGAAATGAAAGAACGTAGTGTTGAAGGTTTACAAAAAGCAATAAGAGAAGGTTTATTTGATCAAAAATATATTTCAGAGATGAAAGGTATATTGCGTCATGCTACAGCAAGACAAAAAGATACTGTTACAGCATACGGAGAGGGTCAAGATAATACTATAGAAAGTGAAATAGCAGTAAGATGGAATATGTTTAGAAAACAGGTTGTGTCTGGAGATCAATATAGAAAAGAAGATTTTAGACAAGTTTTTCCAGAGCTATGGGACATAGTAAAAGAAGATTTTGATTATGATTTATTATATGCACGGGCAGAAACAGACCCAATGTATGGTGCAATAGAAAAAGGAACATACATATAATGAGTAATACATTTTGTCCATTACCTTGGATGCATTTAGGTACACATCCACATGGAGGAGTAACTCCATGTTGTATTTCTGATATGACAGCAGGTAAAAATAGAGCAAGAAATTACGGTGAAGAACAGGACGAGTTCTTTAACTTAAATGATCATGATATAGAAACACATATGAATAGTGATTATTTTAAACAAATTAGAATGGAGATGCTAGAAGGCAAAGAACCAGTAGCATGTAAAAGATGTTATGATGAAGAAAGAAAGGGAATTGAGAGCAAAAGAACTTACGAGTCCAAGATATATAGGGACTATGACACCGATTACGCAACCAGACTTACTGATGCGGATGGTGGCATACCTATGGATCTTCGTTTTGTTGAGCTTAGGCTTGGTAATGTGTGCAATGTTAGGTGTCGTACTTGTAATCCAGCAAGTAGTTCACGTTGGGTGGCAGACTATAAAAAAATTGTGGATTCCCTGGACTTCGTAAACGACGGATACAGTTGGTTAGATCACAAACACGATTTCCAATGGCCGGAAGATGAAAACTTTTATCAGGATTTATTTGACTGTGCACCTAATATGGAAGTGCTATATATAAATGGTGGTGAACCTACATTAATAAAAGCACATTGGAAGTATTTAGAAATGCTTGTAGAGAGTGGTCGTAGTAAAAATATTATATTATGGTATAATATTAATATGACAAGCATACCAGACAAAGCAATTCCATTATGGAAAGAATTTAAAGAAGCCAGAGTATGTCCAAGCATAGACGACTTGGCACACCGAAACAAATACATAAGGTTCCCTACAGAATGGTCAGATGTAGAGAGCAATTTAGAGACTATACTAGCAGTACCAGAACTTACAGTTAGAATAACACAAACTGTTAGTGCATATAGTTACATATACTTAGACGAGTTTTTAAATTGGGCACCATGCCCAGTTGATATGAACTTTGTTTATGACCCAGATTACCTATCGCCTGGAATACTACCTCCTGTCGTGAGACACGAGGCCCATGCCAAGTTTAGAAAAACGATGGGTAACAGACATGAACTCGGAACATTGTTGAGCATGTATAATGACGATGATTGGGATGAAGTTAAGTGGGAACACTTTTGTCGGTACAATGACGAGTTAGATAAAATACGCAACCATGAAGATGGTTGGAGGGAAATATTCCCTGAATTAATTGAAATATTAGATAGACATAAAATACAACATGTATACATATAAGACAAAAAATAATATTACCGCAGTTTTTAAAGAAGACTACGATATACCTACGTTTGAAGAAATTGTTGGTGATGTATCTATTATAAATTATACTTTTGTATATGAAAAAGATATTGCAGATTACACTAGAGCCGCATTAGAAATTCTACCATTAACAAAATCTTTATATATAAATTATTGTGAGGAGGCAATACATAGTACCTACTGGAATATAATTTTTGAGATGTGTAAAAATAAAGGATATAAAAAAATAATATGGACGGACGGAGGTCTGTCAGAAGGCCATTTATTGAGACATTTAGATGATTTTCAAATTTGCCATAAAACTAGTTATTTTTCTTTTAACAGATTAGAACACAATTATAAATCCATCATAGAAAATGGATTACAGCCTAAAAATATACATTTTGTATCTCTTGCTAGAATGCCAAGACTAGAAAGAATTTATTTTACAGGAAAATTACTGGAAAAAAAGATAGATGATAAAGGAATAATAAGTTGTGGTTGGGGTGATAAAGACTTTTTTAATAGTAATGGTCCGTATACCCATAACAATAAAGAACTTATTGAAAAGTTTTTAGTTAAATCTGAATATATAGACAGATTTCCAATAGATTTAGGAGATGACGACAGTCAACAATGGGACAATTTACATAATTTTGAAGATGCTGTTTTTAATATTGTGATGGAAAGTGGTATAGGATATAATGAAACCTGTGCTGAGGCAGTTTATCAAAATAAAAGTTATGGCTGGTGTAGAAATAATACTGATAGATATTTTTTAACAGAAAAAACCACAAAAAGTTTTTATTGTAGACAATTGCCTTTGTTTATTGCTCCTGCAGGTTATGTGGAGCATCTGCGAAAACTAGGATTTGATGTATTTGATGATATTTTAAATCACGATTATGATAAAGAATATAATATTTTAAACAGATGTAATATGATTGCAGACTATCTTGAAAATTTAATTACAACTCCTGTAGAGGAATGGAATAAAAAATTAAATAATCTTGAGTCTAGATTTGATTACAACATAGAATTATGTAAAAAACTTGGCGATAAAACCCGAGAAATAGAATGGATAAACAATCAGATAACATAAACTTTGAAGAAATCAAAGATAACGACGTGATGTGTATCCTGCCATGGATTCATATGCACCCTTGGCCAAACGGTAAAACTATGCTATGCTGTGATTCTCCATGGGAAGATTATATAGGCGATTTGCGAGAAAACAGTTTAAAGGAAGTATGGAACAGCGAAAAGATGAAACAGGTTCGCTTAAACATGTTGAACGGTAAAAAGTGTTCTCAATGTGTACGTTGCTATGAGAAAGAAGAAAAAGGTCACGACAGTTTGCGTACAAGAAGCAATAGCGATTGGCTAGTACCTCATTGGGATAAAGTAGAAAAAACAAATGCAGATGGTAGTTTAGATGACTTACACATTGTATACTTGGACTTTAGATTTAGTAACGTATGCAATCTACGTTGTAGATACTGCGGACCAGAACTAAGTAGTAATTGGTTTGCTGATGCTGTAAAGAGCAGTTTTAATATTACGCCTACAGAACAAGTAATACAAATTCGTAACGATGTAGATAACTTTATGGAAGAATTTGAACCAATGCTAGAACACATAGAACAAATATATTGGGCAGGTGGTGAACCTATTATAATGGATGAGCATTGGGCTATAATGAATAAACTTGTAGAAATGGGTAAAACAGATATACGAATATTTTATAATACAAACTTTACAAAATTAAAATACAAAAAGTTTGATGTATTAGATCTATGGAAAAACTTTGATAATATAAATATAGGTGCTAGTTTAGATGCAGAAGGTCCAAGAGGAGAATATCAAAGAAAAGGCACTAAATGGGCAGACGTAGTAAATAACATGGATGAATTTAGAAAAGTAAATCATCTAACAAATAATCCTGCAAAGGACAAAGTTGTAGACTTCTATGTAAGTGCTACTGTAAGTGCCTATAATGCCTGGCACATAACTGATTTTCATAGGAACTGGGTAGAAAAGGGATATATAAAACCAGGAGATTGGTATATAAATGTTCTACTGAATAACCCTAGATTTAGAATGAGTGTACTACCTAAAGAATTTAAAGAAAAAATTAAAGAAAAATGGTTAGCACATTTAGAATGGTTAGAGCCTTTAGATCATATAGGTAGAGCGACTGAAGGATATAAAAGTGCTATTAAATTTTTAGATGATGACCATACTCACCTATATGAAGAATTTAAAGCATTTAATATGGAATTTGATAAATTAAGGGGCGAAACATTTAACGATGTTTTTCCTGAATTAGCAGAGCTATGACAGAGATAAGAGTAAAAGAACCGCAAAATCCTGAAGAGGGAGAATATAGCCTAGATCAATATGGAGAACTAGTAGTATATAAAGACGGTAAATGGAGAAAAACATGACAAAACATTTTTGTCCAATGCCATTTGTAAATTTAGAAGCCAGAACTGATGGTGGTATAGCAATTTGCTGTCAGATGGACGAAGTTATGCAAAAAGATAAAGATAATAACTTTTGCTTAACTGAAGATACATTAAGTGATGGTTGGAAAAGTGACTGGTTAGCAAATCTTAGGAAAGATTTTTTAGATGGTAAAAAACCAGAGGCTTGTTATAGTTGTTGGACTGCCGAAGATGCTGGGATAGATAGCAAACGTCAAAGGGCATTAAGAGATTTCCCTAATGCAAAAACAGAAGCCGAGCAAGGTAAAATAAATGAAAAACCTATTGCTATGGATTTAAAACTAGGAAATATTTGTAATAACAAATGTAGAATTTGTAGTAGTTATGCTAGTAGTTTGTGGGTACCAGAAGAGAAAAAATACGATAAATTTTTACAAGAGCAAAGGGGATATGGTAATAAGTTTTGGGACCATATGAGACAAGTAGGTAGATGGCCGGAAACCAATGAAAGTTTTTGGGAAGATTTTGAAAACATAAGTACAGATTTAAAAGTATTAGAATTTTATGGTGGTGAACCACTGCTTATAGAAAGACATTATGATATATTAGAAAAATTAGTAGAGTCTGGTAGAAGTAAAGAAATGACTTTACTGTACAATACAAACGGAAGTGTGTATCCAGACAAAGGTGTGGACATTTGGAAACATTTTGATAGGGTACTGCTTAGTTTTAGTTTTGACGGTGTTGGTAAACAATTTGAATATATAAGACACCCTGCTAAATGGGAACAGGTACAAGATAACTTACAACGTATTATTGATT
>Ga0222715_10005166_pt1 | contig 11171 bp, 19 predicted proteins | sample C33_9DmetaG_FD_165056 | JGI IMG/M metagenome (GOLD analysis project Ga0222715, IMG submission 165056) | Estuarine water microbial communities from San Francisco Bay, California, United States - C33_9D | ecosystem: Environmental > Aquatic > Marine > Unclassified | place: USA: California... | reverse complement strand
CTCGACTTTGAGGTGACCTCCGGTGAGGAACTTGCCAAGGGTCCCAACAAAGTCGCTGGTATTGGCAAGAGCATCGGACGCAAGATCGACAACTTTCTGCAGTTTGGGGAGATGTAACCTAAGTTTTTAATAAAAATATATAAAATCAAGTTCAAGTTGAAAATGAGCGACGCTGTCAAATTCGCATTTTTACAAGCTACCGCCCCGCTCTGCCCCGACGTGCAACGTAAGATATGGATATGGAAAGAAATAATGGAAGCAACTGACGAACTGCGCACCATACGCAAACGAAAACGTGCAAACCAAAGGCGACGAAATCGACGCTACACACGGAAATGATAGATTTTTTTTCTCAGTATATTAAAATGTCCAACACGCCACCAGCAAAAAGGAGAAAGATTGAAAAAAATAGTCCAACCCCCATGAACTGGATGCCCATCAGGTCTTTTCGTAAAGCGATACGTCCAGTAGTTCCCATGAACATTAATACAAAAACAATCAAAGTCAAGGCGAGCCGCCGCGCTAAAGCCCACTATCGTGTCATCTCCGTTAAAAAATAATTCACACATCTTCGTCAATTGTGTCTCTAATAATCATATCTCGAATCGTTTCAAATAAAACATACGTCAACGCAAATTTATACGCTAAAAATCCAATAAATGTGGCACCATAATCAAAATCAAATGCAAATGGTGCGTTATTCCACAGCACTTCAAAAACAGCCGTGCTTACTGGCACAAACATCTGTTTTTGAAAAGTTGACTTTTCGATATTGTCCACATGATCCGAAAGAAGATTCATATATGTATATGATGCAACCGCACCGAGAGTTGCTGAAACACCGGCATCCGCTCCTTGTGTAATAAAGTATGACGTAGATAGAGCCACACCATAAGCAGCTGTAGAGTTCTTGAGACTGGTCTTGAGTTTCTCGTATTCGGGGATAGAACGATTCGTGATAGGTAGTCGGGTAGGTTTCGCAATAGCAAGAGTCAACATGTACTATATGTAAGACACTTAAAATCTTTATCACAGTTATAGTATATGCCCTGTCAGTTGTGTAAGAAGAAGTGTGGAGTGCCCATAGAATGTAAGCACTGTAGTGGAAATTTTTGTCCACGTTGTCTTCATCTAGAGAAACATGGGTGCTCAGGTCTCGAGAAGAAGGTTGAGAAAGATTTAGCTACACTCGAGGAAAAGACTTCATATCAGTCTAATCCCAAATGCTTAAAGATTTAGGTATAATATTATTCAGTGGGGGGGAGGGGAGAAGCTGAGATGCCCGAGTGGTCTAAGGGGGGCGACTTAAGATCGCCTGACGTAAGTCGCGTGGGTTCGAACCCCACTCTCAGCATCTTATATCGAGGTGGCGCAGTGGAAGCGTGTAGGGCCCATAACCCTAAGGTCACAGGATCGAAACCTGTTCTCGATATTAGCACTCATAGCTCAGTGGTAGAGCGCAAGCTTAGTAAGCTTGAGGTCGGGGGTTCGAAACCCTCTGAGTGCATTCACGTGAAAAAGTATTTAACTACGTAGAATGTTAATATAGCCGATAATGATGATAATACCATTAAATATTCATCTATTCTGGAAATACTTTCATTACCCCATGTAAAATGGAGAATCGTAGTTCCAAATAAAGCGACTATTCTAATCCAAGATTCAAATTTTTCTGGTACGGGTGATGCCATTTATTATACACTAATTTTTTATTTTTTTAGTATATAATGAATGTGATTCGGGTGCATGACATTACATCAGCCTATTTCCTAGTACCCTTTTCTACCCTCTGTCTTTCAGAGATAGTTTTGGGATATGTGGTATATCCAATGTTTCTCACACACGCGCTGACATTTTATATGTCCTACGAACTTGTGTGGATTTACATACAGCCCAAAATTATACAGTCGTTCCGTAAACTCATTATACTACACCATATCATGGCTTTAATTTACGCTATGAGACCTTTGTATGTCCCAGAAGAAGCCTACATGACAGCATATTTGGGATTAATTGAAATTGATACATCTGTATTGGTACTCAAACACTTATTTCCGAGAAATCAAACCCTTCGAGAAATATATTTATTTACAAACGTATTTTTTCGTGTCTGGTATGAAACTTTTATGTCTTTAGTTGTGTGGTTCTTGTGTGACAATAAAAAACTATATGTGAGAATACATCTAATGACCTGTCAACTCTTTTTCAATATTTTCAGTTATGGAATATGTGTGTTGACATATCGCGCCTTAAAGAATAAGCGCCTTAAGGATGTATAATGTCCCTCGGGGTCAAAAAGCTTGGATATGATTCTATTCTACCTACTCGAGGTTCTGGTGGTGCTGTTGGTTATGATCTGTATAGCAATTGTGATGGTGTTATCGCAAAGGGTAAAAGAGGGGTTGTCTCCACGGGCATCGCGATATCACTCCCCCCGGGGGTCTATGGCCGAGTTGCTCCAAGGTCTGGGTTGGCGATGAAAAATGGCATTCAGATTGGTGCCGGTGTCATCGATCCTGATTACACTGGTGAAATTTCAGTCATCATCTTCAACATGGGGGATACCGATTTTGAAGTGAAGAAGGGTGACCGCGTCGCACAGTTGATCCTAGAAAGGTGTGAGACTCCACCAGTTGAAGAAATTAGTCTCCTCGAAGAAACTGAACGAGGTGATGGTGGCTTTGGTTCTACGGGGAATTAGAACAATACCAAAAATCTTCGGGTACAGGCATAAAAAGCACACCCTCCTGTGTCGCCATCCAAAGCTTGGACTTATGCACATTAGAAAATGACATAAGTAACCAACGCTCCCAGAAATCTTGAGAAAGGTAGTTATCCCAATCTTCCATAGTACTTTTCTTAACTTTCAACATACCCCTGTGAATTTCATAGGGATCCCTCTCAATTCGCACCTCCTTGGGTAGGATCGCCCCCTTCCTAAGAAGTTGTGCCCTCATTATGCGGGGATTTCCATGGTCGACGTAGTATTCAACCCCACTTTTCCCAAAATCTATCGACCTTTTACACGGTAAAGTTACTCTGTACCGGTGGGTGACCGATGGACTGGGTTTTAGGATGACATGCATTTTATATAAAGATTATAGAATATATTCATACATGAAGACGTATGAATCCCTGGATGGAATTACTATTAGAGTTGGTACAAATGCCAAGGAGAATTATGAACTCGTTGAATCGAGTCATGCGGCGAATTGGTGGCTTCATGTCAAGGGGTGGCCGGGTTCACATGTCGTAGTTTCTTATGATGGAGATTTCTTACCAAAAGAAACTAAAAAGGATGCAGCTGCGTTGGCTGTTCACTATAGTCAGGCTTCGGATAAGAAACATGTTACAGTAGATTTGATTCGTGTTCAATATGTGTATCCATTAAATACACACGGTTCTGTTGAGCTCTCGCGAGACCCAATCGAGGTCTCGGTGTTTATAAACCGAGAAAAACCGAGACTTGACCGGCTCCGTTTTTGAAAGTCTCATTTAGGTGTCTTCGTCTTCGTCTTCGTCTTCGCCCGGCGCAAGCGACTCATCACACTGCTCGCAGCTCTAAGGGGTGTGCTAAGGGCACTTGCCGCGGCACTTGCCGCAGCACGCCTAGTAGATATAATAGCTTTATAAGCATTAGAACGTCCTCTAGCATTTTGTATTTTAACGCACGGAGGTCTGGATGGAGCTTTCCCGACCACTCCCCGTACAAGTGTTCTCATAGCCCTATCCTTTGTAAATGCTAGCATCTGCCCCGTTGTAATGACTTTTTGATCGCGTAACATTATTAAAAAATTCTTCACCATTGTAGGATAGTAGCCCGTCATTCGTGTTCTATATTCTATGTTCGCTTTGTTATAAGCTTCAACTAACCCCTGGTTACGAGTTTTGTTCCCCCGTTTTACCGCGTTAGAAATTTCATTAATTCCACGCTGATTAACAAGATTCTTGTATTTCATTATTTCTCTCCTAAATGAAGTATATTCCCTGTTGTTCATATATCATAATCCAATATAATTATCGAGTAGTGCTGGGTCCAGCACCAACCTTTTTCAAAAGGTTCTCAACTACCTGGAGTTTTACCTTCGAAATCTTATGCTCGAAGTTTCGGGTTTCTTTTTTTTCTCACAGAGCTTAGCCCTCTCCTGTGCCTCCACACGGCGCTTAGCTGCCACCTCGTGGAGTCTCGAACGCGCCACATTCTCCCGTGCTCTCGCTCGTGTGATATGTTTTTTGACATCGCGACAATATGTCCTCAATTCTTCCACCTCCTCTTTCAATATTTTTATTTGATTGTCGTATTTTTCCCTTTCAGTTTCCAATTCATTGTAGCTTTTACCGAGCTGGTCTATAGCCTCTTTTGCAATTTTTATGAGCTTCTTCTCCTTCGCGGATGGTTTAAATTGGGGTTTTTCAAGTTCCATTACAATCCGGGAAGAAGTTGTACGAACACTCTGTACTTTAACCATTTTACTTTTTAAATCCCCTTTTTTTCAATTAACTTAGGTGTCGAGACTTGATAGATTAGAAAAAGTTGTCAGTTCTGTACATATTAACCCCAAATGAACCAGTCTTACCAGTCACTGAGACTGTTTCATTTCCATAAAGCTCCTGGCACCCGATGTCCTCCATACAGTCCCTACCATTGTGACTCACGGGAACCGGGTACAGGTTTTCACCACCCGTAGTCGTATAGTAGTGGTACCTGTCCCGGCGTCCACGAACCTCCTTGCCGTAGAGGGGGAGGGTTTCGTCACCCGGTCCAGTAAGTAAGCCCATCTGCTGCATGTGACCGGGTTTGTACTCCTTAATCGGGGGACCCCTGAACTCGGGTTCACGTTTTTGTCTAAAAAATGGTCTACGGGGTGGAGCTGGGGGGTGAGTCACCTGTGTCGTGACGACTCGGGGATTCTTCCATAAGTATGCTAGAGCGATGATGAGTACGACGAGAGTCACCCACAATGTTTGAATCTTTGTCTTATTCTTCATATACTATAGGTGAGATGTTTATTTTATACACTATGAAAAAGTTCTAGTTACGATCAGTCGTACATAAACACAGCTTCATCTGGGTCCCAGTAATCGCGCTCGCGTATAGGGGCCTCAAGTTGCCTTAACCTGACCTCGGCCTCCCTACAAAGCACCTCCCATCTGTCCATCTTGCCCCACACCTCCCCGAGCTTTGACCTAGCGTTGTCTGTGTACTCGTTCCATTTCCTCTTACACTCTTCCTTGTACTCATCATAAATCTTCTTCTCAAAGGTGGGAAGCTCTTGGAGTGTTTTGAGTGAAAGTTCGTCATAGTGGACGAATCCACGTTGAGCACGGATAATCTCCCCCTCGGTTCCAATTTCCAACACAATTGTCCGAAGTCCATGTTCCACCAGGTTTTTCCAAGACCAGGACTTGGAGTCGGTCGCGGTAGTAGATATATGACCAATGAGTTCCCCTGCATCACCACCGGGAGCCCGATGGGTGTTCTTCTCACACCAAGCTTTGATAGCCTGACTCTTTCGAGACGCGGTCATACGTTTGATGGGGGTCCATATACTATTCGCTCGCTTTTCCCACTTCTCAACAAACTTGTTCTCATCGTGCATCTTATTCACGTAATTCCGAAGCTGGTCTTTGAGACGTCCGATCTCGATGGCCCTAGCGTTTTGTCGTTCTTCTATGGCTTCCCGCGTCATACCAGATCGGTCCGGTGGAGCCTCATAGTCACTGTCACTGTCATCGTCGGTGTCAGTATAGTAGAACGGATCTTCCCACAACGGTCTATCATCGGTGAGTCGATCGTTAATACGTTTCATTTTATCAGCCATCTCCAGATAGATGCCATCAGGGATCTTACTGGAGATTTCATCGAGACATGACATAAGACTTTGAAGATCTTCCATTTTGAAATATTAAAATTTCAAATTTTAGCATCTACTTAGGTTTATTTAAAGAAAATCTTTGACATAAAGACATGAAGGTCTTGGCCATAGATATAGGATTCCACAATATGGGTCTCGTCCTCGCTGAGTGTGGGAATGGACCGGTGATTAAAGTTGAGTACATGAAAAAGGTAAGTTTAGAAGACTACAAATACATTTACAGTAATGACTTTGTTGACTTAGTTCCTTTATTTGTAGATGACCATAAAGACGTGTTCGACAAGGCCGATCGGATCCTTATAGAGAGACAGCCACCCCAAGGCTTCACGAATATCGAGATTCTACTACACTATATGTTCAAAGATAAGGTTCTACTGATTTCACCCCTGACAATACACGCACACTTCGGGATGGGTCATCTAAACTACGAAGAGAGGAAGGAGCGCGTTCTTGTCAAAATGGGGAAGTATATAGATTTAGATACGATTCCATATGAGAGAAAACATGACATAGCTGATGCGTACTGTATGCTTTTGTATTACAATTTTAAGACGAGTGTTCACTTTTTTGATCGTTTTCGTTTCTCTCCTTCTTGAGAATTTCTAGTGCGTTGAGGACGTTGGAAAACATGATGAAAACATCACCAGTATTTTCATTTTCTATACCATTTCTGATTTTTTCAATGTTGTATTCAAATGATTCCCTTTCCTTCTGTATATTATTTAGCTCAACTTGAAGTATGTTAATTTTTTGGTTTAATGTATCGGTGGTTTTCTCCATCGAATTGTCGAGTTTTCTAATCTCTTTATTGTAAAGGGTTCGCTGCCTTTCTAGTATTTCAATCTTTACAGTAGACTCAGTCTGTTTAATTTGGTTATCAACCTTTTCAATTTTTTCTTGAACATCTTCCAAATTTACTAGATAGGTTTCGTGACAAAGTTCACGCATCCTCACGAGTCTGGATATCTCGTTGTAGATTTTACTTTCCATAGTATATTATACTAACTGCGTTTCTTTAATTGTTTGAAATCTTCAAATATTATATTTAAATACCCCAATCTATATTGTACGATTCCCCATAGAACAAAAAACAGTGTTTTTGTACATTTATTGACATCATTCTCTTCCATCTTGTATATCGGACTCACCAATCTGTGCATAAATGTTTCATCTTTATCCTTCCCCGTAAAGTACATTTCTGCCTGTGTCATTGCACATGTATCATCATTCACCGACCAATGATAAAATAGAAATGGTATGAGAATTGAATAAAAGTGGAGATATCTTTTATTATTTGTAAATGGAATAACTAATATACCGATTAAAAAAATTAGATGAATCAGGAAAATTATATTCATCTATTATATAATGACGGAAGAAAAAAAGATTTCCCGTGAAGAGATGCGTCTGTCATGGACAGATGGTCACGAAAATATACTCAAACAGTGGGGTGAGGCCTCTGCGTGTTACAGGTATATGCATCATCGCGCATTTTTCATTTACCGACGTTCCAGTATTCGGTTCACTTTACCAGTTATTATACTTTCTACTATAACTGGAACCGCGAATTTCGCCCAGGGTACCTTTCCAGAGAACGTGCAGTCGTTTGCTCCCTCTATAATTGGTGGTTTAAACCTAACAGCGGGGCTCATAGCGACTATATCCCAATTCCTCAAAATTAATGAACTCATGGAAAACCATAGAACAGCTGCGTTAGCTTTCGGTATGCTTTCTAGGAACATCCGTCTTATGTTAGCCCTAGACAGGGGAGAGCGTAGCAAAGAGGGTTTAGATTTCGTTGGTGAATGTAAGACGGAATATGATCGTTTGTTAGAGCAGTCACCCTCGGTGCCCAAGTCTGTCTTGAAGCAGTTTGAAGATGAATATCCCCTAGACAGTGTATTTACCAAACCGGAGATTCTCAACGTGCGTTCAATTCCACTACTCACTTTACCGAGGACGATAGATCCTATTGAGGCAATGACTGCCGGGACCCCTCTCGAGAAGATAGGTAAATTCTTATCGAAAAAGGATGAACCCCCACCCGCTGGATTTTTCGGACCCTCTTTAGATGAAGATGAAGATGAAGATGAAGATGAAGAATCTACCGAGGGGGGGGCTGAAGAAGAGACAGACGTCGAGCAAGGTAGAACAGAATAATAATCATGATCAAATTGGTCATTAAACTACATACAACATATGGTACAATTTTTCTTTTTAAAGGTTCTACGATACGTTTATGAAGTGCGCTATTTTCAAGCACCAAATCTATTGCTTCATTAGTAAGTTCATCAATGGAGTCTTTCATTAAGGTAGTATCACAAAAAAATAACACGCCTTTAACAACGATTCATCAAAAATATATAGACCTGGTACGTAAGCACATTAATAACGGTAAAAATGTGTTCATATGTGGAGCATCGGGTGTTGGTAAAACCTATATTCTTAAAGAAGTTTTACGAGACACCCGTCATATAGAATTACAAACTGAACATCTAAAATGTAAAACACATGTTCTGTCGTTTATAAAGACTACCTCCCAACATGCATACATTGATAATTATGACCCAATATTTAAACCAATCATAGAACAAGTTTCTGATGGTGTACCGGTAACACGTGGATGTCTCATCGTAACGACAACAAATATGTGTATGTTTCCAAACTTCGAGACTGTGTTTATTCCAAAACATAAACCCGAAATTTTGATGAAATTGACAGATGAATCAAACACCAAAGCTTACGACGCAGCTGTGAGATCGCAGGGAAATATTCGAAATTTTTTCACATACCTGGAAGGCTACGACGAAATGGATGTATTTCAAACACCCAAAGAATTCATAACTGATATATTATGTGATCCCAAACCGATTCAAATATATGACAGTATAAGTGAACATGGTCACATGTGGGATATATTTCAAGAAAACTATCTAGATTCTAGTAACGTAGATGTAGTGACAGCATCTCACTCATTTTCAAATGCAGATTATTTCGATACTTACATTTACTCATCCGGAAACTGGAACCTCATGCCATACTTCGTTCTCCACGCCTTAACAATACCCAAACATTCTTTGGGTGAACCCCTTAAAAGGGAAAAGATTAGACCGGGAAGTTGTTGGACCAAACACGGAAACTACAAGATGAGAAAACAAAAGGTCAATGAAATTTATAAAAAATCGATGGGTGGTTTGGGAGTTGATGAATTGTGTTTATTAAAGTTGTACGCCGAGAAAGGAAACTTGGAGACCCTCCTTAATTATAAAATCAGTCCACAAGATTTCGATGTCATGAATCACCTCGCAGTTGGAAATGGCTTAAAATCTAGAGACGTTACAAGAATAAAGAAGGCACTGAAGAATGCATACGAACGAAGATGAAACAGAAACTGAAGCCGAAGAGTGTGTTCGAGTTGTGGGGAATGAGATTTTCTTTTACGGAACTATCGACCGAGACAATACTTTAGAATTCGTTGAGAACTTCAAGAAACTTGAAATAGAACTTCTCAAAAAAAAGGCTGAACTTATCGGATATGAACCAGAGATCCGTGTCCACATCATGAGTGAAGGTGGTGACATCTTTTCGGGATTCAACATCATGAATATTTTAGAAAGTTCCCGTGTAAAGATCATCACTATCGCACAGGGATCGTGCTGTAGTGCGGCAACTTTTGTCTTACTTGGTGGTTCGGAGAAACGAATGGGTAAGGACGCCTATATCCTCATTCACCAAATTTCCACGGAATTCTGGGGTAACTTCCAAGAACTCAAACACGAACTCAAGTCGTCTGAAAAGTTCATGAAGAGAATCAAGAAGATGTATCTCTCCAAGACTGAAATCCCTGAAAAGAAATTTAAGCGTCTCATGAGGAAGGATCTGTACCTCACCCCAAGTAAGTGTCTCAAATATAAGATTGTTGATTGCGTTGACTAATAGTCACAGAACGATTATATAGACCTAAAATACATAAAACTATAAAAACGATACAAAATGTATTCACATTCATAGGGACAGATGTGAATTCTGGAGGCCTAAGTCGTTCCATTCTACCATAATTTACAACTGGTATTTCAGACATCTAATTAAAGTTGAGAAATTAAATATGACTACAATGGAACGACTTATCAGAAAAGACAAAAACGGTCGCGAGAGATTCACCGACATTCACGTTGAGGACCTGGGAGATGGAACCGCTGACATCGTAAAGAGCACCGGTATGGTTGGAACTGAAAAGGTTGCAGTTTCCAGAACCAACGTCAAGACTGGTTACGAAAAGGCGTGTGCCCGTGCTCAGACCATGTGGAACAATGAGCACATCAAGGGTGTTCAAGTGATGCCCATGTTGGCCAACAAGTGGGAGGAACGCCACAAGTATATCTCCACCCCCTTCTACGTTCAACCCAAATTGGATGGGGTCCGCCTCCTCGTTTCCAAAGACGGTTGCTTTTCCCGAACTGGTAAGCGTGTTGAGGGTCTCGATCATCTCAGTGATGGACTGAGGGAGGGAGAGTTCTTAGATGGAGAATGCTATTCACCCATCATGACGTTTGAGGAAATCACGAGCATGTTCAAGACCAATCCAACAAAGTTGAATTTCTACATCTTTGATTACTTTGACTTGGAACGCCCCGAACTCACCTTTGAGGAGAGGATGGACTGTGTCAGTGTCGAGACCAAACTCCTCAAGAAGAAGTCAGATGTGGAAAAGTGGCACAACCACTTTGTGGATCAGGGCTACGAGGGTATCATGATTAGGGATGCATCCAGTACCTACGAAGTTGGTAAGAGGAGCAACTACCTCCTCAAATTCAAGAAATTTCAAACAGAGGAATACGAAATTGTAGGAGCCAAGACGGGGCATGGGAGGGACGCCGATGCCGTCGTTTGGGTATGTAAATTGACGGATGGTCGGGAATTTACTGTAAGACCAGAAGGCACGATCAAACAGAGAGAACGGCAATACAGGGACAGGAAGAAGTACATGGGTAAAATGCTCACCGTGAGGTTTCAAAACTTAACTGATTTGGGTGTACCGAGATTCCCCGTTGGTGTGGTAATTAGAGACTATGAATAATATTGTAATACATAAATGGCTCGTATCGCAATTGATGTAGACGAAGTTCTCGTTCATTTTTTGTATCCCATGGCTAGATCTAGAAGACTCGGAAAACCAAAGAAAGAAAAATACAACTACATCTACCGTGAAATTTTCGATATAACAGAAGAAGAGTCGCAGGAGTTTGTCAAAGAGTTTTACAACTCTCCAGCATTTCGTAATCTCAAACCAATAAC
>Ga0222715_10005165_pt1 | contig 11172 bp, 10 predicted proteins | sample C33_9DmetaG_FD_165056 | JGI IMG/M metagenome (GOLD analysis project Ga0222715, IMG submission 165056) | Estuarine water microbial communities from San Francisco Bay, California, United States - C33_9D | ecosystem: Environmental > Aquatic > Marine > Unclassified | place: USA: California... | reverse complement strand
ACGGCAGAAGAAATTGCACGAATGATGCTATTTTTGGCTAGCGATGACTCAAGCTTCTGCACGGGTGGCGTGTATATGGTCGACGGTGGAGTTTCAGCTGGCCGAGTCTAATCATTAGGCAAGCAGGAAGGGGGCATTCGACTCGACTGCCACCTTACGGACTTCTTCAATGAGAGTGTCAGCAATTGGTATACCGTCTACCAAACGTGTTGCTGTAGCCAGAACTTCTGGATCACCCGCAACCTGTACAGGATTTTCTGGATCTATCGGTGGGGTTGCGTGAAGCATATCTATCATTCGGTCGAGATCGGCCTCGAATTCCCCATCTGCTCGTACCTTAGAAGGATCTATCGCTAAGAAGAAGTGACCAACATTCGTCTTAGTGCGCTGCGGCTTACCATCTGGGCCTGGCCCATCTGACCAAGAACCAGATAAGGTTGCACAAAGAATTTCAACCATCGTCGCCAACCCATAGCCCTTGTGACTACCTCGCTCCCGGTCTCCACCTAAGGGTGTCAAGCGTCGGGCGGCGAAAGCAGCTGCACCATCTGTTTCCACCTCGCCATCGGTGTTTAGTGCCCAGCCATTGGGAATGGCCTTTCCAAGCCTACGAGCTATGTTGAGCTTACCTACAGCAACTGTTGTGGTTGCCATATCTAAGCTGAAAGGAGGATTCTTTTCGGCTGGGGCAGCAAAGGCAATCGGATTGGTGCCAAGAACCGGATCACGACCGAACGTAGGTACCATGGCAGGGGTTGGCGCGTTGGTCATAGCCATACCAACAATACCTGCCTCGGCGGCCATTCGGCTGTAATAGCCCGCTGCTCCAAAATGGTTTGAGTTTCTAACAGAAACTATACCCACTCCCATGGCTCGAGCTTTCTCCATTGCAAGTTTCATCGCCATAACAGACGGTGGATGGCCAAGGCTACGATCAGCATCTATCAGGGCGGCAGCTGGCTTATCTCGCACCACACGAATATCTGGCTGATCTTTGATCATGCCGCGGCCACGCCTTTGGTGATAACCTGGCAACATGCCAAGACCATGGCTATCAACGCCTGAAAGGTCAGTCGCAACCATAACATCCACAGTTGTTGCTATGTTTTCCTTCGGCATACCCCAGGCCTGAAACACCGCTTCAAGCTGACTACGAACGACATCCGCTGGTATCTTTATAATATTTGCCATCCGCTTGTTGATCCTAATCCTGGCTGATTTCTTGCTTGTTTGACTACGCTAATCGACTTTTATGGAAAGTTGTTAGCGGGTTGTTGGAAACGTTTAACTCTAATAACTCCGATACGGCTCTTGAGGCTCGTATTAAAGTTTTTCATACAAAACATTTATCAGAAACCGGCTTCTTCTAAGACTAAAAAATGTAACAGTGTGTAAAAGCGCAGCAACCTGCGCCCCACTTGGTTTTCACCAACAATTCTGCCCCAAATTTTCCAACATAAATTTTCAGATGCGCAATAGATTTTTTTGAACTTGATACATCGAAGCAGAACCTGGGGCTGTAATAAGAACTCGATATTGTCTACCGTTGGTTGCTGTTTTGCAGGCTAAGCCAATGGGCACCACACCGCGTTAGAGGATTTTACGCGATGAAAAAGATTCGAACTAAAAAGCTGGAAATTGCTTACTTTGATACTGGCCCAAAAGATGGCCGAGTAGCCATTCTATTGCATGGCTTCCCCTATGATATTCAGAGCTTTACTGAAGTCGCACCTTTGCTAAATAACCGCGGTGTCCGAACGATAACACCTTATCTAAGAGGCTACGGGCAAACAGTTTTCCTCGACCCCAATACCCCACGTTCAGGAGAACAAGCAGCCCTGGGAGCAGATCTCCTTGACCTTATGGATGCCCTGGAAATCGAGCAGGCAGTATTAGCAGGATATGACTGGGGTGGGCGCGCCGCTAATGTTGTTGCAGCGCTATGGCCTGAAAGAGCCACGGGTCTTGTGACTGGAGCTGGTTATAACATCCAAAATGTAGCAGCTTCCATCCATCCAGCACCCCCAGCAGCAGAACATCGGTACTGGTACCAGTACTACTTTCACACCCCAAGAGGACGAGCGGGTCTTGAGGCCAATCGGACTGAGTTAGCTCGATTGCTTTGGAAGCTCTGGTCACCAGAATGGAACTTCACCGAGGCTGAATTTCTAAAAACTGCACCGAGTTTCGAAAACCCGGATTTCGTTGATGTGGTAATTCAGTCCTATCGGGTGCGCTACGGCTACGCTGACCCAGATCCTGCGTATGGAGCTATCGAAGCTGCACTCTCCAAGATGCCAGTAATATCTGTTCCAACTATTAATCTTCATGGCCTTGCGGACGGCGTACATCCAGTCCCTACCAAAGATCGCCAAGCCGAAAAGTTCATTGGAGGATATGAGCGAAGAACCTTGGAAAAGGTTGGTCATAATGTGGCTCAGGAGGCACCACGCGCCTTTTCTGACGCCGTTGCAGAACTTTTGGGAGTTTGAAATTAATGATTGAAACCACCCAAGTGTTAGCCAACTTTGTTGCCAACGTCCGGGCTGCGGACCTACCCAATGAAGTATGCGAAGACGCTACACAACAGTTCTACAATTTTATCGGCTGCACCCTGGGTGGGATGACCCATGATGCAACAGTGCGAACATTTAAAACTGTTTTACCGTTTGCCGGAGGGGTGAAGACATCGCTGCTTGGTCGAAATGAGAAGCTATCTGCACCAGACGCTGTTTTGGTGAACGCACAAGCTTCAGCAGCCCATGCATTCGATGACACTCACCTCGCGACCGTTCTCCATCCTGCTGGTCCAATAGCAGCTCCATTGATGGCTGAAGCAGAACGAAGGGTGACATCGGGCCGAGATCTCCATGCGGCCTTCACGGTTGGCGTAGAGGTCGCCTGCCGAATTGCCATGGCACTCACTGTTCCCCCAGCGGAGACCCAGGTTGGATGGTACATGTCGAGCGTAGCGACCCCTATCGGTGCCGCAGCAGCAATGGCTAACCTACTGCAATTTAATGAAGAAGTGACGCTGCATGCACTGGGACTTGGAGCTGCCGCGGCGATGGGTTTCCGCCAAACTCATGGGTCTATGTGCACTAGCCTTTTACCCGGCCAAGCATCGCGAGCTGGATATATAGCCGCTCTAATGGCAGCAGAGGGAGTGACAGCAACCGCGGCGACGCTCGAAGGCCCAAAGGGTTTTGGTGAAGTTTTTGCTCCAAAGGCTCACCTGCAGCATGTCACAGATGAATTAGGTGATAAGTGGCAGATGCGGGAAAATATGCCAAAGCCTTATCCATGCGGTATTGTTATCCATCCAATCCTTGATGCCTGCCTGGAAATCGCAGCCGATCCCTCTTTCAATGCGGAAAAAGTGAACGCAATTCGGCTACGGTTAAACCCCCTTTGTCTAACACTGACAGATAGACCTGAGCCTCCGAACGCCCAACTCGCTCAGGTTAGCCTCCAGCATTGGACAGCTGCAGCTCTCGTTATGAAGTCTGCTGGCATCTCTGAAGGTACGGAAGATGCGGTAGCTAACCCAATGGTTGTAGCGACTCGACGTAAGATAGTCGTTCAGGCTGACAATGGCGTTAATCGCGATGGAGCGGATGTCACGATCGAGATGACTGACGGTAGGATCCACCATCGACGGATAGAGCATGGCATAGGAAGTCTCAAGCAACCTATGTCGATCGAGGCACTTGAGAAGAAATTTATGGATCAAGCCGAGCTTGTTTTGCCGAGAAACAAAGCAGAATCAGTATCGTCCTTGAGCTGGAAAATTGCAGAACTCGATGACGTCTCCGAAATCACGGACATCGCCAAACCATGAAATTTAGAAAAGTTGCAATAGTTACAGGCGCCGCAAGAGGAATAGGCCGCACCACAACAGATTTATTTCTTGCTGATGGCTGGAGCGTTGTAATGGTCGACCGGCTCGAAGCGCTGCTTGACGCCGAAGCGTCTAAGCTAACGCATGTGAGTGCTATAACGGCCGATGTTTCCAACCCTCAAGATGCGGGCCGTATCATGACAGAGGCCATTAGGTCTTTCGGTCGAATCGATTGCCTCGTCAATAATGCCGGAGTTGCCGACTTTGGGCCGTTAGAGGAGCATGATTTTACTCGCTGGCGGCGCGTTATGGAGACAAACCTTGATGGGGTTTTTCTCTGCGCCCAGGCATCCATTCCATATTTGAAAGAAACACGAGGCTCGATAGTAAACATAGGATCAATTTCTGGGCTTCGGGCATCTACCCTAAGAGTTGCTTACGGGACTTCGAAAGCTGCTGTAATCCACTTAACGAAACAGCAAGCAGCAGAGCTTGGGGAATACGGCGTACGTGTAAATTGTGTCGCCCCAGGCCCTGTTGCTACTGCAATGTCAAAACAGGTTCACACGCAAGATATTATTGACGCTTATCACGATGCAATTCCACTGAATCGCTACGGTACTGAGCGAGAAATTGCTGAGGCAATTGTGTTTCTTGCGAGCGATAAAGCCTCTTACATCACCGGCCAAATCCTGGCTGCAGATGGTGGATTTGACGCCGTAGGAGTCGGGTTGCCGTCATTACGCAATCCCTAAGTTTAATGGGTTGGCCTTCTATAAAAAATTTGACCTGTTTATTCTTTTCCCTTGGAAGTGTTTTGAGGTGTAGCCAACACCAATTCATCCTGGACCTAAATTACTCAGTCTGGATTGGCGCGCTCACATCTCAGTCATACCATGGAACTAATTAAACCACCTCCCAAAGGAGCCACTGGCGATGTCATGGCAGACTGAACTTGATGAATTAAAGCGTCGCGAAGATTTCGCGGAGATGATGGGAGGAGCCGACAAGATAAAGCGGCAGAAAGATGGTGGCAGGCTTACTGTCAGAGAGCGGATCGATGCCATGCTGGACCCTGGCTCTTTTCATGAACTCGGAAAAGTTGCGGGTATGGCTCAGTATGACGGGAAAAACGATCTCGAGCATTTCACTCCCTCCAATTTTGTTTTTGGGAGAGGGCGAGTAAACGGTCGCCAAGTAGTGATTGGTGGGGATGATTTCACCGTCCGCGGCGGCTCAGCAGATGCGACCATCAAAGAGAAGCACATAAAGTGCGAGCAAATGGCCAATGAACTCCGGTTACCTTTGATCAGGATTGTGGAAGGCTCAGGTGGGGGCGGCTCGGTCAAAACAATCGAGACTACAGGCCGGGCCAATGTTCCGGGTGTTTCCGGATGGGAATGGGTGGTGCGCAATATGGGTACAATACCACGCGTATCCCTTGGATTAGGGTCGGTTGCTGGCCTTGGTGCAGCTCACCAAGCAGCGGCACATTATTCAGTCATGGTGAAGGATATATCCGCTCTATTTGTTGCGGGGCCACCAGTTGTGAAACGTTTAGGTCAGGACTTGGACAAGCAACAGCTAGGTGGTTGGAAAATTCAACTGCGTGCTGGTGCAGTTGACGAAGCGGTAGATTCCGAAGAAGAGGCTTTTGAAATGGCCCGCCGTTTTCTGTCTTATTTACCACAAAACGTCTACGAGCTGCCTGAGCGAATCCAAAGCTCCGACTCCCCCGATCGGAATGACGCATCCCTTATCGAGGCGATCCCAAGAGATATCCGTAAGGTCTACAAAATGCGACCAATTGTGGAATCAGTAGTTGACCAGGGATCCTTCTTTGAGATGGGCAAAATGTATGGCCGGTCGATAATCACGGGCCTTGCGCGTGTTGACGGGTGGCCAGTTGCAGTGATGGCAAGTGATCCATATCACTTCGGCGGTGGTTGGACGGCCGATGCTTGTCGTAAGGTAGAGCGTTTCGTGGATATGGCTCAAACCTTTCATCTTCCAATGATATATCTGGTTGATTGCCCTGGCTTCCTGATTGGGTTGGAAAGTGAAAAGTCAGGTACTATCAAAGAAGGTACTCGAGCGATGGCTGCCATATGGCAGACAACCATCCCATGGTGCTCGGTAATAGTCAGAAACTGTTTTGGTGTTGCAGGTGCAGCCCACCAAAATGGGTCTCGATTTAATATGCGATACGCTTGGCCTTCAGGCCGATGGGGCTCTCTGCCGCTTGAGGGGGGAATTGAGGCCGCTTATCGAGCAGATATTGATGATGCTACTGATCCCGCAGCTAAGCTGACCGAAATTGAAGAGAGATTGGAAAAGTTACGGTCACCTTTCCGTTCAGCAGAGTCGTTCTGGATTGAGGAAATTATTGATCCACGAGAGACCAGGAAATATCTAGTCGACTTCGCCAATACAGCGGCTCCCCTTAGGGAAGCTGGTCCCTACCTTCATGGTATTCGGGGGTAAAAACTATGCAAACAGGAGCGGTGACATTCACACGACTTGAGCGAGTAACTTACGGAATGTCAGTGGGAGAAGCTCTCGCGGATGCAGTAAAGAGAGCCGGGGTATCAAGAGTTTTTATACTGGCAAGTCGAGCCCTTGTTGTACGCAATCAAGAAATTCAGGCCGCAATCGAAGCTCTTGATGGCAAAGTTTGTGGCATCTACTCAGGGATGCCCCCTCACACACCGAGGGATGCTGTTTTGGAAGCAGCAGAAAGTGCGCGCAAGGGGCGCGCCGAGATGATTGTCACTATTGGTGGCGGCTCGATCACTGACGCTGCAAAGGCTGTGTGCCTAGCGATTGAGCATGACCTGAAAGAGGTTCCGGATTTTGATCCCTTCATTGTACGAACTGCTGCGGATGGATCGACAGTCGCACCAGAATACCGGGCACCGTCTTTACCATTGATATGTTGTCCAACAACTTTATCTGCTGGGGAATACAATCCACTAGCTGGGGTTTCTGATCCTCGGAAAGGTATAAAGCAGGCAATTCGGTCGCCAGGCATGGCTCCTAGCGAAGTCATCCTTGATCCAGCGCTGACCCTACCTACACCTGAGTGGCTCTGGCTTTCCACAGGTGTGAGGGCAATTGACCATTGTGTAGAGGCTATATGCTCTCCCACCGCCAATGCCTATTGCGACGCTCAATCGCTTTATGGCCTGAGACTTTTAACCACTGGCCTGAAAGGCACCAAAACGGATCCGACAGATCTTCAAGCCAGAAGCGACAGTCAATTGGGCGCTTGGCTTTCCATGTCTAGCGTTCAAGCTGGCGTCTCTAAGGGGGCCAGTCACGCCATTGGACATATCTTGGGAGGTAGCTTTGGAGTCTCTCATGGCCACACGTCTTGCGTAATGTTGCCCCATGTAATGCGCTGGAACCTCTCTAAAGATACGGAAAAGCGTCAGCGCCTAGTTTCGGAAGCAATGGGGGATGCGCAGCGTCCCGCAAGCGACCTCATTCAAGATTTCATCCGAGATCTTGGGATGCCATCCACCTTAAAAGAAGTTGGAGTTACAGAGGCTGACTTTCAGCGCTGCGCGGAACTCTCTATGCATGACCGCTGGATACATACAAATCCTCGGCCGATTAAAGGGCCCGAGGATGTATTAGAAATCCTAAAACTCGCTGCATGAAAACTTGCCCTTAAGACCGGTGGCGGTTAGCTTCCCTATCCCACACCGCCGCTGATGACGGACCAAAATTAATGGATGCTATACTAATTTCGCTTTTTCAGGTGATCGACATTGTTCTTGGATTGGTTGTCTGGGCATTGATCATCTCAGCCATTCTGAGTTGGTTGGTGGCGTTTAATGTCGTTAATTTGCACAACCAGTTCGTATCAACAGTAGGCAATTTTCTTTATCGACTTACGGAGCCCATGCTTCGTCCTATCCGCCGTGTTGTTCCTCAATTTGGCAGCGTTGATATATCGCCAGTCATCCTCATTTTAGTGATCTATTTTATCCGCAGCGTTCTTAGACAGTGGGCTGTGTCTGGTTTTTGATAACCCGTGCAGAGGGCCCCAACTCTATATTGATTGACCAACGAGTGCAGCCAGGTGCGGCCAATACTAGAGTGGTAGGTTTTGAGACTGATACTATGGGTATTACGCGCCTAAAACTTCAAATCAGTGCTCGCCCTGTTGATGGTGTCGCGAACACAACAGTAATTGCTTGGGTTGCTAAATCTTTTGGAGTTCCAAAGCGAGATGTTGCATTAATTCGGGGTCAGAAGTCCCGTTCAAAGACAGTTTAGGTTAAAGGCCCTACAGACTATCTGCTAGTTCAGGCACGGAACCAGATTGGAGAAATACAATGACCCGGTTAATTGACGGCAAAGCAATGGCGGCAAACCTCCGAGCCAGTGCAGCCAGAGCCGTCTCGGGCCTTGGATTCAAACCTGGCTTGGCCGTGGTGCTTGTTGGAGAGGATCCAGCAAGTGCTGTTTACGTCCGCAACAAAGGAAAAGCCACCATAGAAGCTGGCCTTAATTCCTTTGAGCATAAGTTACCTGAAGATGTCAGCGAGACTAAACTGCTCTCGCTTATTGAACTGCTCAACAATGACAACACTGTGGACGGCATCCTGGTACAACTCCCTCTGCCAGCTCACATTAACGCCGAGCGCGTTTTGAATGCTATCAACCCAGATAAAGACGTAGATGGATTTCACCCTACTAATGTGGGTCGCCTTTGGACTGGCGCACCAACGCTAGCACCCTGCACTCCAACTGGGTGTATGAGGATGATCCGCTCTGTGGTTCAGAAAATTGCAGGCAAGGAGGCTATAATTGTCGGACGGTCAAATATTGTAGGCAAACCGATGGCCGCAATGCTCTTAGCAGAGAGCGCCACAGTCTCAATTACTCACTCGCAAACTATTGACTTGAGAGAGCGGTGCAGGACCGCTGATATCTTGATCGCAGCTGTTGGCCGCCCAGAGATGATTCGCGGAGATTGGATTAAGCCGAGCGCAGTTGTTATCGATGTTGGCATCAATCGCGTAAGTAAAGAAGACGGAAAGAGCCGCCTAGTTGGTGATGTGGCCTTTGAAGAAGCAGTAGGACGTGTGCAGGCGATCACTCCTGTTCCAGGAGGCGTCGGTCCAATGACGATTGCCTGTTTGATAGAGAATGCTGTGCGTGCGGCGTGTATTCGACGAGCACATCCGATCCCGGAGATGTAGATGAAGGACGCTGTTCTTGTAGATGCTCGTGACAAGGCGACCATTATCACCCTCAATCGACCAGAAAAGGCGAATGCGCTTTCGGCAGATATGGCTGATGGCATTAAACTGGCGATCAATGATGCCTCGGCAAACGGATCGCGCGTCATTATTCTTCGTGGAAGTGGAAAACATTTCTGTGCGGGCTTCGATTTTGGCGACTTTGATAATCTAACTGATGGCGACCTAGTCCTAAGATTCATACAAGTCGAAGAAATGTTGCAAACTGTATTCCATGCGCCAATGCCAATAATGGCTTTAGTGCAAGGCCAAGCAGTTGGAGCAGGTGCCGATCTTGCAGCGGCGGCTATGCGAGTTGTTGCCGCGCCTGCTGCAAAATTTCAAATGCCTGGTCCCCGGTTTGGTGTAGTGCTTGGCACGCGCCGTTTAGCATACAGAATAGGAAACGTTGCTGCTCGACAAGTCCAGATTGAGAATAGGTCACTTGCAACCGAAGAGGCTGAAAAACTTGGCTTAATCGACCAAATTGTAGATCTCGAGTATTGGGAACCCATTATCAATAATTTTACAGAAGCCTATAGTCGACTATCGCCAACCGTCACAAGGGCTCTCGCAGATGTAACTCGACCAGACACTCGCGACGCGGACATGGCGGCCTTAGCCCGATCAGTCAGTGTACCTGGGATCAAGGAGAGAATCGCTGCATTTCGGCGCTCCGCTTCAAAGCGGTAGTTTCCAAATAAAAATATATTTTACTAGGAATTAGCAGCCTAAAACTCTCTCTAATGCACCTGGAATGGCCCCAGCCACGGCTGAAACTATTTCATCAATCTCACTGTCAGAGGCGATAAAAGGCGGCGCTAACACAATGTGATCTCCGTTAATACCGTCTATGGTCCCGGGCATGGGGTAAACCATGACACCTCTCTCCATGGCTTCTTTCTTTATTATCTGATTGAGTTTCAAAGAGGGATCAAATGGAGTCTTTGTTTCCCTATTTTTTACAAATTCCAGACCAATTAGAAGACCCCGGCCACGGATGTCACCGACGTTCGGATGCTGACCAAGAGCCTGCTTCAAGCCATTCATCAGACGGGCTCCTTGAACCCTAACGGCAGTCAATAAGTTTTCTTCCCTAATGACCTTTTGCACTGCGAGGGCAGCAGAACATGCGAGAGGGTGCCCCAGATAAGTATGACCGTGCATAAAACTTCCAGAGCCCGTCCTTATCGCCTCCGCAATTTTGTTAGACAACAACATGGCACCGATTGGTTGGTAACCGCCACCAAGCCCCTTAGCGATAGTGATAATGTCAGCAGCGGCCCCCTCCGCCTCCATCGAATACATGTCGCCAGTGCGACCTCCACCACACATAATTTCATCAGCTATTAACAAAACACCGTATTGGTCACAGATTTCGCGGATACGACGAAAATATCCTGGCGCTGGTTCTGCAGCACCTAAAGTTGCTCCGACAACAGGTTCAGCGATAAATCCAGCAACGGATTCAGGGCCTAAGCTCAATATTTCTCTTTGCAGTTCATTAGCAACTCGCAGGCCATATGCTTCTAGGGACTCTCCGTCGAGCTTGTCTCTGTAAGCATAACAGGGGCTGATATGGCTAGCCTTCATCAGAAGCGGCTGATAGGAGCTCCGGCGTAATGCATTGCCGCCAACAGCTAGAGCCCCCAATGTATTGCCATGATAACTCTGCCGCCTCGCAATAAAGTGCCGGCGCTTCGGTTCACCAATTTCTAAAAAATATTGACGTGCAAGCTTCAATGCAGACTCAACAGCCTCCGAACCACTTGAAACAAAAAAGGCGTGCGAAATATTTGCAGGTGCGTCCTCGACAAGCACCTCAGCTAACTCTTCCTGTGCAGAATGAGTAAAGGATCCTGTGTGTACGTATTGGAGCCTCCCAATGGCTTCACGCAAGGCGTCAATAACACGAGGGTGTCCATGACCAAGGCATGAAACGGCCGCACCGCCAGAAGCGTCGATATATGCTTTTCCGGCCCTATCGAATATGCGGCAACCCTCGGAGCGCACGGCCTCTGGTGGTGGCGCCCCCATATTGCGATGTAGCACTTTGGTCATAGAGAAATAGCCCCTGGA
>Ga0222715_10005162_pt1 | contig 11175 bp, 19 predicted proteins | sample C33_9DmetaG_FD_165056 | JGI IMG/M metagenome (GOLD analysis project Ga0222715, IMG submission 165056) | Estuarine water microbial communities from San Francisco Bay, California, United States - C33_9D | ecosystem: Environmental > Aquatic > Marine > Unclassified | place: USA: California... | reverse complement strand
TCTATCAGTATCATCATGGATACGATTGGAACGAGGAATACGGTGATAAAAAGGACTGGGGTTAGAGCCATGTGGGTACTACATCTTACCAATTTCGGCCAGTGTTGGCACTTCAATACGTATGAAGAAGCCCTAAAGAAGGGCCAGGACAGCGGTTTCGAATACACAATTTATCGCGAGTAAGATTCTCTCAGTTCACTCTCAGGCTCAGGCGCGTTAGCGTCTGGGTCTTTTTTTATGTCTGCGACTATAGTAGAGAGCCACAGAACGCTACGAAGTGCCCTATTCGCTCTTCTGAACCCAGGGTGCGCTATAGATCACGCACTATTGAAAAAAAGGTGTTTTTCTGAAACCGTTACGGCAGCATCCTACGGCTGATTGGATTGCCGATCTTACCTATCAGTTCTCCTGCCCCGAGTATGCATGCCATACCTGACACGTGTATCTCTACTATGGTATATGTCTTCTCACCATAGAGTTTGATATGGACTGTTTGTCCTTGTTCTGTCATTCCTATGATTTCTTTTTGATCTTCACCATAGTTTTTGATCATTTCCTTTTGTATATCGGCAAATGATCCACATATGACTGGTTTGCTCATTAATTGAGCAGAAGATGCAGTTGATGATATAAGAAATAAGAATATTGTGGCGAGAAGGTATTTCATAATCGTTCCTTGAAAAAGCTGTGTTGTATGTGTACGTTTGGATCACCAACGAAGATTTGTGGAGTAGAATCCTGGACTGCGATGAAGATGACCGTCTGGCTTGGCATCTCTCCATAGAGTTCGTGAATCATATGTGAGTATGCCGCAGTCTGTAGGTAATAGTCCGTGATCCAGTCTCTCTTCTTAGGTTTCATCGAGGTCTTGAAATCGACTACAGTAAGCTTACCATTCACTTCCGCTACGCAATCTACACGACCCGCTAACCTATATTGATGTGACCACAAGGGCGATTCTTGCATATACACCTTTGCGATCGCCTTATCAAGTATGGGCTGGAGTGTCTTGAACATCACCACAGCATCAGGCATACGATTCTTGAGATAGTCCGGCTTATTATCTAAATAGTCCTCTATGATACTATGCACAGCCGTACCACGAGTCGTTGCGATACGAGAGATACGATTTGCCTCCTCGTCGCCGACTCGATTCCGCCATTCTTGTATTGCTTGTTTCTTCCCAGGCTGATTACCTAGGGCTGTAGTGACAGACTCATAGGGTTCGGAAGCATCAGGAACCCAATACTTCCGACCCTGTTCTGTCGTTACTGATTCGATTTCATACGATTGAAACCGCTCTTCATGTATGAACTGCATTATGTTTGCACCTTTCACCGTGCCATCTGCTATAAACATTCGCTGCTGCAATTTTTCCGCAGTGAGGGCAAACCTTTTTGGGGCGTTTTTTTGCCTTTTCAGAAATTATTGCAATGGTTTCTTCACTATGGGTTCTACCTGCAAAAGAACATCCTGCAGGCGGCTGTTTACCAGCTCTCATTTCTCTGAGTTTTTTCTTGGTTTCTTCAGAAGCTGGGACGCCCTGTTTTGCCTTACTAATCTTTTCTCTAGTTTCTTTGGGTAGAGATTTACCATATAGATGATGAGCTTCGCCTCTTAAAGGATTATGGTTCGGATGCTTCTTACCATACATACCATTTTTTGGTCCAGCTAGACCAGTCTTTCGACCATACTGTGGATTTAGGTTTCCAGATGAAAAGCCAATGGGATTATTGTTAAAGTTCATATTTAATGGATCATCAATACATTCATTAATAAGTTTTTGTTCAGCTTCTTTTAATTGTTCTTCATTGTCATAATAGCATATTACCTTTTTCTGAAGTTCTTCTCTCAATTCAGGAGACATTCCTCGCACCCACAATCCAGATCCTTTATATGAATCATTTGGGTGTTCCGAGGAATGTCTCCCAACATAATACTTTCCAGATTTACTAGTAACTTTATAAGTGTAATAATACATAAGTACCTCCTACACTTATTTATATAGACTTTCACAAGTTAATGGTAGATTCCTGCATTAAGTTTCGCAATAATATAATCCTTTACCAGTTTAGAACGGCAGATGTCATCCTCTTCGAATTGTATTGAACTAAAACCACGTATCGATCGTATCACTCTCATAAAGTCAATCAGACCCTTCTTCTCAGAATCCTTTTCTAAGTCACTCTGGCGGAAGTCTCCAGCAAAGATAATGCGACAATCCTGACCTATCCGTGTGACGATACTGTCCAACTCATGGAAAGTCAGATTCTGACACTCATCAACAAGCACAATAGCATTATTGAGAGTGATTCCACGTATGAATGAAGTCGATATGAAATCCACCATACCACGTCCCTTAAGATACTCATAGGCGTCTCCTCGACCAAAAAGTTCTGTGAATATTGAATAATAAGGTGCTTCATAAGCCTTCTGTTTTTCCTTTTGACTACCTGGTAGAAACCCCATATCACGAGTGGGAACTACCGATCTGACAATGACTAACTTATGCTTATCTGTCTGATGAGAAAGAATTTCTTTAATGGCAAGATATGACGAGATGAATGTCTTACCAGTACCAGCTACACCCTGCAAGAGAAGGTGTTTTCCGCTCTGATACTCATCAAAGAGACGGACCTGGTTATGTGTTTTAGGTTCGATGTGTTTGAGTTTCAAACTTGTTTGAACGTTTTTCTGTTTTGCCTTTCGTTGTTTCCTTGTAATTCTCTCATCAAAAAAATCTACGTTTTCGTTAAGATAAGCAATATTTGACATGAATAACCTTTCTGGGTTATCATCATTTATTAGGGTCAACAGACCGCTTAGCCCTCCATTTTTCTACGGCTTGTCGGGTCTTTACGGCCTTGCTAGACTTATCACCATATTGGTTGGCGACCGCACTGGTAGGATGAGCCTCAGCGATGCGAGACATCTGCTCATTGAACCCACCATCATTCTTCAGACCAGTATAGCGCTGGCCATGAATGATGTTCATGCGGTCAGGTGGAAGTTGTCGAATATTTGGATTATCGGAAAGAAATGCCTCACGCTCTGACATAGACATCAGTTCTTCGAACTGTACTCCAGTACTCTCATCAATAAAGTTATATATCGGCATTGTACCTCCAATACTATTATTTATTCATTCCACCAATTTGGAGCAGGGCGACCTTTGGCCCACTTCGCAAACCGAGTCTTTTCACCAAGATAGTAGTTACGATATGACTGCACAGGACAGTCGACCTTGTATTCATCAGGCATAGCGAGAGCGTGTGGTGTCATATCACCATAAACGAGATTCTGTGGTGTCTCGTAGAGAACATCCTTGAGCTTTTCCCACGATGCGTGTAGTTTACCAAAACGGTACTCAAACTCTTCAGCAAGATACCGCCAGAGATGATAATGCCACAGATAGTTATTATGTGACTGCATCGTCCAGATTGTACATGGGTGTTTTGCGTGTACTGCCTTGTAAATCAGATCATTATTTTCAGACAGACGATAGTGTTTTACCGTCCTCTTACCTGACTTGGATGGAGCTAGATATTCCTCGCCGTCAAGTAGTCGGTGAGCAGTTGACAGCATCTGAGCTGATTCGACAATCATCTTTGGGATATGTTTGTCGCAATGCATTTGTGCCGCAGTTTTGGGATCGTCGTGGAGTACAAAGATATTCATGTTATCGTATCAGTTTCACTGTTATAGAATTTTGAACCACTGTAAACTTCGACTTCACCGTCCTCGAGTTCAATAAGTCGAATAATTCTATCATTATGTAATACCATAAGCACCATCTCAGTTACACGTGGTATCGCGAATTGATGACCCGCATAAAATGATAATCCGACCAGAGCAAATAATAAAAGTCCGATCAAGATACTATCATACATTATTTTACTCCGAAAGTAAATAGATTAAGTCATCAAAACTTGTGATACAGGTATTTTCAGCCTGTGGATTATATATCCCACCGGCAATTGTTTCCTTTGGATAACAGAATACGAAATTAGTCTTAGGATTGTTTTCGATAACGTGACCAAGATACTTCATCCGATTACGAGTATCCTGTAAATTTGCCCTTGTCTCCAATCCATAACAATCAGTACCATCGTAGAGATTCGACATAGCTGTGTTCTGATTGACCACTAGGAAATCAAACCCAAACACATATAGGGTTTCATATTCCAACTTTATAGCCTCAAGTATGGCGTTCATACCCGCGTTTGATCGTGGTCGTTGTGGATCCCATTGCTTATTTACAGCTCGACCCCAGTGTAACTCTACTGGTTCCCATTTCTCATCTTCAGGTGGTATGAGTACCCGACTTGATGGAAAGTCAGATGATTCGATCTCAGTAATGATAGGATTGTCGATTGCAACCAAATAGTCAGGCAATACGTATTTAGGAGTCGATCGCTGATAATCTCGGTACAAGGCATTACATCCAAAGACCGTGCCTTTACCTTTTAATAAGAGTAGATCAAACCCCTTACGAGATCCACCGTTACCGATTATATACGCTGTCTTGTCCGGATTCTTCATGTTCATTCACACGAGGCCGTTTATTCTTTGACCTCTTTTCCTTCACAAATTTCTTTTTAGACTTTTGGTTTCTGAATTCAGTTGGTTCGTCATCCCAACGTTTTTCTCGACGAAATGTTTTACCCATTTTCCTTCCAAGTTGATGCTAGGGCTGGCCATGCTTCTTCAAAAAGCTTACGTGTGATACCCTTATATGGCATCTTTTTGTCCTTGATCGACACGACTAGTTTTGCATCATCTGGGTCGAGTGCCTCAAGAAACTGTACAAATTGAGACTCACGTTGATATGGTCTCATGTTCGGATAAGGACCAGACTCAAGAAAAATACCAAACTTACGCAGGTTTGCGTAAAGAGTTGCCTGGCAATCAGCCGCTTTTGGTTGTGGCTTATACGGAGGTTCACCGGGTGGTAACATAAACTTGAGATTTGGATTGAAACAAAGATCAATAATATTTTCAAGTACTACATTATGGCCCTTACGTAGAGCTTCAATCTTTTCATTCTTTGTTTTTAATTTAGAAACCCGGTCAAGGATTTCAGCCACGCCTTCTTTATAGGCCATCTTAAAACTCCTGGATTATATCCATTAAATTTTTCAAACGCTTCTGGATAAAATAATTGAACATCTTATCCCTACCATGTAATTTATAATCGTCAAACTTTTCAATCACATCTTTTTGAATATCCTCTGGTACGAAGTCGAGATCTACAAGCTGTTGATTACGACGATAACCACGAAGCATTTCCTCATTACAAAACTCTTCAGGTTTCATACCATTCCATGCATCGATCTTTTTAGATGCAAGAGGTTTCTGTCTCTTACCAACTACAAACACGTCGTCGGGTGATATAAAGTTTGGTACACCATCACCACGGTCACCTTTCAGAATATGTTCATGGATATATCGAGCTGGATTGGATACAGCCACAAACTTTTTTTGCATCGGGCTATACTGCTCGACGTTTGCATATTTTTGTAACTGCACGAAGTCTTTATCTGAAGATAGGATGAGAATAGGTTCTGCTGATCCATTCTGAACACCAAGCTGACCGTATTGATGGCAAAGAGATGCAATAATATCATCTGCCTCTGCTCGGTCAATCTGTATAACCTTATACGGGAAATTTTCCTTGAGGTCGTCCCTAATACCATTCAGTACTTCGAAGATGGTGTGCCAGTCCAGACCAGACTTTTCACGATCCTTCTTACGATGAGCTTTATAGTATGGGAATAGGTCGCGGCGCCAGTAGTTCTTGTCATCACAACAAATTACCAGTTCGCCATATTTCTCTCCGAACTTTTGACGATAGAGCCGTAGAGAATTGAGTACCATATGGCGGACCAGGTTCTCATCAATAGGAACGTTTTTGCCGCCAATCTGCATCATCAGGTTTGAAATCATCACCTGATTTAAGTCAACAAGAATCATAATTCATCTCAGTTTAATCATATTCTATATATACTACCACAACTGTGGTTAAAAGTCAACAAAATCCTCGTCATCCTCAAACTCGAGTTTCTCGATCATTTCATCCATAAATGGAGTCAATGCGTGAGGTATGAGTAGACTACGATAGAGTGATGCACGAAATATCTCGACTACACAGGAAAAATCAGCACTGAATCTGTCGTTGTATATGTCGAACCCGTGCATTCCGATCTTATTTACCAATTGAGAACTATAATGATCTACAATATGATCGATATAATTTTTCTTATTATCTTCAAAGTAACTACTCAGTTGCTCTTCATTTTTTGGCATATTTCCAATATTCGGAAATTCAAAGACATTATTTGCTTGTTCCATTACTTCACTACACGTAAGAGTATCGTGTCTCCATTGATTCGACCATTTGGCTCAGATGCCTTACTATTTATTTCAGCCATAACCTTTGATAGAACACGTTTACCTCCACTCAGTACACGAGGTAATACATCATCGGGTTTACGCAATGTCTTGGATTCTGAGTTTTCTGGGTCATACCCTTGTAAGGTAGTTCCTTTCACGGAAAAACCAGCTGGACCCATAGCATTATATAATGTGAGCTTACGATACTTTACATTGAATACCCACAACTGATTTGCACCAATAATGCTGGTAGGAGCGATACTAACGATCTTGTAATCTTTATATTCAGACATATATTTTAGCTTTGATACTTGTTTCTCGACAGATACCGGCTTCTTATCTCGAGTCTTGCGTACAGTTTTCTGATTAGCACCCCAAGTTTCAGCGTCGCTAATTATGTTCGTAAAAAACTCTATAGATCTCTTTACCTCTGGCTTTTTCATGTGACGATAACCTTCATTAAGGTCTGGGCACTTACCTTCTTGTAGTTCTACCAGTTCAGCCAATTGAGGTTTATAGTATGCAGCGATTGCGTTTGATTGTTGTACCTTTATATTATTACTTCTAAGCCAGGCGTACATATCAAAATCAGACTTATATTTGTTTAGCATAAACTGATCGACGTGCTCTTCAATCATACCAATATAATCACTAATCTGTTCTTTGACACGATCTTGAACTGAGACTACTTGTTTTTTCAAAGCCTCTACGTTATCTTCTTTTACCACTTTTTTGGCTTCTTCAATTAAGCCATCAATATTTTCATTAAAGAATTTTAAAGAGTCATCAGCAAGCTTGAGACCAATCTTCATCATCCGAGCTTGATAGCACCAAGTACCACACAATTTCCAATCAGGCAAGCGCTTCAATAAACGAATTTCTTTTTTATCTCGAGGATAATTATCAAATAGCAGCTTAATACTATCTTTTGTGCTATAAAAATAATTATACCAATTGTAAGCTCTAGTTATAGCTGATTTATATTCAGCTTCTGTAAAAGACTCTTGCCTTTCCCAAGTTGGTTCAGGCCCCAAATACTTTTCATCAAAGAATTTTGGTGATCTAACTTTTTCCTTTTTACGACTTACTTTGAGCAGGCTCTTACCCACGAGATATCTCCCTTTTAATCATAAGTACATTCTATCAAATCTACCAAAAAATGTCAATAGATTTACAGCATTGATTTTAAAAGAGCATTCCATTCTGGAATCCGGGCATCCCATGAATAAAAATTGTTTGCGTAGAACTTCTGAAACTGCAATTTACCTTGATGATCATCAGCCCAGAATGATTCGATCACCACATTCAAGAGCTGGGCAAACACATTTGCATGATGATTTCCATTCTCATTAAATTGATACATCAGTGCAAAATTGGCAGCTGTTTCTGGTAGTGCGGCATGATTCGGACAGATAATCGCGCACCCAGCGCTCATCGCTTCCATTAGTGCAATACATGAGGTTTCTGGCCAGATGTTTGGATATGCAAAGATATGTGCCTTCTGAAGAGCCTCTCGAACCTCGTCATTTGAAACAGCACCGTGATAGGTGATACCTGGATGTTTACGACAGGTCTCAAAAATCTTTTCGTAGGGCTCGTCTCGGTGTGGCCACCCGTAAATATTAAATGATGAATATACATCCAAATGGATCTTTTCGCCGAAATGCTTGTAAAGATATTCATAAACAGGCAGCAGAACTTCTAGTCCACGGTGTGGTGTTGTGTGATAAATGAGATTAATTACACCATCATTTGGCTTTTGATGTTCTGGAATCGGTACAATTGCATTCTTTAAAATAATTGATTCGTTATATTGAATGCCATGAGCAAGATGATAGGTCTGAAACTGATAATTGGAAACGAATACCAGCTTATCAAATCTTTTACGATCTTCCTCATTTGAGAGATGCTGTGCCTCTGGATCATTCCAGGTATCGTGTAGCCAGAGGATGTTTTTCTTATCCTCACTAATATCTCTGACACGCGAACAGATGATATTGAAATGGTCTGCGAGTTCTGGATCAAGACGAGACATAAGTCCCTCCTTCATCATCTCTGTACCACCCTTTGCGTTTACGACATCACCGTCAGTATTAATCTGACCGGTACTATCCTCAAGTCCTGTTACTGTAAACTTCATAGCATCACTGGCTGTACATCAATTACAGAATCAATTCGGAATGAACGCCATCCCTCTTTTTCAAGATCCCAGACTGGTAGAACAGATTCATTAACCTTTCGTTCCTTATCTGAGGATTCAGTTTCTGGTACGAGATCAGACTTGAGAGTGCAACGCATCTCACGGATAGTACCATCGACCTTTGTAAAACGAATATTACACACTCCACCCAGCAGAGTGGTTTTCAGTTCATCCCGATTCATACCTTAATCTCCGTAATACCTGAATCCTTCATCCGATACTTGTTGCCTGGCTTACCCCAAACCTGAGTAGCAGGAATACGAATGAATCGCTTATTTGTTTCATTTTGATTTGGGTTTGCGACAGTCAGGACAACATTCTTGCCCTTCTCCCAAGCCTCGAGTTGGTTGAGAGTACGAGCAAGATCATTTGCAAGGTAATCCTTTCGGATTGCATTCTGAATCTTTTTGTTCGAATTAGGACGCTCGCCCTTAGAAGTGTAATGCTTGCCGGAAGACTTTTTTCCACGTGCCATAATTAACTCCACATTGAAATAATAAACTTATACTACTATATATTATCCGAAATGTCAATAGCCATTTGGAATAATAATATAGTGAATCATTAATACGAGTCCCACACTTGCACCGAGGCCAATCATCATCTTCATAAAGTCACGAGTTACGAGTGGGAATACTTGTTTCATTTTAGTATTGTGAACGGTGGCAATAGCAAGCTCACGACCAGATAGAAGACCGACAAAGACCCAGGTCGTCGACATTGGAATTGAATTGAGTTCCTTGAAGAAATAAAGAATGAGAAAATATGCAAAGTCGATAAAACAGGCCGAACGAATATATCGAGTTGTTGATTTTTCTAATACGATATTTTGAATCTTACCGCCTCGTTCCTTAAACATCCAGGCAAGACCACCGACAAAGATAATACTGATAACGATCATCATATCCCATGGAACCTGTCGAGGCAGAAATACTGCAATATTTGCCATATCATGGCTCAGCCAAGTCCACCACAGTAGACCAGTTGTACCCCACTGAGCCACTCGCCAGTAAGGACGTGACCAATGGTCGCCGATCGGTTTCTTCTCGTCGATGACTCGGCTGATAATATGCCATAGAGCATAGGCTGCAATTGCCGCAACTGCATAACCCATGATAGATTTCATGAGCATTTTTTCAAGAACAAAAGTCGAGGCAAAAACGGATAGAACAAGGAAGGAGGTAGATACAGGAACACCAACACGTGTTAATACAAGCAGTATTGCCGGTGCAGCTGCATGATACCACTGTATTTCTTGAAATGGTATCTTAGTCAATCGACCATACGATATATCGCCACCATGAGTAAACCAACCAAACCACAGTGCCCATAATAAAACCGCTGATGCAGCGGCCCAAAGAATCTTATAATTAAAGCGTTCATTATTAGATGCAATCCAGGTACCGAGTGTCTGTACTGAATCGTTTGCAATAACTGAATAGGCGGCAAGCAAAAACCCGATAGCCATCCAAAGTGTGAGTTGGTCCATGTGTGTCACTCCTTACATTATATATTATCGAATGACTGGATGTAATAAAACTTTAATCAATCAGGAGAAGATGTGAGGTTTTCTGCTGTGCCTCTTGTAGATCACAGGCAAACTCTCGTGATACCATACGGATAAATTCTTCCATATTTGGATTGTCGTTTTCTTGACGGAATGCTTGCCACATCCATTCGATTCTTGATTCGTCGTTCATTATAGCCTCTCTATATCTGCTTCGATGCAATTATCGCCATATTGAATTTCGATAATTTTAACTAGTTCATTTGTCTTGTTACAGAGTTGATGCCACTGGTTTTTCTTAATATGGATAGACTGATGCTTCTCGAGCGTATCCAACAATTCAAGATCTGACGACGCATCAATTGTATACACGGTGGCAGTACCTTCGGATACGAACCAGTGTTCGGCTCGATCCTTATGCCGTTGCATACTGAGAGATGATCCTGGATTCACAACCAGTTCCTTCAGCTTCACCTCTGGGCTGTTTGATTGTAGCACCTTATAATAACCCCAAGAACGATCGGTTCGTGGAGTCGACCATTCATTCAGAATCCAACTCGAGGAGTTCTTTTTAAAGTTACCGCCAACACCGTACATAAAACTAACAGTCGTGTCGTGCTTATAGAAATCTTCTTCTGGTGAGTTCAAAGCATCTCTATCGCCACCATTTGCAAAAACAACATCGCCGGCGCCGATGGATTGAGCATAGAAAATAGCTCCAGTTGCATTATCCTTTTGATCATCACCTATTACAGGAATAACTCGATCCACTACCTTGAGGTTACGAATAATCTCAACTCGTTCTTGATACGACATGAATGGTTGCCCTTTCTTTCGAGTCAACCAGTCGTCCGAGTTCAATCCAACCCAAAGCCTGTCACCGAGTTTACGAGCTTCATTAAAATACAAAATATGACCAGAGTGTAAGGGATCGAAGCCACCAGTTACTATCACTGTTTTCATTTTTCTAAATCTTCAATCCTCTGCTCGAGTTCATCAATCTTTGCGGTGATCTTTGGATATCTTTTTCTCCAAGCATCTTCCGGCTGTTCCAACCAGGTCAACCCCCAACGCT
>Ga0222715_10005161_pt1 | contig 11179 bp, 5 predicted proteins | sample C33_9DmetaG_FD_165056 | JGI IMG/M metagenome (GOLD analysis project Ga0222715, IMG submission 165056) | Estuarine water microbial communities from San Francisco Bay, California, United States - C33_9D | ecosystem: Environmental > Aquatic > Marine > Unclassified | place: USA: California... | reverse complement strand
CTAGCAATATCTTCAAGTCCTGCCACGTCAGTAGCGAACTCTATATATTGATTGCCTCCCAGATTAAATTTCATTTATTTATGGTGCTTGATACCACTCATGGTCTTCTGGCAAATTTTGACAAAGAGTATTATAATCAGTTACTTTCTGAGCAATTTGTGCTTCTACAGATTCTCTATCTTCATCTGAGTAATCATCTACTTTTGTAACTTCCATTTCGTATAATAAAATCTCCATAGATTCTATTTCATCTCTTTTATTCCTAGCTTTTTTATCCCAATCTACATCAGCATCAGGGTCAAAAAACATATATGTATGAGTCATTATCCCTCCAGGGTTGATATTCTATCTTCTAATAAATCTATCTTAGCAGATAAATCTTTAATTGCTTGTACTAATATTGCGTCTATCTCTCCGTCCATCAAACCTTTCATATCATCATCGAGTTCAGGTGCTAATTCATTTGCATATTCTACATTTTCAATAATCATTGCAACATCTGTAGTATCTATACCATCATCTTCCAATGCTTGTTTTACATCCTGATAAGTTAATCTATAAGTTTTTTGATTTAATTCTGTAAGAGAAGATGGTTCTTCTAAGACTTTGTCTTTATATTGTTCTGAAAAATTTGCAGTTACTGGGTTCATTCTTTGTACTACATTTAAACCTGGAACACTATTCGCATTTACACTTAATAACCTAGAATCGTGAGTTAATGGGTTTATATGAACGTGACTAAAGTTTGCGTAAGTATTACCATGGTGTGCATTTGCATTAGAGTTAGTAATGAATGAAGCATTGTGGTCTCCATTACCATGAGGGTCTGTAGCAACACCAGCATTGTGCGTATGGTGTCCTACTTGATTGTTGTGATTTTCATTAAGATAAGGGTGATTGTGATTACCAGAATATTCATTATGTGAATGTGAATGACCATTGTGTGGAGCAGCGTAAGCATTTCCGTGGTGTGCGTTAGCATTGTTATTTGTTATATATGCTTCGTTATGCTCACCATTACCATGAGGGTCTTCAGCTAATCCATAGTTGTGGTTATGGTTCGTATGTGCAGAGTTGTCATTAACATGTAATACAGCTGCATTTACACCTGATAATGACATACCATGAGCAGAACCTCCTCCTTGGTTTGCAGTTATATCTGTATGGTCAACAACAGAGTTATATATATTATTGCTATTAGAAATATAACTAGAAAGGTCAGCACTTTCTATAAAGTTTGAGTGAGCAGTGTTATTAGAATTATGGTCTGATTCTTGTAAATAGTTATCATGAGGATTTGTTGCGCTTGAATGTGTAGTTAAGTCAGTGCTAGTTAAATAATCTCCATCGTGGTCATGACCAGATGATGAAAAGCTTGTATGGTCACTGTCTGCATGTGAACCTCCTGAATCTACCCACTCTAAACCATTTGAAGTTCTACCTAATACTTGTCCATCATTTCCAGTTCCATCATAAACAGATAAATAAGTAGCATCTAAGTAAAGAACATTAAATCCAGACCTTGTATGAAATATATCATGTGAACCGCTTGTCATATAAAATTCTGCTCTTTGACCTGCATTATCTTCTTGAGCATAAAAGCCTGGTTGAGCATAAGTACCATCAGTAAATGTAAGTGAAGGGCTTGTTGCTCCTGGAGTTCCAGAACTATCTGTTATAGCAACTTGTGGTGCTGAAAGTATTAAATCAGAATTGTAATAATAAATTGTTCCATCACCAATGTTTAATCTTTGCGTACCAGTAGGTGTGGTATCTGGTGATGCTTCTAAATTTATATCAATATCATAAGCGTCTATAACACCAGTACTGTTATCCAATCTCCACCCAGTATCTGTAGATGCATCATAATTAGATGACTCTATACCAGTAGTATCAATTACAATACCACCAATAGTTCCACCAGTGCCTTGAAAGCTATCAGCAATTAATGTTCCATAAAACTGTGCATTACCATCTGATTGAAGTCTGTATCCTGTTTCGTCTGTATTATTAAAGTTAGTTGAAGCTATAAAGTTGCTACCTAAATTAAGGCCACCAATAGTTCCAGATGATGCTTGTATAGTTCCATCAGTTTCTACATAAAATGGAGCACTAGAATCAAAGGAAGTAGAAGTAGAACCTATCCAAAGGTTTCCATCTCCGTCTATGTGAAATCCGTCAGCCATAATCTTAAGGTGTTATATGGAAGCCTGTAATTGATGTCAATGTTACTCCACCTTGTGATGTAACAACAAAGGTTCCATTTCCAATATTTAATCCTCCGCTAAATGTACCACTAGCACCTGATATATCTCCTCTAAAGTTTCCATCGTTAAACTCTACAGAACCGTCAGCACCAATTTGCCAACCTGAACTACCAGCTGAATAGTTTCCTTCTATTGTACCAGCAGAAGCATCTAGAGTTAGGTAATATGTTGTACCACCTGATGTAACGTCTGCCTTAATAGTATTAGTAGCAATATCCCAACCACCAATAGCACCAGTAGTTGCTGTAATATTTCCTCTAGCTACTATGTCGTTAAACTCAGCAAAACCATTAGGATAGTTAGCATTTTGTTTTTCTATTATCCAACCTTGTGTGTCTTGTTGATAATTATCAGACTGTATAGTATCTCCAATCTTAGCATTTGTAATTGAAGCATCAGTAATCTTTGCAGTAGTAACAGCCAAGTCTTGTATCTTAGCTTCAGTAATAGTTGCATCTGAAATGTATTGTGTTGTTATTAAATTAGCACTAGCCGATTGCTCATCTGAAGGGTCTGATTCGTTACCAGCTTTATCTACAGCAGTAAATCTAAAATAATGTGTTGAGCCATTAGGCATTTGTATTTCATACACAACAGGTATTTCCAATCTTAAGTGAGAAGCTGATACTGGTATTTCACCTACTAAGTAATTAGAACCAACTGTAAAACCAGATGTTGTTGTAGCATATACATTTAAATGGTCTATATCAAAATCTAATGTAAAGTCTACGACTGTTGAAACAGGTTGTCCTTGATTATCTACAGCTGCACCAAGATTATGAGTAATCTGAGTTCTTAATGCACCTGCTGCAATAGCTGCTGCAGGACCTGGTTTTTTTGGAGCATCACTATCTATAGATGTGGTTATAGTTGCATCAACATATTTAGAAACTGCACCATTTTGGTTTACAGCTTGTACGCCTACCTCGTATTGTGTTCCTACGGCTAAGCTTTCTATGGTAAATGTTTCATTACCCCAGTTAATTGAACTTTCTGAATAAGGGTCTGTAGTTCCTGTCTTTCTGTATCTTATATTATAGTGAGAACCATTTTGAACTATTGTGTTGTCTGTATTCAGAGGAACTCTCCACTCTATTTTTATAATTGCAGTAGGAGCACCCAATGCGTCTGCTATTACACCGCTTGTTAAGTTAATTCCATTTAAAGATAAGTTATCAGGGTCTCTAACTTCACCAGGAGTTTGTGCTTTAGTTGTAGCAGATATACCTGTTATTGCAGGACTAAACCTTAAGTCATCTCCTAATTTAACAGGTGCATCTCCAACTTCTAATCTTGCTCCACCTTGTTCCCATTGAACATAAGGTGTTAAGTTAAGATATTCTACTTGAGAACTATTAGGAGATATAAGTCTTCTTAAGTAAACACCATAACCATCTTTGATTGGATAGTTGATTGATGTAACCCTAATTTTTTCAGGGTTTATAAATTCACCTTGATAAGATATTTCAAAAAGTTTAGTTCTACCATCTTCTATTCTTATATCCTCTGTATCTTCAAAACCTAAGTCAGGGTCATAAACAAATATCATATCCCCTACTTCAAAATCGCCTTGTATATCGTAGTAATCTAAATCTAAGTTAATACTTCTCTTTACTTTTTTTAATTCATTTAAGAATGCTCTAGCTCTCTGCTCTTTAGAAACATGTGGATGGTCAGGTTCAGAAGCATAAATAACTCTTTCTAATGGTTGCCCATGCATATCTTTATAAGGAATATTGTCATCAGTAACATCTAATAAGTCTGCTGTATGTCCAGATGTAGTAACTAAATATTCAACAGTAGATACATATTCTCTAGCATCAAATTCTGATTTAATAGATGAAGGGTCTAAACCTACTATAGATGGGTCTTCTCCAGAAGTACCTCTTACTACGACTGCTTGTGCATCTTCATTTAAACCATGACCAACAAATAAGTCGTCTCTTGGTCCTACATCTATTAGTACTTTTCCTGCATTAGTTCCATTAGGTATTGGTCTAGGTGTATCATCATCAACAGTACCTATTCTAATTCTCCACTCTATGTCTAATTGAGAGGCAATTTTATTAAGTGCTGCTAATACAGTTTCTACATAATGTGTACCTGTATATTGGTCTTGACTATTTTCTACTGTTGGAGCAGATGTAGGAACAGGAAATGTGACTAAACCTGTGCTGCTATTCACAACACTTTTGGCAGTTCCTTTAGTTATTCTAAGGCCATCTAGGTAACCATAAAAATAATCTGATATTTGTGAACGACCAATAGATAAGTTAAGTCCCATCTTTGCCCAAGATTTAACATCTGGTTGAGGTATTTTTACAGACTTTTCACTTCTCCAAGTCTGTACCATTGTTCCATTTTTAAATGTATAAAAGTCATTACCACTTCTTGTTATAGCAAAGTGATTCCATTGACCATAGTCAATAGTTCCTAATGACTTACCATTTGCAATATCATAACAATCATCTGTTGCAAGACCATTAAGTACTAATGATTGTGAAACAGATGACCTTATATAAACCTTTGATTCTCCTGAACCATTTTCATTTAGACCTAACATCCATGAAGGTAAAGTAGCATATTGTGTAGAAGATATTACAGCACCATGTTTAGTAGGTGTTCTAGGTGTACTAGAAGCAGTAGCACCATGAAACCAAGATGTACCATCTTGCCACCATTTAGAATAAGCTGCTTGAAAAAATGGGTCTGACCAATAAAAAGAAGGTGTGCCTGGGTCAGTATCGTATATAGACTGATTACCCCAATATATATCAGTGTAGTCACCATAGTTATGTTGTACACCTGCAGATGATGGGCCATTCCAAAAGTCCCATACAGGCAAAGCATCAAACTCAGATATAAGTTCATCTATAGTCCTTGCATTACTTGTTAATGATTCTTCTATAGAGTCTGCATCTGGTGTGCTTGTAGTAGTTGTAGAACTAGCTTGTCCTAATCCTTGACTACCAAGACCAGGAAGATTTGAATCTTTAGAATATTGTAACCAACCAGGTATGCCACCTATTCCATCAAAATAACCAGGATAAAATTCATCTGGTGCTAAAAAGAAATCTTTAGGTATATCAGGTCCGTCATACCAGCTTGGATTATTAATAGGACTTATTCCAATACTAAATGTGTTAGAAGTATTTTCTAGACTTCCCATCATTATGTCGTGTATTCTATTAAGGCACCTATTGACTAATCCAGTTTTCCATACATATCTTTTGTAACCTCTTACCTCATTTTGTGAAGCAGTAGAACGACCATCAGTGCTCAATCCCATAAACATAATTGCTTTTGCTGCATGTTTGTATTGCTCTAAATCTGAAGCACCAGTCACACTAGAACCATCTACATAAGTAGAAGAGTTTGAATCACTGTCATTGTATAGATACATAAAGTATGAACTTCTTAATCCACCTATTCCTCTATGCCAAGCCATGTCCATCATTACATCAAAATGTGCCTGAGCATATGCAGTTACATATGGAAATTGGTCAGCAATGTTAGGATATTTAGCAGTAATTAAACTAATACTTGAAGGAACATATTTATAACTTAATGCAGTTTCACACAAAGCTTTCATTATTTCTTGTGAAGGCCTACAAGCAGTAAGTTGTACTCCATCTAAATTTATACCATTGTGTCCAGTAGGATGTGTTCCTGTATATCTAAAATTTAATACATCATTGTTTACTAATTTTCCTGTATTACCTAATCCATCATTTGTGCTTCCAGAAAGATTAGTATCTATCCAATAACCACCAGTAGAGTTTTCTGCATAACTATCATCAAATTCAACAGGAAAATATATATTGTACCAAGTACCATTCATTTTTACAGATACACCTAAATCTGGATTTGTTAACATATCCCATAAATATTCTCTTATTGCAGTTTTTCCGCCTTCAACACCACTTGCTTTTTTTAAATCTTCTATAGCCCAATGTGTTTGAGAACTATTACTTGCACCTGGTTTGTAAAAAGCATCCGTAGTCATACCTATACCAAATGTTTGTGTACCTCCATAATCTTTTGAGTAATGATGTCTTCTTCTATCGTAAGGAACCCTACCTGCATAATGCCTTATATAGCTACCAGATACTTGGTTTTTCCAAAATGATGAAGGTCCTACTGATGTACCAAGAGAAGCATTTCTTGCATCAGAGTATAAATTAGAATTATAAGGATTAGCTGTCACTCCATTTGTAAAAGAACGAGTCCAGTCATCTTCCCTAACTACAGATGTTCCACTATAACCATCTTTATAAACAAAAGGCAACCCACCTTCATGAGCTGCTAAATATGTAACAAAATCTGAACTTACGTCCGCATTTGCAAAGTCAAACTGTGGCATAACACTCCCTAGGGTTGAATCCTATATTCCCACCATTCAATAGTGAAATCATTTATATTTGGATGAAAGTTAGGACTGTAGTCTATATCTACATAACTATTTCCATCTAAGAACAAGCTAGAATTTCCAAACTTAGCTTGGTCTGTACTTATTTCTGAATTTCCATAAAAATAAATATCATGCTCATCATTTGTTTCATCTATGTATGTTGTTGCGCCATCTGAACCTTCAAAATTTAATAATAAATCTGTATCTTCAATAATTTTTTCTGAAATAGTTCCAGGATATACTGTTCTTAATTGTCCTGACTCATTGTTTCTAATAATTCCATAAGGTTGTCCGTCATCATTATTAATTACATACTCTATACCTTTACTTCTATATTCTCTAGGTCTTGAACCATCATTGTCTATTTCACTTATACCTAGACCTCTATTTTCTGAATCACCAACATATATACTTAAACCAGCACCTTCTATTTCTGCTGACTCAGGTTCAATAGCTAAAGACTGTATTATTCCTACATATTCTGAATTTGGTAAAACTACTGAGTCAATTAAGTCTGCCTCGTCCATAGGAGCATCTACTATTATTATTTGGTCCCATGGTTGTATAGCTCCAAGAATATAGTTTGGTGTCAATGCTAAATCTAATGATAGAACAAAGCTACCTTGTGACATTAATTTTTCTGTAATTGGCATTAAGCTTTCACCAACTTTTGATACTCATTGACATTATCTAGATATTGTTTAAATACATTTCCTGCTTCATTATAACTAAAAGCAGCAGAAGTACCAGGGTCTACAAGTTCATAACCTAAGCAAAATGAAAATACATTACCAGCTTGGTTAGATTGAAAGAAAGCATTATCAGTATAAGCTTGTGATGAATTGATATTATTAATAGAACCTATAAACCAATAGTTACCATCTTCAGGAGATGTTGTTCCATCCATAATATAACCACTAGCAATATTATTAACATTAGGTGCAGTAGTAGGAGCACTCTCTAAAGCTATATTTACATATGTTCCTGCTGTGTAATAAGAAGTTATAACGCCTACATAATGAGAACCTCTTCTTAAGGTAAAATCTACTATTAATCTTTTATCTCTATCTGTTGTATCTTTATAAGTTGTACATCTAATAATTGCTACTTCTGGTCTATTAGCTAGTATTTGAACTTTATGAAATCCTGCAAATAAGTCACCATGTTGCTGACCTGAAGCAGGAGCACCTTCTGAAAATACCCATTCAGTCTCTGTAGCATATTGATTTTCGTCCCAAATAAATAATTTAAAACTAGAAGAAGTAGAACTTGTTCCTAGTACTAATTTAATTATTCCGTTTTCTAAAATTACAGAATCACCATTTGAATATGCACCAGCAAATTTACCACACCTAATACTTTCAGTAACTGTATCTGAGTCATGTTGATTTTCTCTTTGCATATGTAAACCCATTCTTATTTGACAAGCACCTTTATAAAAATCAGCTACATCGACATTGTAAGTAGAGTTAAAATCTCTAAGAGTGTCAGATTGTTTTATATATAAATTTGTACTATCAGTAGCTGTTGAGCTAGTTAAATCTCTAGCAGTTCTAACATTTGAAGCTGGATTAGATGGATGATAAAAAGCAAAGCTATTTCCTGGTGGTGCATGAAGTTGTTGTGTAGTTCCAGAAGTAACAAAATCATTTTCTATTAATGAGCCAGATAGTCTTGATTCCATTTGTACGTCACCTTCTCTACCAACATATTCCATATCTACTTGGTAACTTATAGAACCTACTAAATATTTTTGTACATCAATACTTACACTTCTAACTTTTACATATCCATTCATAGATGCATCACCATCGTATCTTAAAGGTACTGCTTCTGTCATAGTTGACATAGATTGCAACTCATCTCTTAAATATTTTATATGGTCCAATGTATGTTCTTTACCACCAAATTTTCCATTTAAAGACAATGATTTACCATCTTCACCTGCTGATAACTGTAAAGTTTCAGGCGATGTAATACTTAATCTTCCTATGTGTATTTGATAAGACATTATGTGTTCCTAACTCCTCCACCAGCTCTACCTTCTCTATCAAGTCTTTGTAATGCTTTCTTGATTTGTAATGCTGCTTTTCTTGCAGATGCATTATCAACTGGTATACCAGTAACATTAACAGATAAATTCTCAACTATGGTGTTATTACCTCTACCACCTTGAGTTAATGGCTTGACTAAGAAACCAGAACCTGGAACAAATCTTATTTCTTCTGGTCCATATTCTCCAACAAGAGCTCTCTTCATTAAGTGGTCTTGCATTCTTCCACCATTTTTAAATTGTGGCATTTTCATATCTGGTAATCTCATACCCATAGCTGCTGTAGGAACTTTAGGAACAACATTCATACCTGCTTTTAACAAAGCATTTATCTGAGCACCTGTAATATTACCATAATGTTTTGTTTGATAATATAGTCCATCAAGTAATTCATTATTATTTTTATATACAAGTGCAGTACCAGGAGTCTTGCCTTGTTCTGAGTCTGCACCTGAGTTTCCACCACTACCGCTACCACTACCACCACTTATAACATCAGCTTCTGGGAATAAGTTAGATGTAGTTCTAAACATATTAGTCTTATTTAATACATCCATAAATCCTAATATATCCATTTCTGAATAAGCAGCTGGTAAATTTTCTGCTACAAAGTCTAAGTTAGATTGTGTGTATTCATATATACCTGCAGCATTTCTTTCTAGGTTTATACCAATACTTTCAACAAATGCTTCCATATTTTGTAAAAACATTCTTTCAGCGTTTGAATAGTCTAGTCGTTTTTGATAACCTAATATTTGTGAATCATCCTCTAAGAATCTATCTTTTTCATCAGATGTAGGACCAAATGTAGGATAACCATACTTGTTGACAGTATAACCTGGTTGTTGAGATTCATCTATTATGGATTGTAGAAAAGCATCATCAGCAATTAATGCACCTTTGGAACCTTGATTTAATAATTCAGTAAAGTACTCTCCAAGTTTAAATGCATCTAGCTGACTTGCAATCATATCTCCAAAACCTTGGAATGTGGTAACAGAAGTTTTGGCTTGATTTGATATTTGGTCAGCAGCTTCTTGTTTCAATTCTTCTTCTACTGCTTTAGCAGTAACTTCTTCTGATAAATCATCACCACCAGAAGCTACTCCTATAGCGGTAGCTGAATCAATTCCAATTTTTCCTAGTGAATTGTGATATCTCTCAACAGCATTAAATAAGTTGTTTACTTCGTCAGTAACTTCACCATACGCACCTTTAATCTTTGCTAACTCTTCTGCATAAAGACCAGCCTGTTCATTAAACTTAAGTATCTCCATATTAAGAGCCATATTTGTTGTTACTACATTTTCTAAAGAAGCCCTGTATCCATCTTGAGATACTGTTACTTCAGCTGATTTTCTTTCTTGCTCATCAAGAAGTGTTAAATATTCTTCTCTAGTTGAAATTAAACTTTGGTCTACTTTCTTAGCGTCTTCAACTGTTTTCTTATATTCTGCTTCAGCATCAGCAAGTTGTAAGAAAAATAGTTCTTTATCTTCATCAGATTTAAACTCACCTTTAAGTTCAGATAACTCTTCTTGTGCTGCTTGAAAATCTAATTGAGTAATTACACCTCTGTCAAACATGAGAGCCATGTTTGCAACTTCTTGTTCTTTTTGCTGAATACTTAAAGCAGTTCTAGCATCATATTCACCAGCAGCTTTCTTTTCCATTTCTCTTAAACTTAAAAGTTGTTGTAGTATTCCAACACGCTCTTTGACAGTTATATTACCTTTTTTACCTTCAATTTCTAGTTTGTCTAATCTTTCTTTAGTATCTGCAATTCTGTCAGTTAGTGAAGCTTCCTCCCTAAGAGTTTTAGCTAGAGATTGTTTAGCATTAAAAACACCAAGTATTGATGAGTTGTATTGTCTTTCTGCGTTAGTTAATGAAGTAACCATACCCCATGCTTCTTGCATCTGTGTGATGTTATCTGTAGCATTGTTGTAAATATTTGCAACTATTGTATCTAGCTTATTTTGTATATTTGTTTGTGTTCCAACAAACATACTGAAGTTAGCACCAAACTTACTAAAAATAGCTTCAAGTTTTTCACTGTCAAAATACATACCACCTGAGTAGTATCCCTCTCCAATATTGAAGTTACTTTTATACGCTGTTGGTGGGCCTACTTTACCACCTCTACCACTACCAGGTGCTCCAGGTATAAGTGATTGGTCTGGATTACCAGATGGGTTTTGAGGATTGAGAAGTGGGTTGAATAAGTTAGAAGTATTTTGAATACCTTTAGCAATGCTAGAAGGTATTTCTTTTCCTAGCTGTTCATAAGTATTTAAAAGAGCTGTTCTCTCAGGACTTTTTTGAGCAGGTAATTGTAGACCTTTTAAAACCATCCTAGCTTGATACTCTGTAGCTTTAGAAGGAGAACCTAAATCTAATGCTATTGCTAATTTTTTAATTATAGCTTCACCTAAGTTTGTAAATGTA
>Ga0222715_10005155_pt1 | contig 11185 bp, 19 predicted proteins | sample C33_9DmetaG_FD_165056 | JGI IMG/M metagenome (GOLD analysis project Ga0222715, IMG submission 165056) | Estuarine water microbial communities from San Francisco Bay, California, United States - C33_9D | ecosystem: Environmental > Aquatic > Marine > Unclassified | place: USA: California... | reverse complement strand
TTGGAAATGTCGTCAATGCACGACATCAAATTTTTTAAGTTGTCCATGGTGAATAAAACTTATCTTTTTTGAATATTGTAATTTCACTTAGGTTTAATAAAGTCTGCCAATAGGTACATAGTTGGTGGAACAGACACAGATCCCATCGTTGTGGTGAATGCAGTACTCGCATCCTCAGGTGTTTTGATTTCTCCGTGTATAACCTTCGAAATGGAGGTCTCCATCAACTTATCGACAGTCGTATCAATGGGTTTAACAATCATGGGGATCGCTGCGAGTCCAACAAGTGTTGGCAAAAACTGATGTTCATCACCCGCCATATGAGCCGCCATGTTTACAATCACACGAATGATCGAGCCGGGCCAGAAAACTGATGCCAACATCTGCCACGTCATGGTTTCCGCGGAAATTCGGAGGGTGTCGATGAGTTTATCCTCCTCTTCGGCAGCATCATACGCCTTCTGTCCCTTGTCAATCGTGTCAAACATGACATAAGATGCAGCGACGCAGTAGGACGCGGGGAGACCCCACTCGGGGAGATACGATGTAAAAGCCTCACCAAGCTCATTCGCGTACCCCATGTACCGTAAGGAAGTTTCACGGTAAGGGTCGACATTCTTATATGTCGTGGAGTAAATTTTCATACTCTTCTTAAAACGATTAGCATGCTTTGATGGCAATTGACAACTAACAATGGGGCGAATAGCCTGCATTGTTATTTTATTTCGACAAAGCTTTATATGTCTTAGGCTTTCGAACCTTGAGAACTGTCGAAGCTTCTAAAATCTTCTTCTGGATGTTGTTCGTTAAGTTGTATCCAGTGAGATTCTTGAATGCCTCTTTGTTTCCACCTATAGCCGCCGCGCGAGCTTTAGTCGCAGACGGTGCAGCGTTCGGTCTTTTTAGTGCAACACGATTGAATGGTAAGAATTTAAACGCATCTTTGCGATTCTCACCCAAAATCATGACAGATTTGTTATTGAAATTCTCTGTAATCTTTGCAAGAGAGAGGGTTTTTGACGAAGACAACACAGTCAAATCAGGGAACCATCTCTTCAAAATTTTAGTCTTATCTCCAACAGATAATGGATTTGTTTTATTACCCGTGGAATGAGATACAATCACAACTGGTATCTTCTTCAATTTATTCGCCCTGTCAATAATCTCCTCAATCATCATTTTATGACCCAAATGAGGGGGGTTGAACCGACCGTATGTAAACACAACGTCCATTTATATATACTGAGATTTTTACCATTCATCCAAACGTTCATCTGATTCTTCTAACAACATAATCCTCTGTATAATAGCGTTTCGGTACTTTGACCTAAAATCATTTTCAATGTTGAGATAAGTTTTACACATTTTTCTAAATTCAACTGGAGTCAAATTCATATCTTCGAGTGTCAGTTCACCCATCGTATCACCATTAATCATACAACAATGCTTTCGGACAGTCTCCCTCACAGTCTTAGTTATTCTCTTGAGTGGCTGATTTGTATCAAGTTCATCCTCTAGAAAACGAATTTGTATACGAAGAAGTTGACTATCCATTCTTATACCCTTATCGAAATAATAGTCATAAAAATATTGAAATGTACTTGGTGGAGCTACTGGTGGTATACGATAGTCTTCATAATTGAACAGATATACAGGATCTGTTCTCGTCTCGTATGATTTCTTCAGTAGATTACAAACTTCTAAATAATCTCCTTCTGGTAATACATTTGAGTTCTGATCAATTATTTGCATGACACGCAAAAGTTCTGCCATCTTATTGTAAGCACATTTAAGTTTTCTAAGTGGCTTAAAATTTTCTTTTCTAAACACAGATATGTACAAAACCACGTATGACAAAGCCGAGTGTCAAACTGGTATAGTACACATTGGGTATGGTGCATTTCATCGAGCTCACCAGGCTGTCTACATAGATGATTACATGGAAAAAACCGGTGATCTTCGATGGGGTATCGTAGCCGTTAATCTAAGAAATGAAGGGTTTCGTGAAATTGATGATTATGTTCTCAAAACGCCTTCGTCCTATAGACTCGTAAGGTCTCATCTAGACTACATAGACTGGACCAAAAACAGAACCGTTGCGAAACACATGCTTGCACTCTCAAGTGTCCAATTGGTGACTGTAACCGTGACTGAAAGTGGGTATGCACCTGGATCTCCCCTGTTTGAATATCTCGCGTGTGGTCTTAGAAACCGGAAGACCCCAATCACGGTCATGTGCTGTGATAACATTCGTCAGAATGGTATCGTTCTTGAAACCCAATTTTTAGCGTATCTCTACCAAACCAACCAATATGAACTCGCAGATTGGGTAAAAGATAATGTCAAATTCCCGTCATGTATGGTTGATCGTATCACACCACGTACGACAGATATTGTACGCCAAGAAGTTGAAGAACTCTTTCCTTCATGGGGAAACAGTGCCATACAAAGTGAAGAATATACCCAATGGGTTATCGAAGATAAATTTGCTTCCGACTTTCCAGATTTATCTCAAGTTGGTGCCACTATAACACATGACATCGAACCTTATGAAGAGACAAAGATTCGGATTCTTAACGGTGGACACACTTCACTCGCCTACATTGGGGCTCTCTCAGGGTATAACACCTTCGACCAGGTAATGAATGATACAGCACATCGCACACACTTTAGAATGTTGCAAGAAGAAGAAATTATCCCTTCACTTGATATTGATCTCCCGTTTGATGTATACGAGTATATCGATAAAGTTGAAGAAAGGATTTCGAGTGAGACAAATCATGATGATCTTGATAGGATCTGTATGGATGGATTTACAAAGTTTCACACATTTGTAGTTCCCTCTATTCGAAAATGTCTCGAACAAAAGAAGCGACCCATACACATCTATAGAAGTATCGCTGCGTGGTACATATATTCACGGAGGTTTGCGAGAGGGTGTAAAAAGATTCGGTATAGTGAACCAAACTGGCTACTCCTCGAACCACTTTTACGAGATGGAGCTTTAGACGCGTTTGTGTCGAACGAACGACTTTGGGGTGATATTCCAAAAAATCATATTACATTTACAAGAGACCTAAAATCTATACTCATGTCTCACACATATGAAAAAGAAATCGACCTACTCGGTGATGATTAACAGAAATGTGCACGTAACTTGTCAACGTGTCGAATCGCGGCATCTTGAACTTCCTCATCTTCATCCTCTTCCTCCTCATCATCTTCACATGCTTGGCAAGGTGCGTCAAACATGTGACAGGTGTGTTCACCATTTTCAACCATCTCACGAACATCGGGATCGTGCATGATATCGTCATCATCATCGTCAGGTGGATCCAGTACAACCTCTTCATAATCGACGCGTGTAACCTTTTGGGACTCGAGTTCCCTGACACGCTCTCGAAGTCTTCTGATCTCATTGTTAAAATCCTCTTCAGTCCAGTTGTCAAACTCATTCGACATCTCAACGAAAATACCGGTGGGGAGTGGGTGTTCCATGTTTTCTTGAAAAATATAAATTCTAGGCTTCACTTAGGTATGGAACACATAAGAACGATCATGGAGATTATGGATGACGATGAGATGTTCCCAACGAGGAATGAGTGGGCATATATAAAGATATCAAATGAACTCAAGAAATTACACTTTAAATTAAAAGAACTCTCAAAACGGAGAGATGTCTATACACCAGCTATGATAGATCCTTCCGCGCGTATGGAAACACGCTCTTCAGCTAGAGTGGACCCTTCAGCTCCACCACGAGTAATTCGAGATGCTTGGCGAGACCTCAACAGTTTACGTGTCAGGCCTAGACGTTAGAGTGACTTCAACAACAGTGGTACCATCTCTCGGTGGGGGGTAATAAAACCCAGGTTCAACTGGCCCGTCGTGATCCGTTGCAGCCCAATCCTCATGTAATTCCTGTAAAAACTGATTCAATCCCGGATACATAACCTCTTCATCAAGTTCTCTCCATCGATGACGAATTTGCTCTCGTTCTCGTTGGGCAGCAGTATCAGGATCAGATGGCAACGAATCATTCATCCATTCTCGCGGCTGCCCATCTGACATGGGTAAAGTAGGTTGGTAGACAGGGGGTCCATCTCTCTCTGGATCATAATCACTTATCCATGTGGGTAGAGTTTGGTCAAGGAATGATGGCGGCTTCACATGTTCTCGCAACTCTTGGATAGTGTCGCACAACTCCAGGTAATCTCCCTCCGGGATCCTGTCTGAGTTCTTGTCGACAAGTGCCAATATTTTATGGAAGAGATCCATTGTTTCATGATTATCCCATCATCATCGCATGACTTAGGTTTTTAAAAGACTTGGAGCTTTTTTTTACACTTTTTTCAATTTTTTCAAACTCCTCAATCAAATCATGAATATCATCACCACGATATTTAGCCTGTCTGACTTTTACAACAAAATAAGCCATCTTCTCAAAAACCTGTACATCATCTGTTCTTTCTACGAAGGATAATAACCGTTTACACTTCGTAAGGAGAATTTCCAAATCTTGCTGTCTTTCTTGTTGATAATTTCTTTCGGCTTCGATTTCAATGTATCGTTTTTCACCACAATCATTTACAGCTTCGATGATTTTACCAACCGTACTTTTTTCTGTTAGGGAAACAGGTTTCGGGGCAAAGAAATCTGCGATCGAGTGTAAGAAACCGAACGGCATTTTTTAGGAGCTGGGGGTGGTTCGACGGGTTTGGTGCAGTGAAGTACCTCTTCCCAGATTTTACGCTGGACGTCCGGGCACAGAGGAGATGTAGCCTGCAGGAATGCAATTCTCAGATCGTCAGTCGCCAATCCAGGAATTCCAAGTGGAACACTCGAATGAACGAACAGTTCGTTGATTGGGAGAACGTAATCGGTCATTGTTAATTTTCGTCATGTTTTACTCCGACTTAGGTTCCTCATCACAATTTTCATCACAGTCCTTCTCGTCGGTATGTTCACAAGGATGAGTGCAAAAATTTCTTTCAATCGAAATTTTCTCGAGTTCAACATCCAACCATACACGATACGGGGCATCCCAAACAGCCATCTTAACCCATTTGTAGGTATTCGCGATGTAATGAGGTCCCATGGATGTCAGGTTCTGGATAAAAGCCTGAAGATAAATCATTTTCTATTAACTTTAGTTTCCATTTTTTTATACTCGTTAAAAACTCGGATTGAATCTACGATCGTGACCGCAGCGAGAGTACCAGTAAAAGCAATTGCCTTGGTCGCAATAGAAATAGCCATAATATAATCTTTATTGATATTAGAAATGTCGCTCGACGACGTACCTAAAAAGGTTCAGTACATTGTCCTGGATTCCAATTTTGTGAATGGTACAAATAATACATTTTCATTAGACCTCACACTCAAATCCAATACACACGTTGAAGATATGAGTAGGGTACTGGGAATCAAGATGGTAGACTTTTACATCACACAGGTTGGTGGAAGTAATGCGAACACTAATTCAGACATCTCGAAATTTGTAGATATTGTGTGCCCCGAAGTTCCAAAGGTTGCTCAGATACTAGATGAAAGACACGGACAAATTCTAGCGAGAGTTCCACTTGAAAGACACTTTTCTGGGAGTAATGAATTCATCTTAAGAGACAAACAGTGGAAAAGATTTCAACAACAAACAAACTACTTCAATCCTATCTCAATCAAGAAACTAAACTTCAACATCTTTGAACAACAAGATGATGGAGACTATGTGAAACTTCAACCAGATGCTAAATGGTATATGATTCTTGAGATTACCACAGTAAATGTAAAGGAGAAACCAAAGGATCGAGAACTTCAAATCCTGAGGGCACTCGAAAAGTTATTACAGAAAATTGATAGACTAAATCATAATGTTGAAAGGCTTCCCGACAAACCCCCAGAGGAAAACCCTAAAAAATATTCATTTGGTTTACTAGTCGCCATTTTGGCTTCAATTTTAGGTGGGTTTATATGGTGGGTCAATAAATCTTCTGCGTAAAAAGTATGGGAGGTAAAAGAGGCCGCAACAATCTAAAAATTTCACTTTCATCATCATATGAAGACAGTGAACTCTACTTCAATGAAGAGATGGAATTAGGGGAAGTACATCCAAACATAACACCAAAAAATGACCATCAAAAGGAGTACAACCGGGTACTTTACAGTATGAGTAAACCAATGGTGTTCGCGGTAGGACCCGCAGGTACGGGTAAAACCATGTTAGCGTGCTATGCAGCTATATCTGGTTATAACGATAAATCCTACAAGAAAATCATTTTAACCCGACCAGTTGTATCTGTTGAAGAAGATATAGGCTATCTCCCTGGGACTTTAGAAGAGAAAATGGACCCATGGACTAGACCCATCATGGATGTTTTTGGTGAATTCTATAGTCAAAATGATATTCAGTACATGATCAAAGAGAAGATAATTGAAATATGCCCACTGGCGTATATGAGAGGACGAACATTCAAAGAAGCGTTCATCATCGCAGATGAAATGCAAAACTCAACACCAAATCAAATGAAGATGTTGCTCACTCGTATCGGTGAAGGTAGTAAGATGGTCATAACTGGTGATCCTAAACAACACGATCGGAAATACGAAGATAATGGTCTCATAGACATATGTACGCGGTTAGATGGTAAACGCACGAAACGAATTGAGTATATCAAGTTTGACTTTAAGGACATCGAGAGAAGTCCCATCGTACGAGATATTCTCGAGATTTATGGGGACACTTAAAAAAAACCAAATCTCTTTTTATGTACAACCTTTTCGACATGTTCGCATGGAATTTCTCTTTCGAGAAATAACCAAAGGTTATGTTTTTTACATTTTTCAATTACATTTTCCTTGTATTGTGAATGAGACTTACATATCTTATTTTTTGAGTATTCTTGATTTAAAATATTTAACAACTCCCCAATTTCTTTCACAGATTTACATCCATCTAAGAAACGATATATTTTAGTTATGTTTTCCGTAAATACGTCTCGATTAAAATTAGGGCTTCTACATTTAGACGACTTAGATATAAACATTTTAAATTCTGTTTCATACTTTTTAACAAGTTCTAAAACATCATCTTTTATGTTCATTGAATCTTCGAGATAAATTTCGGGAACGTCAACAGATTTATTAATTGTTTTAAATGAGTCTAATATATCGTCATTTGTTGCTTCAAACATGACATCAATAATACAGTCTACTTCACCATCCGCAATCATACTGAGACACTCGCGACGATGATTTCCGTCGTAACATACAAGACCTTCATCCCTTAATTCAGCCACGTGTAATAATTTGGGAATGTAACCACCACTATTATGATAGTCGTACATGTCGTGAACTCGGCACATATCTGGATTTCTATTTTTCGACCATTTTTTACAGATGGGTTGAAGGTGTTTATATTTCAGTACATACCCAACATGATTACCTTGTGTATAAAGCTTTTTAGCGAATGATGAAATCACGTGTTCCATTATAGTTTTAATCATTTAAAACTTTTAAATACATTTCATGGAGACTCAAAAGCATCTTCACCGTAAAGGTCCTCTACAATTTCAAGAATTTCCATGGAGTTCTTGAGGGCAGATTGTGTCGCACGAATATTCCACCCAGCAATCATCTTTAGTTTTTCATTCGCGCATTTATACTTTTTCAAATCTTTCTCGAGTTTCTCAATCTTAACCTCTGACTTCGAATCTGGTGGATTTACAACAAACTTACGACGACCACGACTCGTTGCACCCGTTGAGTACTGACGCCAATGTCTTTTTGTATTTTCATTGTGAGCCGTATTATAAATCCGTGTCGATGCAATCATGTATTTATAATAGGGGTACTAGCTTTATATGGATTTCGTATTTAAGCAGTCGTCGCAGCCTTCTTCTTAGGCGCAGCAGCCTTCTTAGCGGGAGCAGCCTTCTTAGCGGGAGCATCGGTGGCGGGGGCAGGGGCAGTAGCGGCGGGACCAGGGGGACCAGCAACACCACGGGGACCAGCGGGGCCTGGGGGACCAGCGGGACCGGGAGGACCCTGAGCACCAGTACCACCGGAACCACCACCACAGTTCTCAACAATCTTGGTCAAGAGACCATATAGGCGGTTCTTGTCAAGGCGGGTACGCTTCATTTCATCTTCGATTTCTTTGATGAGAGGGTTCATGTTACTATATATAAAAGAAAGATTATCTTTATACCAAATGATTATCATCGGTCCTCATCTGAAAACTGGGATAGGACAGCATGCTCTGAAATATGTTAAACTATTTCTATCCGATGGTCAATATTGTGAAATAGGTAAACAATTACCTGAAAGTGATAACGGCCTGATATTTGTAATTCCAACGCGTGATCACATCGAATATATCAAGTATGCGAAAACCCGAGTAAAAAACTTAGCCTGTATGACTGTGTGTGAAACAGAGACGGTCCATGAAGACTATGGCCTCATCATGAAAGAGTTTAAACGAGTCGCAGTGCCAAGTGAATTTTGTAAACGAGTTCTCTCTCGACAGTTTCCCGATAACGAGTTTTATGTCATTCATGCACACATTCCTCAACCGAAAGAGAAGCCTTACACATTTTATCACATCGGAAACATCATGGACCCTAGAAAGAAATTCAGAGACATTCTTCAGGCTTTTGTGCGACTGAATGAACCGAATACACGTCTCGTCGTAAAAGCCACGAGTAATCAAGCTGTACAAATTCAGTTTCCACGAGTCGAAGTCATAAATGATATGTTATCCGAGGAAGAGATGGATACTCTCCATAATCGCTGTGATTGTTATGTGGGATTCTCTCATTCAGAAGGTGTTGGTATGGGTGCTGTAGAAGCTGCTATGCGAGATAAACCAGTTATCATCACGAACTATGGTGGTGCACCGGAATATATCAAGACACCGTATACGATTGACTGTGGACTTCAAGAGTTGGAGAGGGACGATTTTCTCTTCAAAAAGGGTATGGTTTGGGGTGAACCAAACTTTGACCAACTCTTGGAGTTCATGAGGCATGCGTATGATAATCGTGTTCGTCATATGGATCACGAACACACGAAAAATCTAGTTGGAAGGAAGAATGTCTTAGAAGAATTCATCCTGAATGTAATTGGTACCAAGAACGATAAGACCAATGAGGATAGTACCACTCATTAAGGAATCTCGTTGCGCAATGCTAGTCATGACAATGTCGTCAAAAGGTTGGAAACCAGTGGGTTTGGTGACGATACGAGGAAGAAGGACATTTACGATGATGTAAAGGGCCATCGCTATTATTACAGGTCTAAGACTCTCCTGATCTAACATTTATAGTACTCTAGGATTTTATTTCAACCTTCTTTCCGAGAGGAGCTTTATCAATCCGATGTTTTTTGCAAAAATCTCCACACACCGCCTTGAATGAACAAGGTTTACCAGACATAGTAGTTGCCTGACAGGTTTTAGCATGTGTTCGTGAAGCGACTGAAGCCTCCGGTGGTTTGTCAATCACGATGAGCTTTCGACTATCCTTCTTCTCTTCGTGTCGTTTGTATGACATTTTACACTTCCACGTTGCATCCGCTAGGTGATAGCATCGGTCATCAGGTTCGTTGACCCTGTACATCTTGGCCGCATTGGCCAGGCACTGTTCCCACGTTGAATCACGAATGACTTCCATTTTTTTAGACTTACTTTTAACATTTTTGAGTTTCACTTAGGTGTTCAGGCTTCACCCCCAATTTCTGCGAGATAGATGTCAACCTGTCCCGCAAATTCTGGGCATGTTTCAGTAGTTTTCTTAGTCACCATATCTTGTACATTAATCACGTGCTCCTTGAACTTCTTGACATTTATACCAGTTGCATTATGAATTTGTGATTCTGTCGCAATATCTTTAAGAGCATAGAGGTAGGCAGTCGCATAGTTCGCATGGAGAATAGCTATGACTGGAGACTTATCCTGTTGAGCAGCTGTAGCATATCGAGCAGATTGTCTTACCAATTTCTCAATTGAACTTTTCATACCTCTAGTCTTGTTCTGCATCATGACAATTAGAATGAAAATTGCAATAATCAAATAGAAATACATCTCTTCTTATCGTACCCAAAGAAAATATTACTCTACATTAATGTCGACAGACCCCGACCTATCTATCATTATGGAAACTGTTGATGATTACAAAAATGAATTACCTGAAGGGGTGTATATCAAGCTATGTGGGTCTATAAAAAATATACACAACAAACTAAAAAGATCGAGATCGAGACCCAGATTCAAAGAAATATACGTACCAGTAGCTGTCGCAGCAGCTCTTGAAATATTTAAAAAAGTCTTTCATCTCTCATCAAGTTCCAGTTGACAATCTTGCATAGTCTTCACATGGTCTCCTTCATCATTGCGAACATTCACAAAGACATCGTACAAATTGTTGATATCCTCATAGTAGTTGACAGCCACAGCTGGTGGACGCTCAAGTGAAAGACTCGCCCCATTCTGTTTGAGGAATTCGTCATACGTATGATACGCGTGTTCCTCAACCTGTTCAGAGAGATTGTATGCCATCCTCGGTGACACTACATACAACAGACATGTCAACCAGTAGTACGCGAAGGCTGTATGTTGGGCAAAGAATCGGTCCACGAAGCGCTCATCACCACCCAAGTCCTCCATGATGAGGAGATGGTGGTACTCATTGACCGTCTGTGCGAAGTGAGTCTCTAGGTAATCAGCTTTCCGTGATATACCCAGAGTCTCGTAGAGGTGTAAAACAGAGACGAACGAAAAGTATGGAACACGGGCTACCGTCTCGAGAACATAGAACCGAGCATAGTCGCGGTCCTTGTAGGCTTTGTCGATGATGTTCACCGCTGATTTGACGATGGTCTTGTTGATACGCTTCTCAAACCTTCGAGCAGTGTTCACATGGGGCTTGACGGAGGCGAGGGTGAGCATATACCTAAGTAGATAGAATTATATTGCAATTTTTAAGTAATATGGAACATCTTCGGAAATTAAAAAAGCATCTCCTTGACAAACACGATTTCGAACTTCCCGATGGTTGGGAAGTCAGGTACTCTCAAAGGCGTAAAGTAGGTGCTCGACCCGACCCGTACTATTATTCACCGGAATATAGCAGAGTTAATCTATCTTCACCTCTGAGATCAATCAAAGACGTAGAGAAATATCTCGGTCTTT